>Ga0209345_10001088_pt1 | contig 33867 bp, 69 predicted proteins | sample Cruoilmetagenom7_FD_187294 | JGI IMG/M metagenome (GOLD analysis project Ga0209345, IMG submission 187294) | Oil polluted marine microbial communities from Coal Oil Point, Santa Barbara, California, USA - Sample 7 (SPAdes) (version 2) | ecosystem: Environmental > Aquatic > Marine > Oil seeps ...
ATGATTTAATTTACCTTTCTTATGATCAATTATCCCACTTATAAATCCATTATGCATTATATAAATTATCCTATGAACTTTATATTTTCTACCATTAAGTCCTACTTGCACATATTTATTATTTTCTGGACCTGCTAATGTTCCAGCTTCATTACCTATTATCACTTTTCTTGAATATTTAATTTTCCAATAAATTTTACCATCTACATAACTAAATATTTCATTAAATCTTTCTTTTGAAAATCCAAACTTTTCCTCACGAGTCATTGTTTATGATACTCTTGGCGAACTTTATAAACACTTTTTCATTTAGCTCAATGTAACCCAGTTCAACACCTATCAGCTTGGCTGGGAGCAGGAACTTCCATGGCTTGCGGTTTTCTCTAAAGGCAACAACAGGGATTATATTATCGTTGTCATGTTGACCAGCAATCGCAACTTGATACCAAAAATTATCTCTATTTGGTTTTTCATGTCTCTTAACTTCAAAAAGAAAATCTTTTATTCGTATATCTGCAGAATGACCATCTGCCTGAAAATGTTCTCTGCGGACATCAATACCAAAACTCTTTTTTATCCAATTGCAGAATTCATCTTCTCCGCGTTTTCCTTTGTGTACTGGGTTAATCATCATTTTTCCTAATAATATACCTGTGAATCAATGGTTGTTATATGACCTATCGGACTACATTGACCATTAAGTTCTGTGACTGTTTCACATGCTTTAGCATATTTTGATAAGTTAATATTTTCAGAAGGAAGTTCTCTCCTAACAAGTATTATTTTATTAAAGAACGTTTTATTTTCGATAAAATCTTTATCATTAATACAAAAGAAATACTTTTTGTTTAATCTATCTATATTATTGCCTGATTTTTCTGCGTTGTTTGCAAATTTGTTTAATGCATAGGTAGAAGATCCAAAAACTAATGTTTTATTTGATTCTTTCCATCCTTGTCTTGCGTTTATTTTTCCTAATTCTGAAAGTATAGAAAAAGATTCTATTTGTTTTGCGATATCAATTATTTTCTTATCTAAAGCCATGCACATAGTATTCTCCAAGTATAAAAAGGGCCGCATGAGCGACCCGAATATTATAACATTTATAGTTATTACTTACAATTAATCAGTTATAAACATGTCCGTTATTGTGAATGAATCTCCAAAACCATCACCAGCTTGCATTATCTGAAAAGTCTCTCCTGGAAGCAAATTTAAAGGTAAGATCAAAGGGGTATGATTATTAACAGGGCTTATTGAAAAAGGGGAAAACGGAGCAGTTACGAAATCTGGGATAGCACCATCTATGGAGATCGCAAACTTATAATTTCTAGTTGATCCTGATTTAGTAGCATATATGATAGCTGATCCAACTTTCTCATATTCCTCTTTCCCTGTATACATAAACACGCCTTCATTCGGGTTAATTAATTTGAATCTTTCCGTTATACCATTCTCACTCAATCCGGGAACATTAATGGCAGCATAAGTCCCATTCGTAGACGTAGTTAACGCAACATTCCCGTTCAGTTCGGCAAACGCTAATGTTTTGCTAGCCATAAAGTTAGGGTTGTTGGAAGCTAATACCTTTGGAGAAGTTTGGTCTAACCCTCTCGTACTCCAACTACCCGTTGCCGTTCCTGTAAACATTTTTCCTTCCGCTAAGTTCACTCTGAAACTGTCAGTTTGTTTATCATAAACAGTGCTCCCGAAATCATAATCTATGGATAAGTCCGTGGTTAAAAATACAGTATCTAGATCTACAAGGGCCGTTCCGATATCTGTTAGGGTGATTGAGTTAGAGGTGAAAGTACCCAAAGTCGTGTTAGGGCCAAAGAATATAGATTTACACCTAAAGAATGTTGTTCCATCAGTCTCGGTTATTTCCATTGTTCGATTGTAATTGGCATTTGACTGCCCAATAGGAATGACCTGTTGTCCAACGTGAACCTCTACTCCCGCTATTACCCCGTCAAAGTTAAAGGTAGCCAAAGAAAAGGGAGCACCTGTGATACTGTCTATTGGAACCGGAACGGTTATTGCATCAGCAAAACTGACGGAGATAAACGTGCCTCCTATCCCATCTATATTTAATAATTTACCTCCTGAAAGTGTGCATCCCGAAATATTGATTCGACTACTTTCTCTAAACGCGGGATCTACACGGACTAGTGAAGAATTTGGCTGCATTTCCCCACTTACACCAGAAATCTCTACGTTCCTACTTTCTGACCAAGATCCAAACACCGAAAAGAGTATTGCCCCATCTAAATCAAATAATGTTCTTGCGGCAACAATAAGAGTTTGACCAGTGTTGGTAATTCTAAATCCTTGCTCATAATCTGCAAAACGAGTGAATGTTGACTCAAAAGTACCACCAACATGATCCCCGTAATCGTCCCATCTTCTTATTGTTGCATTTCCAAATCTGGTTAATCCATTATCAATATCGATTAATTTTACACCACCGGTTCTATCAACTAATCCAATATTGTTAACTATAAAATCACCTAATACACCCGTCACGAAAGTCACGGCTGTCGGTCCATTATACTCCCAAGCAAACAAGGGAGTTGCACCTCTGATTTCTAACCTTGCTCTTACCGGAAAAGTAGAACTAAGAACGAATCTGACTTCTGATTCCAATAGTGGGATGTTTAACTCCAATACTAGATTACCTGTCACGGTTATTACATCTGCAACGGCCATAGCGGTAAGCTGAGCCGCGCTATTGATTTGGATAATTTCAGGAGCGTTCATCTTTGTGGTATTATTATTGATGGATGTAAATGTTAATTCACCAGTATCATCAACAACAATCGGAATTTCTTTTACAATCCCTCCAACTAAACCATCCCACGCCAGTAAACTTGAATCAACAGTTGTTCCTGGACCTGTTATATCTCCTGGAGGTCCGTCTAACCCGTCTTCTCCTTGTATTAAACTTGTTACATCAACCCAAATAGAACTCTGTCTTTGTTGATACGCAATTTCAGCGGAGCCATTATCAATAAGTTTTATTATTAAAAACTCATTGTTATCAGCTCTAGCTAAATCACTAGGATTAGCACCAAAATAAACATCTCTTGCTGCTGCGTCTGCATAGATTCCCGGATCATTATTAGCCTGTGTAAAAAGCTGAAATCCAGAACCACTACCACCAATTCCTGGAAAATTAGACATAACTCAACTCCTATATTTGCTAATTGTTGCAATATAAAAAGGAGCACCAGTTATAGAATCCGCAGTTGCTTTGACATATCTAACAGGTCCAGAAAAATTCGGTCTATCGTAAGATTCGGTTGTTACATTAACCAGTCCATTATTTATGGAACCAAAATTTTGACCATCTTCAGAAGCCGTGAAAGTTAGAGATCCACCAGACGGAGTAACTATATTTTCGAATGTTGATTCTGAATAGAAGGTGATATATAGATAAGCACGTTCGTAAATTTGACTCATTTTTGCGGAGATTAAATCTCCATCTGCGGAAGATCCGCGAATAGAATAATTGTATAAGTTTGACATGATATAATTCCTAATCTAGAATTGAAAGAAATGTATATCAGTGAATGTTGCCCATCAAGAAATTGTACTAGCCCCTGTAAATTTTCTAGCATTCCTGATGGGCGTATTGTAGCATATTATTGCTAAATTTTAAAGCTTTATTTAGTCTAATTTTTGAGGAAATTTAACGATTTTCTCAAAGTCGCTGGAAATAAAACCTGTGACTATCCATTTTATATTATTTATTCTTTTACAGATTTCGATGATTGGATAATTAACATAATTATTTTCTCCATCTAATTCCCAAGAAACTGTTCCAATATTATTAATCACTTTGCAATTAAAAACAATACCGCCATCCTCTCTAATAAACTTAAATCGTATAGCGTTATCTTTTTCAGGAATGTTCATGTTCGGTCTCCAAACTGTTTCTTTTATTTCGCACCAGTCTTTATCTTTCAATAAATCATGAAGGATCATCTGGAGCCCAATTACCATAATCAGAAACTATTTCATCTCCGCAGTTTATGTCCCTTAATGCGACAACTGTATAATCAGTATGTAGGCAAACATTAGGCTTTTTAGAATGATTAATGTATTTAAAATCACAAGTCATAAGAACAACTTTAGTTCTCCCATGTTCGCCCATAGTTAATCCATATGGGCCATCTTCCTCTGCTTTATCCTTACAAGGTCTCCAACCGAAGCCTCCAAGAGTTTCTCCCTTAATTATTCTTCTTAATCCAAACAATCCTTTTCCGTGGATTGGGCTTTTTTGCCTACACAAAATTTATAATTCATTTTAATCTCCAAGTTAATCTCCAAGTTAATCTCCAAGTTAACTGCCGCGCAATAAGAATGGAATGCCCTATTCCAAACCTAATGCGCGGACTTTTCATTGTTAAAGAACAATCGCCATGTAGGACTTTTTATTCGCTTTGCATTTCCTAGTGGTTTACTCTAGTCATTAAGAGTAATTGATTTAGCAATAATGCGCGAATTCTTTATGCAGCTTTAAGATCTTCCTTGGTGCTGCTCAACCAGTTTTCTAATCCTTCCTTTTTGCTCCTTGAGTAAGTGAAAGCATTTAATATTCTGTTTAAATCTTTCATGCTAGGCTTTGTCTTTGGATTAGATTCTATTTGCTTGTAATCCAATCCCCTCAAATAACCATATATAATGTGACTATGTCTAGCTTCGACTCTTACTACATTCACTCTGTGTTCACGGAAAAGATTACTACTAGCGCCCCAATTGGGGCCTCTTAACTTCTTTTCCTTGTGGCGAATGATCCTTGCTTCTTCTGCTAAATGCTTTAGTTTAATTTTCAAAAATTCTGTTTTCATGATAATCTCCACATTGATAAAATAAGTAACGAATAAATATACTTAAATTATCGCGGTGGATCTTTATTGCATTCAATTAGTCATGATTGCTCTCCTAGTTAATTAAAAGATATCTCAATATGTAAGCGCTACTGAGAATCGAACTCAGAACCAAGATCGGATTGAAAGCCGCTGGTTATCCAAATTAGCGCCACTAACTTTGCACCCAAAAAGCCCGCTAAAAGCGAGCTTGTTTAGTTTCGCAGCTTAGTCCATACACTGTCCAAACCAGTGCGGTTGTTATAAGCTGTCTATTTTTCGGCGGATCAGGCAATCCACTATTACTCGGGACATCCGCTTTGCCATTTTTCGCGTATTGAGGCTGCGACTCAATTCTTTTTATAAAACATTCAAACCAAAATTCTAAGTAACTGAAAAATCCAATTACTATAAAACTATTAAATCTTTGGTTTGAAACTATCAACACTTATTTTCCTTTATTACAATTTAATTAGAACAGACTGGAGCTACTCCTAGTCACGAAAATAATCATTCAAAATCACATCTATGCTACAGTAATGATTTCCAAAACTCCTAGTTCTTCGTACTTCGCTGTCCTAAATTAGGTCTGGAATGATGGATTTAAACCACCGACCTCTCGCTATTTGAAGTGCGAGTGCTCTGAACGCTGAGCTAATTCCAGATAATTTTATTTAAACAAACACAATCTCCACCAGCTTCTAAACACAGTCCACTGCCTTCGATTACTGGATCATGTCCACCATTAACACCAATGGCAACGCCTTCATCTGTAACAATTGTTTCTGTGTTTTTCATATATCACCTTGCTTGTTATATTGGTAGCAGCGACTGGATTCGAACCAGCGAACTTTTGCGTATGAGGCAAATGAGATGGACCAGACTTCTCTACGCTGCAATAATTTTATAATGCTATTTCTGGATGATCCGCAACATATTGCGCATAATCAATTCTCATTACTTCACATAACGAATCTGCATCGTCATGTTTTATCTCAATGTCTCCATCGTCAGCACCTGTACGACTATATACTGCTGTTTTCCCATCAGGGTCATAGCTAACCATAAATTGAGCATTTGCAATCTTTAAAGAAACTCCTACACAACCGCTAATCATATCATTAACCTTTATTTTCTAATTCAATGTCTATTTCTAACTGGGCTAATTCAAACGCCATACGATGTATCATACCACAACTAAGACGGATTTTATAGTCAGCTTTAAGAAACTCAAACGCAATTTTCTCATCTTTGGAAAGTTGTTTAATTTGATTATTTAACATGACTGCTCTTACTGTTAGGTCGCTCATTAGACATCTCCTGTTTTATTAATCGTTTCTTTTCACCTGAATGTTTACAATTAAATTTAAAAGCAGCAACAGAATATGAACAACAAAATTTATCAGATAATCTTCTTATAATTGCACGTTTTGCAATTGTTCTAGGGTTTGAAATTGTTCCACGATTACTCATAATATCCTATCCTTTCCAAGAATAAATCTTTCCCACTTGGTTGTTAATTTATTTCTATAATATTCCATTGCATCTTCAAACACACCATCTATTATAAAATAATCATAAACTTTAATGACTCTGATTTCATAATAGCTGTAACACTCAGCGAGATATCCCATGGAAACTTCTAAATCTTTTCCATTTTTATCACGACACCAAAAATGGAGACTTGGATGATTGTCCCTTTTATTAATATAAATTCCCATAACAACTTCACATCCATTTCTACTAGATGCATATTCGCAAGCATTATGGAAACACTTATAATTAAACAATCCCACTTTCTTTTTAACTTCTACTTTCTCAAGTTCGTGGTAACAGAATTCGCCTATGCGACTTTCTATCCTCTTTTTAATTCGTTTTCTTAAGTTAAACATTTTATTCCTCGTTTGCCAGATGAACTAAATATTCTTCCTGAACAACTTTTAAAGATTCGTTTATCTTATGGACAATATCATTAACTATAAAAATAGTTGGAGCACCATTATATTTATCAGCTTGGAAATGTGCTGTAATAAATTCAAATTTTCCATCATTTATAATTGGTAAGCTAGTCGTGATGACATCACTGCGATTGCCAATATCTCTCATGTACTCAACTTTTATGGGAGACTCTAAAGTGTGTTTTGATTCACTCATTCCAATTTCTCAATAAATTCAATGTCTTCGTTTTTATAGTATTTAATTTCTGACTTTCCAACAAAACTAATTCCAACAGAAGTATTATTAACTTCACGTACACAGACTTTTTCTAGTTCTGGCTCTTTTTGAATTTGTGTCGCAGCTCCAACTGATAATTTGACATAACCTCTATCAATCTTTATTAACCACCAATCATTCACATTGATATGATTTTTAGATTCAAACATCACTTTATTAAGGGCATCAAACCCCTGATTATCATCTGTAGGCCAAGCACCAACTATTTCTAAAATAGCATCTTTTGTTTTGTCATCATTAATCATTGTGATCTCCAAATTTATTGTTTACGAATTATTGTATATCCATCAGAATAGAATAAACCATCTTTTAATCCTTTTTCTACTCGCGAGTTTACACTTTTAAAATATCCATTTATAGTTGGCTTGTGAACATCACCAGCAGTAGAAATATCATCCAGTATTTTATACATACGCTCACATTCGTCAGTAAGCAATTGTACTTCAGCTTCTAAATGTTTTGCCTTCGCCTTCATTGTTGCGAATTTGTTCCATGCCATTTTCGTCACCTGTTATCCATTTAATTGACCAGCTTTTAAATCTTTTTCCTAATACCTCTAAAGATGCAGAAGCCATGTTATCACCTGCAAAGAATCTAAATATTCCGTATGGTATGCCAGCAATCACAGCCAATACGAAAACTATAGGAAATATTATAAACATAAATGTTAAATATCTTATTCTAGCCATTTACTTCTTCATCCAATTCATCGTAACAATCTTCACATAACCATTTATAAGTATCTGCGTCTTTGTCAGTGCTAGGAACTAATAATTCCTCAACGTCGTCTTTCTTAAGACGACAACACTGACATTCCTGAATGATCATAACCAGTCCCTATCACAATCCCCATCCTGATTAACGTAACCAGCTCCAGCTTCTTCTGCACCATCATACTTTTCAATTAATTGTTCTATTAATAAGATGGAACCAGAATAATCTCCATTTGTATCCACAGAAATTATTCTAATAATTATGTCGCGATCTTCTTCATTACTAATTCCAGAAACAAATTTATCCATATTAGAAGAACCGTAATAGCCTTCAATAAACATCTTCTCAGCTTTCTTCAAGAATGTTATAGACTTTTGCAGATCCTGAATTCCATTTTTAGTTCGCCAACGATCAATATATTTTGTTGCTACTGCTAACAGATAAGGAATATTATCATCTGTTGCCCATGTCCAATGTTGATAATCTTTTTGATAATGCTCACCGCCAATTTGTTCAACGTAGACGCTTTCATCTTCCATACTAATCTCCAATTATAAATATCTTGTTTTTAACGATTTAACAACTCTAACATCAAGTTCTGGGAAATAATCAATTATAGCTAATGCTATTTCATGTTTTCTATTTCTCCAAGCTTCATGTGCTAATTTTTCTGTTTCAAACTTTCCAATTTCTTCATTAAAATTTGTTATAGACTTCCTGCAAGATGATCTATATTTACTAGTCTTTAAACACAGGCTAACACCCACATCATACTCCCCTTTATTTTCTGTGCAAGTGTTAGAAAACATGTTTACTTCTTTTGGAACTTTAGCACATTTTTCTGGGCAATATTCTTTATTTCCTTCAATAATAGAATCTTTATCAAGCTGCATTCCTTTCCAATCTCCTTGTTTTAAGAACCACTTACGAAAATTCATAAAACTTTTCCATTCTTTACAGACAAAAACGCCTTTGTAAGTTGGTTTCATTTCCTGATATTCATAAGTGCATCTTCTAAGCATGTTTGTCCATCTTGAATAAATATCGCATTTAGATATCACATAATTTTCTGGAGAATCGTTAATACCGATTCCACGTATCACAATGATTCTCCAATTAAAAATTTTTCTGTTATTTTCTTAACACTTTTTATATGATACATACTATGTAGATAATTAACAACATTCATAAGGACGACTTTGACGTTCCTGTTCCCAGCAAAGATTTCGTCAGTACAATGCATTCCAAGCTCAATTAAATCAGCAGCTTTTGCTATTGCTTTTTCTTCATGAGATAAATCTGGCATGTCTGGGAGATTTCTCTTAACCCATTTATCTTCTATTCTATCCAATTCAAATTTTAAATCTCCATTGTCCCTTTTTACATTTGCTGGAACATCTCCTGTATAACCTTCGGCAACATCGTGCATTAGCATGTAAAGCACCACAGAGGAGCTTGAGATCCCTTCCTCCTTACATATTTCGTGTGCTATTAATGCAGCATTGGCACTGTGATGCCCGTTGCTATAGGACAACAGATGAGGAACTGTATGTAGGCGCTCAACTCGCAAGCCTATTCTGTAAATCTGAATCTGTTTAACCATTCTTTTTCTCCAAGTTTTCTATTCTAACATCCAGCCAATCTTGTGCAGCACGTCTCCAATCATCAGCTTTAATAGCATGACATAATTCTTTAGCCTTTTTCGGTCCGTGTAATTTGTGATTTGAAAATACTGTCAGCATCGGTAAAACTAAATCGTTAAAATAACTAGAACTAAAATTATTACCTCTTCCCAATTCGTGCAAATCAAGAGTATCATATATAAAAAAGAATTTATCTAAATCATCATCGAATTCTTTCATTTGAGACGATTTCATCAACACTTGTTTTTCTACAAACAGGTTAGGATCGTTTTCAGTATGATCGTGATATCCTGCGACTAATTTGTTGTAAAGCAATCCTCCCGGACCTTCCGTATAAACGTGATACGAATTTGAAACCTGAGTATAAGTTCCCATTGGGATTCCAACTCTTGCTGCGACATATTGGAGTAGCATTGAGAACTGAACGATGTTTGCGCCATATGCTCCCCAGATAATATCGTTAGAACGATTATAAACTGTTAAACAAAGTTTTCCACCCCTAACACGGAATACGACTTGCATGTTACATGCTTTGTCTTTCGTTTCATAATTAGTTAGATCTGCTGGATCCCAAATCTGTCCTACTGCTTGGCGACTGTTTGGATCTTCTTTTAAGATTTTAATTATTTCTTCAATCTGATCTTCATCACAATTACCAGAGTCTGTTGAGTTTCTTAATCTCCATCCATAAGGCGCATTAAAATTAATTCCGTTATCGGAATAATCAATCATCCGTGGATTAAAATCAGTCAAGAATTTAACATCACTTCTACCAGCTAATATCCATATTGATTCCATTAAATGAAAGAAAGGATTAGCGTCACGGACTTTGCTAATTAAAACCATATTTTCAGGATAACTATAAACTGTTGAAACTGGACACGAAACTTCTATTGTATCCCCTACACGACTAGGAATTTTAACTCCATAATCACCAATCATTTTTAATCCTTGATGTAATGCGTAATTCGCACTGCTTGCGTTTATTACTATCACATTATTCTCCAATTAATTTTTACTATTTAGTTTGCTGTTTAAGATATTTATTATACCACAAATAGAAAGGATTTACTCTAGTAGGTAAAGCGCCTGATCACATATTTCATTTTTCTTCATATTTTGGCGTTTTGCTTTTACCTTCTTAATATAAGATTTTAATCTGTCAGTCCAATTAATATGATTTTCGTTTTTAATAAGAATTAGATATGCAAGAATATTCGTACACAATTCTTCTACACCTTTCTTTGTGTAGGTGTACCTCATTCGTCTTACATAGCTTTCTAAGTTCTCCAAATTTCGTATATTAGTTTCCATTATTTGCAAACTCCCCATGATGTTCAGCACGAGCTTTGTTTAGAGCTTCTATTGCTTCTTTTGATGTGTGAAATGTCTTGTTAAAAACGTATTTCTTATGAAGCATGAGGCACGCTCTCCAACACTTACCATCACCACCTATAAATGTAACGCCTTTTATCCCAGATGTGTTAATAGAACTTATTTTTCTATTCATTGCGTTTTGAGATGATGTACATTCTCTAAGATTTCCAATGTGGTCATCATCCCTTATTCTGTTTCTATGATTTATGTATTTAGGGATATAACCTTTGTGAAATAAAAACACTAGCCTATAATGAAGGTATGCAATCCCATTTATCCTAACTCTTTTATAACCATCTTTAGATTTATATATAGTTTTACTGCCTTTTATATCATCAGGTTCTTTCCAAATTAAAACACCATCACTATAGTCAAAAATAGACAATAAAATTTCTTTTGTCATTCCATTCTTTTCTTCGTTACTAAGATCCATCATATTTTCTCTTAGAACGCCCTGTTCCTTCAGTGACTCTCATGAATTTATCAAATTCACAACAAGCATTTTGGAGATTTTGCATACACAATATCTCCAATACGTCATCAGGCAAATACTCATGAATAAGTTTATAAGCCTCAAGAATCTTTTCACTATAGTTTTTCTTAGTGATTTTTTCTTCCCAAAACCAAGATAGTCCTCGTAAACTTCCCGGGCCGAACGAGGACCAATTCCACCAATCAGGAGCGTTCTGTAATGGATGCCCCTTACTGTTTTTAAGATCTGCTACGACTTGCGCCGCCATAAAGGAAGCAAGGCCATAGACACACATTAAGGAAGCGTGAGCAACCTGTAAAGTCTTGTCGCCTAAAGTTATGTCTGGATTTTTTATCACAGCACGAAAGATTTCCAAGTAATGAGTCAATTTGTCAATCGATCTTCCGTTAGTTGATACTATATACGCGCCATTCCAAATCTTTTCTCCATTGGCTTGTATATCACGCAAAATAGGAGTTGCTTTTTCTAACCATCTTTTGGAATTAGGCTGACCGATCTTTTCTAACGTGGAAGGTTGGTTAAAAATACGCGCAACTATCATCGCTAAGTCATAATATTCAGGACAGAAATTATATGTCCAGTTCTCACGAATCCACTTTGTAACTTTGTCATCTTCGCGATTTACATTGCAGAAATAAGTTTCCTGCATAATAACATTATCAGTCCAAGGCTTTGGTGAATTGCCTTCTTTTCTAATACGGATATTATTCCTTTCTTTTATCCAATAAATCATCTGATTTTGATTGTGTGTTAAGTTATCCATAATTATATCCCAGTGAAATGAGTTAGTTTTCTAGTCGCATCGTTTTTAAATTTATCGGTTGCAAATCCAAATGAAGTTTTATCTATATCTTTTCCCATTCCTAAATTAATAATTTTCTGAGCAATTATGCTTCTTTCAAATTGATATAATAACTCAAGATTATTAGTTGTAATATTATCCAATAATTCTTCATCTTTCATTAAATTATTTATGAACTCTCCGTGTTCTTCTGCGCTAGCATCAAATGGAATACTAACATAATTAATTCGCTCCTTAAACAAGCTGTTACCCTGCATGGTCAAATCTGACATAACAGGAACACAACCTTGGATCATTGCTTCTATCATTGTGCGATTGAAAACTGATCCGTGACTGTTATGGGACTTTGAAAAGCTAAAGTCTAGGAATAGTTTACTGGTCGCAAATAATGAATCTCTATTAGCAGAATTAACTACGCCACGATATTCCATTCCTGCTTTAATTGCGTTTTCCCAAATCCTACTTCCATCTGGTTCTAAATAATCCGCTTTAACTTTGTCCTTGGAATTCATATAGTGGTATTCAATTCCTGTGCCACACAACACAGCATGATGTCCATATTTAAGGTGAGGAACCATCCTAACAAACTTGTCCGCGCGCTTACAGCGTTTAAAAGTCTGTACGCTTATGACATTGTTGCTTCTTTCACACATTGGCATTATGTGTACTTGCTCATCAGGAATGTTATGTGGATTTGGAATTAGCATCCTATTTATTTCCATTACTTCGCAGGAATTAAATGCGGAGTCGTGTACACAAACCAACCCCATTAATTTTTCTTTTATAAAATGAATATGAGGATAAAGCTTTTGGATATTTCCGTCGTGGATGATACAAACTTGTGGAGTTTTATGATCGTACAATTCAATCCAATCCGAATCCAATTTAGTTTGTTTGGTTGCAGTAGGAACAGAAATAGCGTGTACGATTAAATCGTATTCCTTAACTTTGTATTCCCATTCGCCTATATCGGTTGTGTAGTTAAGTTCGTACATTCCTTGCCATCCAGTCTTTTGGTGCATCCATAATCCAAGTCCAGTTCCCCATTCCCATCCATTATGTTCGTCAGCGCTTCTGTCTTTTACTTTTGGGAATCCTGTTCTACCTTTATTTTTGAACATGATTGAGTCTACTCCATGTCCTAAATCTTTAAACCCTTTTGCTAGAACTTCAGAGTAATTAATTATTCCACCAAAATCTTGAATCTTAAAATGAGTAATTAATATTTTCATTGCGAACCTCTCTCTTTGGGCCTACCCAGTAATCAGAATACGCAATTATATAACTAGAGTATCCCGCCTGTTCTTTTCTTAATTTTAGATCTTTTGGATCAACAAAGTAACCATGATGAGCGAATCTCTTTAATGCTTCCTCTACTGGACTAAAATATAAATCCATTATAATGTAGACATGACATGTTATTTGTTTATCTTCCATCACATCATTCTAGCATTTACGATAACTAATGATGCGATCTGCCTAGAAATTATAGGTTGCATTTCCATTATTGCACGAGCGTATTCTAAACCCTTCAAGGATATAGTTTCAACTCCATACATCCCTTTTAGTGCATCAATTAAATTTATTTCTCTAGCCTCATTTCTATAAGGCGCAAATTTATCTAAATACATATTATTCTCCAAGTTATTGAATGCTATTTCTTACTTGCACCATTGCATGATCTAACCTAATAGTATCCATATCATCTATCACAGTGTCTATATGCTTATCCATATGTCCATGAGAATACATTTGCTTAAATTTATGAACACAGTCATCATCAACCTTCCTTATGTTTAATTTCAAATAACTTCTTGCGAAATCTTGTAACATTATATTCATATTTTTCTCCAAGTTATTAAGCGTTCATTGTACCATAAATCGCTGTGAATTTATATGCTAGAAATGCTCTTCTGAATCGTCGCCTTTTAAAAATTTAGCATTTTTATTCTCTTCGGTTTCAACTCTGTCTTCAATCATTTTCCATACTGCTTCAAATTCAGGCCATCCAGATTCAACAACGACATATTGAATTTCTTTATTTGGCGGAGCATGCTGTCTGATTTTGTTAGCTAATCTATACAGTAATATTCGCTCTGTTTTTGTTAAGTGATTTTCAATATCTTTGCGCTTAATAACTAAGTATCTATCTTCTCTTATGAAGCCACTCATTTTCCATGCTCCTTTAAACAATTAGATTCGATACATTCACCTTCATCATTAACTAGAGTTGGACCACAACCTTCACAAATTGTCGGCCAACCCATGCCACAATTTATTTCTTCTTCAGTTAATTTTCTATCGGTTATTCCTTTTAAATCGCCAAAGTCTTCACCAAAGTTTTCAATAGAACACTGTTTACAAAAATCAGCCATTGTTTAATCCTCTTTGTTGTTACCTAATAATTGCATAATAAATCACATAAAACCACGAGAAGAATCCATGAAGAATTGCCCACAATATCGATTTATTAACGGTCCATGAAATTACCATTGCTAATGAAGCGCCATAACCTAATCCAGTCTGTATATATTTTGTTTCCATGATTCATTCCTCTTTACTTTTTGATGATTGAACTCCGAACATATCGTTTGTTGTAAGATCATTCCATTTTCTTTCTTTCTGTTGCTTAACTTCACAAACCAATGTAGCGGCTTCGACAAACCAATTAGGCGTACATCTACTATCTGGCCCTAAGACTCCATTTGTTGTGCAATAATCCAACGCTGAATTAAGAGATTTTTTAAGCGGTGCTATTTCTCTGTCGGCTTCTTTAGCATGATTGGCGGCCCTTTCACAATAACCATCTCTAAAGCATTCTCTTACTTTATCTTCATAGTTCATTGTTGTTTATCCTCTTTAGCTCTCACGATTTTACATTTAGTGCAAATTTCAGCATTGGTAACAGCTTGGTTATCAGCGCTTACAAAGCTATGATCGCAACTACTCCCAATTAAGTTTTTAATTTCAAAAAATGCACTGATTATTGAGACTCCATCATCATCATAAAAGCTTTTAACTGTTAATTCTATTTCACCTATCAGCTTGTCTTTAGCTTCTAGCTCTTTACCGAGAGTGTTCACTTGCTCCATTAGATTATTAACATTTCTATCGTCAGCATCTATTTCCATTCTCAAGCTTTCGATCTCTTTCTTCTGGCTTTCGATTTCCTTCAATCTACGGGCCGCAGTGGACATAACCAAATCAGGGCGGTAATCAACTTCTGCGGGAATTCTCATGTGAAATCCACTTTCTCATGTGAAATCCACTTAAGTTTCCTTTTGTTATCTGGTATGATAATTCCTTTAGCCTTTTTATTAAAACATCTAACGGAACCTCATCACCGAACTTGTATTTGGTAGACATTATTCTTTCTCCGCTTTAGCTTGTAGTACTTTGTATAGACATTCGGCTAGTGCGCGCTGTGGGTTTTTGTTTATCTCTACTATCTTTTGATAACCTTTTTCATCAGTTTTTATGGCAGCCCAATCTGTGGGGTCGTATAAATTAGACAAACAAAGCCTATACTCAACCACCAAAGGCATTAAATCGTTCCAGTTGTTGCAGTAGTCTTTAACTTGTATCCACGGAAGATCCGAACCATTTGGATTTTTTATAAATACAGCACAGTTCTCACCCTTGTCTAAGTGGATTTTTGCCTCTGGATACAAAGCCCGAGCAATCGCCTTATTCAATTCAAAATCAGTCATATTTTTCTCCAAGTCGCTCCCTATAAAGGGAGCAATATTTTAACATTTATTTAATACTAATACAATTGCCCTAATTATTAAGTGGCTGAGTTTTGTCGGTTTTCTAAGACTTCATTAAAGACAAAAGGTGGCCGAACCGGAACGCAATTCCCGCCACTGATGTTACATTGCCAACATCTTCCGTCTCTGTCGCATCTGGCTGGTCTTTGTATAGCAAGGTATTTTTCCATTTTACTCTCTGTACTTTCCAGCAACTTTTCTAATTCCATAATATGAGGTGTAACATTTATTTCTTCAGAGGCTACTGGTGGCCACAAATGACATTCAGGATATGGATTGCAATAATTATCATCTGATGTTGCTATACCATCAAGAATCAAATAATCATAATTCAAGTTATCACTCTTTCCATTTTCACTTACTGCTGGCGGGTCACATAAATCTGGATAACAACCTTTCAAATGAGCAGTAGTTGTTATACTAAAGCTAAGCAGCATTGCTACTACGATGGCTATTAATATTTTCATTTTTGTTTCCTTAAGTTTGCACCAGAAAGAACCGCCTGATGCTTGCGGACGAACTTTTCCAAAACAAATAATAGATTATATAAGTTTTCTTGCTGATCTATCAGTACACATGTTCTATAAATTTGTATAGTCTACTTTCCAAATTCAATCGCTTGTTCCATTATCCTGTTCGCTCATTTTCAATCTCGTCTATAAAAGTTTGTAATGCTTCAAGCACGTTTGATTTCACGATTACATTTGTGTAGCTTTTGGGAGTGTTTATCTTTTTGTTTTCTTCTATCCACTCTTCAAGCTTACTAATAAGAATTGATTTATTATCTTGCAGGTTATCAAATATCCAATTTTCAAAGAATAAAACGATCCATCTAAGAATTAATTGTTCTGTTGGAGTATCTAATACTTCACCATCGTCTAAGTCTCTTTCAAGAATAAAGGTTGTGAGATCTTTCTTAAGGTTCCTAATAAAATCTGAATTAACACTTTCTTCTTTAGCTGCATAGGTTAATTTATTATAAAGAAAATCCACATCGTCTTTATGTAAATAGACACTGGCTGTATTATTAGGACCCAATTCTATATCTAGAACTTTCATACCCATTACCCAGGATGTCTTTTTGGGGGCATCCCCTCTAATATTTCTGCTTACTAACTCTCTGATTAATTCTGCATCACTATATTGTTTCATAACATTCTCCAAATTATTAAATTCATTATACACTAAATCACATGTTTTTACTATGGCCAAAAGCTTTCTATATCATCCAATAGCCAATTATTAATTTCATATTCTGCTTCCTCTATAGGCATATCCATCCAAACAAAGAATTCGTATCTTTTATTGTTATAGTAAAACGCTGTTCTTTTATAATTATAAGTATGAAAATTAATCATCTCTAACTTTATATCAAACACTTTTGCTTTTCTGAGTGTTCCGTCATTGTTTAGTTGATATTCATTTGTAGATTCAGTTGGAATCCTAGCACTAGTAATTTCTAACTCTTCTTCAATTCTAAATATCTCAACTGTTGATACAACTGAATATATTTTGCCATCTCCGAATCCGCCGATAAACCTCATTGGTTCTCTATCAATAATCACTTAAATTTTCCTAATAGTAAATTAAGGCTGCTGTATCTTTAATATTGAAACTCCTGTTCCGTTTCAAATGTGAACAGTATTTTAACGGAAGCAAAACGAGGGTTCTTAAACCTTTTTCGCACAATTTCCATAGAATGTTCTAGTGAATTTGCGTCAACACGAGAAGTTATTTTTCTATCTTCTCTCTCAAGCTTATGAAACTCCCCTCTACTAAAATAATGTGTGGCACTAAATTTTAATTCATAAATTTTCATGATTTTTCCTAAATAAATCTGCTCTTTCTTTACCGAGAACACGGTTTTGAAATTCTTTAGACATTTCAAATAACCATTCATTGTATCCCATTACTCTAAGCTTCATTCTTCTATCAATACGATAGTACTTAGAATCTTTCCATTTAATTCTTTTGTTTCTTTTGACTGACTTAATCAAAATGGTATCCCTGTATCTTCATTGCATAATGTGCACCACATCGTTCTAGTTTCCGCATTCCACTGATTACTTTTCCATGGATGGTCGCATTCTTTATGATCTTTACAATCATGCTTACTTCTGTCTTCATTTTCTCCCATATTAGAATCTACACTTGCACTATAAGTAAAAGTACAAGTATCACATTTCATGTTAGTGTCGTACATCCCATCCTCACCAAATTGGGAAAATGTTTGTACAGTTTTCTCTTCTTTTTCCTTTTCTTCTCCAAGAATCCATTCACCATTTGGATCAGGAACAAAGCAAGTTGCTATTCTCCAGTCCCATCCTTCGCCACCTTGTGATTGACTATTATCTAAATGAAATACTGGCTCAGTCGTCTTAACAATCCATCCACCGAATACTTTTGTCCGTGAATTCCAATCGTCCATACTTTCCCAAACTATGTTTTTCATTTAATTCTCCAATATTAATTCAGATTCTTGCTCTTTTTCAAATGATTCTTTGTTACCATCAATTCTTAACAAATGCTTTTCATGGGATCCAAAATCTCCATTAGGAACACTTGGCACAAATATATTCCAAACATTTTCAGGATCATTAATACCTAATGATTTTACATAAGCAATATTATCAGGATCAGTTAATTTACCAATTACTTCACATTCTGATCCTACTAATCTCACGCAATCTGAATCAAGTGTTCCAGTGATTAATGCTTTGCATCCTACAACTATGTTCATTTATTTCTCCAATAATTTCTTTGCATATGATTCTAACCTTTCAACAGGACAAAGCCATTTCGCTCCACCTTCAACATAGGAATCTCTGGTTGCTTCTATAGCATCCATAATTGCATCGTGTTTTAGTTTGTTGTTGGCTTCTTCATTTAATGCGTTTAATTTTTCTTCTAATTCTTTTCGTTTGTCCTCAAACATATTCATGTTATCTTGTTCGGCATTTTTGATACACATTTTAGAATGTTCCATTCCTACTGGTAACATTCCTCCACAAACTATACATCTTTCCATTAGATTGATCATTTAGATCTCCTTAAGATCCCATCTCACGTCCACGAGGAACTTCTGCTTTGCAAGACTTACATTCTAACACGTCTATCATTAGTAATTTCCCCAATCTAAAATAATAGCTTTTCTTTTATTCATGTTTACTTCAATCAATTGGTCTAATTCTATCTTTTGTGGCAAGTAATCCTTTTTCAATTCGTCTTCTAATAATATCCTAGCATGTTCTTTGTTTTCGGCCAACACTATAGCAGCACAACCGATAGGATAAAATCCAGTAAAGTTATTGCATGAGAATAATTTCATTTTAAATCTCCAAGATTTGAATACTTATTATAGCACGACCAACAATAAATTAATACAGGGTAGTATTTAACACACCCCAAATCCCCTTTTGCTTCTACAATAACAACACTGACATTGATTTTGTGGAACAAACGAAGATTCCATTATTGGTCCTCTAAGAGACTTTTTAAATTGTTCTCCTAACTCTTCTATCTTCTCCTTTTTCTCTTCTTCCGTGAGTCCTACAAACGGGTCCAAGGTTTCTTTTGAATTACTCATCTTTATTCTCCGATTGACTAATATCTTCATCATATGATTTTTCAAGATCTTTTACTAATGACTTTAACCAGTCTATGTGTTTCTCAGGATCATGAAAATCTACATATGATTTATAAACAGCACCTCTAGCAAGATCTTTCATATTTTCATATGTTTCTACATTTAGGCCACGTTTTGCTTCGACTATGCAGAGTGTGTCATTCGTGATTATTCCTGTCATTCTTTATTCTCCAAGTTATTTAATTAATTTTTGACCGTGGGTCAGAGTCCACTTTATTTCTGCTCCACAATCTGTGCAAATTTTCTTATTGTGCGTTCTTAGTAATATTAATTTATTACTACCACATTTACAAGTCTTGGTAGAGTTAGTCATATTTATTTCTCACTCAATATAAAGTAATTTCTCATACAATTATTACTAATTAATAAATTCTTATTGTTATCATCTCTTATTTCTCTACCAAAGCGGCTTTTATTAATAACTTCGTAAATATTATTATCGGTTGTATTTTCTAATAAATGACCTTTAACAACTTCGATTCCATTTCTCCTAATTTTCACCTTTATTCTCCAATTTAATTATCCTCAATAGTTCTTTCGCTGATATCATTGTACATTTATCTGATATTTCTTTTATTCGCATTTTCGGGATATCATAATGCGGATTACTACAATTGTGAAACCAACATCTTTTTATATTTAGTATACTCGCCATTTTATGTAGATTTTCTACTGAGTATGGTTTGCACACTAAATGTCTCATTGTGTCACAGAAGAATTCCATTAATCTTTCTCTCCATCAGCCAGTTTTTGGATGTCTTCCATTTGTGCCATCCGTACGACTAATTGCTTTTTGCTTTTGCCTCCAGACTTCTTATGTCCTTCTTCATCCTTATCATCTAACTGATCCATGATAATTGCAATAGATGCGGCGAAGTCTTTATTCGTTATTCTCTTATCATTTATCTTATTCATAAGAGTTCCGACTACTTCTCCCTTTAGCCAGGATTTTGTCGCTTTATGAATAATCCGTAATCCATCTAAATCATCTTCCGATAACTCATCTCCGTGATACGCAATGAGACAATCCTTAAATTTGCACGTAATTGACATCTGCTGGAATTCTTTCAGTTTCTCATTTTGATAATATCTCTTTTCCATATCCTCATCGGACAGACTTTCCCACATTCCAGTTGCGACACAAATTCTCTTCGCAAATAAAAGAGGAAACTTTTCATTATCCAAGTTTCTATTTGTATCAAACATTATTAACCACCTTTAATTCTAATTTATACCCAGAAAACGATTTAGCTATACGAAACACAAACAATTCTAAACAATCATAAACAATCGTAAACAATTGTAAACAATTAGAAACAATCATAAGTAATGGTGATTTGTCATCATAACATAGGACATTCTTGCTTTCGCAAAACGGACCTAAAATGTGATTGTTTAAAATTGTTTGGATTAAACAATCAGCCCAGCCCACGCCACGCAAGGCCTCCCTATATAATAAAAGAGAGAATTGTTTATTGTTATAGTACCCCATATTTGGGGTTTTGGGTTTTGCCTGTAGGGGGCCATACCAGAAAAAACAATTAAACAATCGCATCGAAAATCCACCCGAATCCCGCGTGGTTCTAAGGCTAGAGTGATTGTTTGCCAGAAACAATTTTAAACAATTCCACACAGTCTCAAAACTGCAGACCCGCGATAACGTCGATATCATCAAAAACTTAATCATTTCGCTTTATCCCTATATACAAACCTCTATCAATTTCTTTTTCCACCAAAACTCCATCCTTAATCATCACTCCCATTGTGATACTTATTTTATTTCCGAGATCTTTATCGTTATTCATAGATCCTAATTCTTCTTTCAGATCCTTGCTCCTGCTTAGATTTATCTTGATAATTGACTTTTGAACCAGTCCAAATTCATTTAATATTTCTTGAGCTTTCTTTCCCTGAGTCTTCTTAGTCCCATTTGCTATTTTATTTATCTCTTTGAATATTGCTTCAAATACTGGATCAACAGATTTGCTAATCAAAGCGTCTATTGCGTACATTTTAGCATCCATTAAATATCTTATTAATGGTATTAATATCTCAGGATCAAAATTAGCGTGTTCTTTTTCTCCTTTGAATCCATACCACATTTTAGACATTCCTAAAAAAATAGCATAAATGGATTCTATAGATTGTCCTAAGCGTTTTATAATAGGTAGTTTAACGACATCGTTTTTGTGTTCTTGTATCATCTTATTCATTATTCTATTTATTTTGATTTTCATGTCTTTTGGAATCATACATGGTTCTTGATTGTTGCGATCCATTTCTAATAAATTCCAAACATTATCACCATAAAAGTTCAGAACATCTTTCCTATATTCTACGGAATTCTTTTCTGTTCTTGTAGGAAAGAAATCTATTTCCTGCTTAGACATATCAACTTCTGGAACTATATATAAATTCATTCTTCCAAAAAATCCGCTTTCAACTAATTCCATATTCATTGTTTCTTTTATTGTTCCTTGCTGCGCGTACCACAAAGTATGAAAATTAGGTTTATTAACTCCTTTTACTTTACCACTGGACATTCCTGTTCCTTTGATAACTTTACCGTCGTACCCGTTTATTAGTTTATTAGAAAGAGATTTGACGTGAGCATTCTGAGAAGAATTCTTTAACATTCTAAAAACATTTGTTGCTTCCGTGTAAACCCAAAATAAATCCTGTCCATCTCCAAAAGATTTTAATAAACTTGTTCCACCTGTTATATCATCAGGAGAATGAGTGATATCCGAGAAAATAGTTTTAAGAGATTTCTTTGCGTCTGGTCCTTTTCGTTCCCTAACTAATTTGTCTAATAATTCAATGACATCTGTTGAATTGACATCTTTACCGACGCCTGATTGTGCTAACGCCAAACTGAGAGTATTAGGAATTCTTCCTTCTTTGTTGACAAACTTCCCTCTTAATATATAGCCATGCACAGCTAAAAACGTTGGGAACAATAAAGTTTCATTTATTCCTATTGGGAGCTTCTTAAATTCGTTCCAGAGGATTCTTATTGGTGGAGGCATACATTTTGAGATGTTCTTAGGAAAGATAGGTACTTCTATTTCTTCTTGTTTTTCTTTATTTAAATCTATTTCTTCTTTTGTGGATAGCTTTTCTATTTTAATTTGATTAAGTGCATCCCTTATGTATTCACGGACATTTTGTTCATTGAATTCACGGGAAGCGACTCTTTGCGCCTTTCCTGCGATAATGTAAAAAATTGCTTCCGCATCTTGGATTTTGTTTGCGTAATGGAATGCAAGCGGCATAAAATATCGTCTGTAGACTCTGCCCGATAAAACTTCTTCTGGGATTGTTTGGTCTTCGAAGTCGTAGTTTGAGTTTCTGGAATAAGAGCTGTTATTTCTAACTTCTGTTTCTGTGAGTTTAGGAAGGACGAAGGTACGCCGAGCGCCCTTGATAAATCCTGTTCTATTTGGGATTGGATCTGTTGAGCCAATAATGTTTGGTGCTGCTGTGTAAATTGGCTGAGAACAGGTATAGACAGAACCATCTGACTCTGGAACCATTTGACTCCACGCTTTTCTTTCTTTGAGAGAGAACCGCTTGTGGGACATAAAGTATAATCTAATTCTTGCAAGTGGTTCAGGGTTATCGGAGCTAACAAGCCTTTGGCTACTAGTGATTTGATATGTGACATCACAATCTATCCTCATTTCTTGTAAAAAGTATTCTATTGCAGGAACTGGATCCAGTGGATCAAAACCCTCTAAAATATGGTCATCTAAATCCAGGACCATTTCGGTTGAATTATTATCCATTAGCGTAGCACCTGGATCTTTCTTTCTTCTTAAACCTGCTTTTTGTGACTCAAAATGATATTCTCCAAGTTTTGTTAATTTGCCTAATACGATAAAACTGTTTTTAAATTTAAAAACCTTTTCTAATGCTTTGTGAAAACTTTCATATTCTATTTTATCAAAGTAAAACTCTTTCATCCCTTTTGGATAAGATGTGACAATGTTTAAATCTTTGTCAAGCGTCTTTGTTGGCGCTTTATTTTCATCCGCGGGAGTCAGGATTACTAAATCATTTATCATTTATTATTGCCCTATTTCACCCTATTTGTTAAAGAAAGCCCTTAGCCGCAAATAGGGGATGCGGCTGAGGACTATAAATCGAAGCTGTACGGGCCTCGCCGCTCATTATACCACGAACAGCATGGATTATATATAGACCGCTTGCTGTGTGGGCTGTATGGCTGTCTGAGCGCATATTTAGTGCCTACTATATAAGGTATATACAAAATACTGGCTGTATGGGCCTTAATTTGGTCGCAAAATGGGTAAAAAGTGTGATTTATGTGATTTTTGGTTGTTTTTGTGAGTTTTAGCTGTTTTCTGTGATTCTTTGATTTCGGTGCTTTCAGGCTTATTTTGTGATATTTTAATAAAAAGCTTTCGTTTTGTGAAAATTAGCGTATAATCTGTCTCATAGGCAAACAACAACAAACAGGCAAAACAATGATTTCAGTAATAATTAACCCACTAAACAAAGAAACAGCAATTTCAGGTTTAGAGCAAAAAGGCTATACAGTTACTAAAATTATAAGCGGCAAGAATAATAACGGTACTTTGAGAATGAAGCTTTTTGCTTCTAAATAGTAAATAAAGAAACTTGGAGAATAAAATGAAAAAGTTTGAAATGGGATATAATTTTATATGTTACTATTACTGAATATTATCATCATGGTTCTGTCCCATTAACAATTACAGAAACGGTCATTAAACGTCGAAATAAAGGAGAATGAAATGGAAGCTATAGTAACTATTAAGAAAAATATTGGTAGAAAACAAATCGCTGAATTTATTGTTAGCGAAGAAGCAAAAGTTTTCTCACTTGAGGACTTTCTCTTTATTGCTAGCATGTTGTTTTCTGGTAAAGAAATTGTCGGTATGATTGACGACGAATACTTTGTGCCATATGATAACAACTGTATGTTTCCATTTAGTTGGATTGATGTTGTTAAAGTTAAAAGAAACTAACTAATTATTTTTGTAACTTGGAGTTTTTGGCTATTGTGGTTTATGCTGATTGCTGTATAATGAATCTTAGTTGGTCGTCAACTATTGACTCCAAGTTGCTTTCTCTCCAAGTGGCTGCTTGGAGTCATAAATTTTAAAAATTTTTAAAGCGCTCTTTTATTTTAAACATACATTTTTATTTTATTGAAGTTATTTGTTGTGATTAGGATACTTTGTTATACAGTGGAAAGTCTGGTAGCTATCTCGTTTATGACATGGTAAGAGCGCTTTACAAATTTATTTTTATTTAACCTTGGAGAATTAAATGAAAACACTAGAAGACTTTAAAGCAGATTTTAAGGTGGTCACTGACCATGCACAAACTTATCCGAATCCTTTCATGGCGGCTAACTTTGCAAGCGCGTCTATTAAAATGATTATTGATTCAGAGTATAAACACATAGAAAAGGAATGCGAAGAATTCATTAAGCGAACGGTTGATGAAAAATTGGAAAGTCTGGGTATAACAAAAGATGAAGCGATAAGGAATGTTGTTAATAATGTTTTTAACGACATTATTAACGGATTAAGAAAATCTAAAGATCATTGTGGAAATTCTGACTGCACTGTTTGTAATACTACTTTTGGAAAGCAGGATAAAAAGAAAGCAAATGGTGATAAAGTTGTTCCTTTTCCAAATAGTGGAATAAAACACTGATGCAGGAGCATTTTAAATTTACCGACGAACAAATGGGTGTTCTTGAGAAACAAAAAATAGGAATACCAGAATTATTCAAATTTGCTCGTGAATTTGATCCGACTGGTAATATGTGTGAAGTTGGCTATATTAATTTATTGTGTTATATTGATAAGAAGGGCGACTTTACACAGAAGCCAGTTTTTAAAACTAAATTAATATGTGAACAGATATTTGAAAATTTAAACATTAAAGATAAAATAGCTGTTCACGAATATTTGGGCGATAAGGAAGACGGAGTGTTTTAAACTTCCCCTACACAGTCAGGTCGTTCGACTAAGGTTGTAAGATCCGAAGCGTCCTAAATTTTTGGCCTGACTGCTTTTTATTTAACTTGGAGAAAGAAATGAGTCATAGTTTTAAAGGAACAGAAGGGACACAATTCCATTTTGATGGTGGGCTGGAAGGCAATATTCATGTAATCGCAGTAAATGGCGAAGAAGTAGAAATTCCAGCAAAAGATATTATAGATTTGGTCGCTTATGAATATGTGCTTCCTAGAAAAGTATCAGAACTTGAACAAGCAGCACCAGAACATTTATTACAAAACATTTATTAACTCGGAGAAAAATCATGTCACAAATTACCAAACAAATAAACAAACTTTTATCAGACGATGCACTTAGTCATTCATTAAGTAAAGAAGCATTGGAAAGAATGCTTGCTGAAATTAAGAAGCTTGATAATGATTGTTGTGAGCTAAGTAAAGAAAATAAAAATTTAAGAGCAGATTTAAAAAATTGTACGAAAAACTTATCCGAGTCAAGAGCAGAAAGTTATGGCAACAGACGTGAAAACGAAAAGTGGAAAGAGCGCGAAGAAGAATTGTTAGATCGCGAAAAAGTCTGTAGTAGAACAGAAATTGAAAATGAGTATGCAGTTAAGCGCGGCGACGAACACTACAGATTAATAACCTCTATTTTTGCTAACAGAACATTTCGTGAAAGTGTTGTGTCTAAATATCCTGTTGTTGATAAAACTACTTATGACAGCAATGGTATGATACAGGAAAATGAAATGCATATTGATGTTACGAAAACCAAAACAACAGAAACGGAAGAAAAATGATTCTGTGTGACAAGTGTTTTAAGGCGCATCCAAAAGGATTTGTATGCAATGCCAAGCAACCTGACAAGGAACAGTGTCAGAGACAAGAGGAGGCGGTTCTAAACCATCCTTTAATAGACTTTGACAGAGTTTTTAACAAAATTTTTAAAACAACTTAAACTAGGAGAAAACAGATGAAAAAACCAACACCATTACAACAGGCAAAAGCTGAAGTAAAAGCTCTGACTAAAACTGTCCAAGACGGTTTAAGAGTTCTAGGAACAACCGAGCTAGAATTACGATCTGTTATACAGGATTTAGAAATTGAAAAGCGTAGAACAGAACGCAAAGAAGCAACTCTGAAAGATATCTTCGATGTGACCAGCGGATTGTATAATTCTCACATGACCGATAACAAGGTTGTTACTTTTGAATTAATCGGTTCTGTATCAAGAATGGCACAATCAGAAATGACTTATGTTAAGGATCCTTTACAAGAAACTATTACTACGGTCACTGATTAATGTTAAACGCGACTATTGATAATAATCCTTTTACACCTCAGGAAAGATATGACTGGTCGCGTCGTTTTGTTACTGTTAATTACTTAACTGTTGTTGACAGAAATAGTAAGAGAAAAATTGCAAAAGTTAGGCACGACGATGGTCGTGAGTTTGTAATACCCTTTGAACAATTTATGTTTAAAGAAACTATATTAGGCTTAAAATTCCTCATTCAGAGGGTTTGGATATTTAATAATTTAGGAAATGACAATGTCTGACTATATTAGTAGAGAAGAAAAGAATTGTTTAACTCAGAAATTATTAAAAGAGCTATTTACATATAAAGATGGAATGTTATTCTATAAAACTAAAGGAAGAGGGATAAAAGTTGGTGAGAGATCTGGAAATCTAAATAAAGATGGATACAGACATTTAGGGATAAAAGGACACAGTTATGCTGAGCATAGATTAATATTTCTATTTCATAAAGGTTACGTTCCAGAATTTGTAGATCATATTGATACAATTAAAGACAATAATATGATTGATAATTTAAGAGGATGTACAAAATCACAAAACTGTATGAACTCAAAAGTTAGATTAAATATTACTGGTGTTAAAGGCTTGGGATACAGAGAGAATTTAGAAAAGCCATGGATAACTCAACTTCTTTGTGAAGGCAAATATGTTCTAAATAAATCTTTTTACACAAAAGAAGAGGCAGTAGAAGCACTAGAAAAAGCTAGAGAAAAACATCATAAACAATTTGCCAATAATGGCTAATGATAAAACTTAAATTGGAGATATAAAATGAGCAACTTATTTGAAAAAGCGGCACGATTACGATTACGATTTGATACTGCTATCGGACTTCTAACAATCGAAGATTTATGGCGTTTGCCTTTAAAGGATTGTGGTCCTGATAAAGTAAATTTGAATGAAATAGCGAAAACTATTTCACGCAAGATTAAAGATCTTGGTGACGAAGATTTTGTCGATGGTCCAAACGAGCAATTGGAAGTTTTGGAACTCAGTTTGGATATCCTTAAGTATATAATCAAGGTTCGCCTTGAAGAAAACAAAGCTAAGGATGACAAAATCCTAAGAGAGCAACGAAACAGAAAAATTGCTGCTATTATTGAGCAAAAGAAGGACGAAGAACTCGGTGAAAAATCTTTTGAAGAATTGCAGGAGCTTATAGCAAAAGATCATGCCGAATAGCATTAGTCTGCCTTCAACCCCATAAGCCTCTTAATCGAGGCTTTTTGGGTGCAAACAATCAATCAACTTACTTGGGGAATTAAAATGAAATTTACAGACGTATCTAAAAAAGTTACAGAAAGATTCAATCAATTATCTCAACATAAATTATTTAAAATGGATATTTCTAAAGACGATTTATGGAGTATGTACTTGGAATCCTTCCCTCCCGGAACTAACGAAATCCACAAAGAGCGTCGTGAATACGATTGCCAATGTTGCGCTCAGTTTGTTAAGAACATCGGTGGCGTAGTTGCTATTATAGATGGTAAAATCGAGACCATTTGGGATATTGATATTAAACATCCATTTAATGTTGTGTTTTCTAATCTTTCTAACTTGGTTAAATCGGCTAAAATCAGAAATATATTTTTACATACTGAACCAAAGTTTGGTCAAGAAAAGACTGTTCAGACTTTAGAGTCTGGCGACACTATTAACTGGAATCATTTTAATTGTAAGCTTCCAAAAGAATTAGTTAAAAAAGATACTTGCCAAAGCTTGTTAGGTAAAACGCACACAAACAAAAAAGTTTACGAGCGCGGATTAAAGGAACTAACAATTGAAAGCTTTGAAATAGTTTTAGATTTAATTGCACAAAAGTCTCTATATAAAGGAGACGAGTTTCACCATGCGGTTAATTGCTTTTATGAAGGAAAGAAATCGTTTGATAAAATAACAGATGAAAAAGATCAGGATATTTTTGTTTGGCAAACTCTTGATTACGAAACATCTTTAATCCGCAACACTGCAATAGGAACTCTGCTGCAAGATATTTCAGAAGGCGTGGACATCACAAGAGCGGTTAATTCTTTTGAAACAAAAGTTGCTCCAACCAATTACAAAAGAAACTCGGCTCCTATCACAAAGATGATGGTAGAAAAAGCAATGGCTAAAATTGAAAGTCTTGGTTTAAGACCATCACTTGTTAGACGTTTTGCAACAATAGAAGATATTAGTGTTAATAATGTTATTTTTGCAGACAGAAGTTCATCAGCACTTATGAAAGATGCATTAGCGGATTTGTTGATGACACAAACAAAAGAGCCAACTAAAAATTACGAAAAAGTTGATGAAATATCCATTGCAGATTTTATCACTAATGTCGTTCCACAAATTGATTCTATGGAATTGCTTGTGCAAAATAAACACAGCAATAATCTGGTTTCTTTAATTAGTCCAAATGATGAATCCGCGTTGAATCTATTTACTTGGGACAACAAGTTTTCATGGTCATACAATGGTAATATCACGGACTCAATTAAAGAACGTGTTAAACGAGCAGGAGGAAATGTCTCTGGCGTTTTAAGAACATCTTTAAGCTGGTTTAATACTGACGATTTGGATATCCATGTAAGAGAACCAAATGGGAATCATATTTATTATGGCAATAAAACAAGTCATAATTCTTCAGGCTGTCTTGATGTTGATATGAACGTTAGTAACCTAGTGACTGACCCTGTTGAAAATGTTGTCTGGACTAAGCAGAGAAAAATACCGATTGGTAATTATAAAGTTTCTGTCCACAATTACAGTAAGCGCAATAGTTCTGATGTAGGGTTTGAAATAGAAGTTGAGTTTGATAATATTTCTACGGTTTATCACTATCCAAGAATGGTTGGGTCAAGGGAATCAGTCGATGTTTTAAAAGTTAATTTTGATGGAAACAATTTCAAAATAACTAATGTAAATCCGCGCCTTGAAACAGAAGGCAAAAGTAAAGAAATTTGGAGTATCCATACTGAGAAATTCCAAAAGGTTTCAACTATGATGCTTTCACCTAATTTTTGGGATGGACAAACAATTGGAAACAAGCATTATATGTTTATGCTAGAAAATTGTATGAACCCAGATTCAGCAAGAGGAATTTATAACGAATTCCTAAGAAGTGATTTGCACGAGCACAGAAAAGTTTTAGAAGCATTAGGCCATAAAACTCAGTGCGCAGCATCCCCAAATCAGTTAAGCGGATTAGGATTTAGCTCAACACAAAGATCTTCTATCATTTGTAAAGTAAAAGGAAACTTTACTAGGACGCTGAAGATAAACTTTTGATTTAATCCCACATGGATGTGGACCCAAATTTGGAGAATAAAGATGATTAATGTATTCATTAATGAAACTGCTGTTAAGCACAAGGTGATAAGATTTAATGGCGGTGAAATTGGCACAGAGATAAAATGGGCTAGTCCACTCAATGATAGTGTGGTGGTTCGTGTTTTTGCTATCATTAAAAATTCAGATGATATTATGGAATTGTTAATGATAACAGATGCTATCAAAAGAGAAGTTGATGTAAAAACGATGACTCTTGAAATTCCATATCTACCTTATGCAAGACAAGACAGAGTTTGTAGTCGCGGCGAGCCTCTTTCTGTCAAGGTTATGACAGATTTAATAAACAGCATGAATTATGATAAGGTTGTAGTTTTTGATTGTCATAGTGATGTTGGAATTGCGCTATTGAATAGCTGTGTCAACGTTCCGCTTTATAAACTGTTTAATCCTAAGACCCATTATGATGCAGCAATATCTCCCGATGCTGGTGCTAACAAAAAGACTTTTGATTTAGTCAAAAAATTAGGGATAAATAATGTTATAAGAGCAGACAAAATCAGAGATGTTAGCACTGGTAAAATAACAGAAACTAAAATGTATGAGGTTGGAAGGCTAAGCGGATTCAAATCTATTATTGTTGCAGATGATATTTGTGATGGTGGCAGAACATTTGTAGAAATTGGCAAGATTGTCAGGGACGAACTAGACTTTGAAGGTGTTCTTGATTTAGTCGTAACACACGGAATATTTTCGAAAGGTAAAGACGAATTGTTAAAATACTTTAACATTGTAGAAGCAATTAATGATTGGACAGAGGAGAAATAAAATGAGCATTAATGCAATAGATTTTTACAAAAGCGGTCACAGACCACAATATCCAGAATTGACACAAATGGTCTATTCTAATTTTACTCCAAGGAGTTCTAGGTTAGCGCCTGTTTTAGAAAAATATTATGATGGAAAAGTTGTGTTTGTCGGTTTACAAATTTTTAATGTTGACTTCTTGATTAATGAGTTTAGTAGAAAATTCTTTAAGAAAGACAAGTCAAAAGCTGTTACTAGATATAAAAGGCGTATGGATAACGCTTTGGGAAAAGATGCGGTTTCTGTTGATCACATAGAAGCACTCCATGACCTTGGATACATTCCTTTAGAAATTAAAGCTCTACCAGAAGGATCATTGGTTAATATTAAAGTTCCGATGTTCACTGTTAAGAATACATTATCAGAATTTTTCTGGTTGGTAAATTATATTGAGTCTGTAATTAGTGCAGAAGTTTGGAAGCCATGTACAACCGCAACGATTGCATTTCAGTATCGTAAAATCATGGAGCATTATGCAGAACTAACTGGAGCAAATAAAGAAACGATAATCTTTCAGTGTCATGATTTTTCATTCCGTGGTATGAGCGGAAGGCATGACGCAAAAGTTTCTGGGATTGGTCATCTATTATCTTTTTGTGGAACAGATAATGTTTTATCAATTGACGCTTGCGAAGATTTTTATGGTGCAGACGTAACAAAAGAACTAGTCGGCGCAAGTGTTCCAGCAACAGAACATTCTGTGATGTGTATGGGCGGCAAAGATGATGAAATAGGAACTTTTAAGCGTCTAATAACAGAGCTTTATCCTTCTGGTATTGTTAGTATCGTTAGTGACACATGGGACTTCTGGAAAGTTATAACAGAATTCACTGTTGAGCTAAAAGATGAAATTCTTAATCGCATTCCTAATGAATTAGGATTAGCTAAGACAGTTTTCCGTCCTGACAGTGGTTGTCCAATTAAAATTCTTACTGGCTATACAGAAGACGAATTAATTATTGCAGAATCTCCTGATGGTATAGAATCTTATACATGCAAAGAGACAGGAAAATCTTTATCATACGAAGAATGTTTTGGAGCGGTACAATGTTTGTGGGATATTTTCGGTGGCACTTACACTGATAAAGAATTTAAAACATTGCATGAACGTGTAGGATTAATTTATGGCGATAGCATAACGCTAGATCGTGCTGATAAAATCTTACAGCGATTAGCTGATAAAGGGTTTTCTTCTGACAATGTAGTTTTCGGAGTTGGTAGTTACACTTATCAATATATAACGCGAGACAGTTTTGGATTTGCGATGAAAGCTACGGCTGGAATTGTTGATGGTGAGTTTAGAGAAATCTATAAAGATCCAAAAACAGATTCAGGCACAAAGAAATCAGCAAAGGGTCTTATAAGAATAGAAGAAGAGGACGGTGAGTTTGTATTATACGATCAACAAACCGAACAACAAGAGCAGCAAGGCTGTCTGAAAGTTGTGTTTAAGGATGGTAAAATGTATAATGAAAACACGCTGTCTAGTATGAGAAAAACATTATTAGATAGACTGTAATTTAATCTCACAGGGATGTGAATAAAAACTTGGAGAAATTTATGTATTATTTTATATTTGCACTGCCACTGATAGTCACGGCTATAACTGTTTACTTTAAAAAGAAATTTGATTTGAAAGAAGCTGCGATACAAATGGGGGCTTCTTGGATAATTGGATTGACTGTCATATTGCTAGGTTCTATGATGGCTACTTCTGATTATGAAATTTGGAATGGAAAAGTTTATGATAAAACCAGAGTTCATGATTACTGGGAAGAATCTTACGATTGTTATTGTACAACTTCAAGTGGAGATAACCCTGTTACAACCTGCCAAACATGTTATAGAGATCATTATACGGTTGACTGGGATGTTAAATGCACTGTTGGAAATGTTAAAATAAAAAGCTTAGACAGTGAATATAAAAGCGTATATAAAAAACCTGATCCCACTGCTTATAAGAAAGCTTTTAAGGGCGAGTTTTGTGCCACAAGCCATTCTTATACTAATTATATTAAAGCAGCAGATCATAGCTTGTTTAACTTGGATAATAGTTTAGATTATAGCGAATACAAAGTACCAAATTATCCAAGTGTTCATTCGTATTATAAAGTCAATCGCGTGTTTGGCTTTGGTAAAATAAATAAAAACCTTAACGATATTTTAAACAACAAACTGAGAACTCTCGGCGCTACTAAGCAGACAAATATAATCTTAATTGGTACAACACATGACGAAGGATATCGCTATGCTGTGGAGCAGAAATGGCTAGGCGGGAAGAAAAACGATGTGATAGTTTTAGTAGGCATAGACGGTATATCAATTGACTGGGTTGACACAATAACTCTCGGTTCTAATTTAGGCAACGAATTAATGACCGTAAAAATGCACGACGATATTATGGCGCTAAAATTAGTTTCAGAAGATATTGCTGGAGTTATTACCGAAACTATCACAAAACATTTTGACAGAACACCAATGCAAAATTTTGAATATTTAAAAGATGATATCCAGCCTTCGATATGGATGATTATATTGTCTATTATATTATGTATTGGTTGTAACATTGGAATTTTTATTTACTTTAACAAAAACTCAAGAGGGTACAGACGATGAATAAGCAAGTGATTATATCAGGAATTATCTTAATAGGAATAGGAATCATTTTCGGTGGTGTATGCTACAATGCAGCAGTCTACGGAAATGCAGTAGAAAAAGAAATTCCGGCTGCATATGTAAACAACCAGAATGTCTTATCGCAATATTCAAATAAGATTGGCGAAATGGCGCAAGTTCCTACCATGTACAAAAATGACCTATCTGACCTTTATAAAGG
>Ga0209345_10001090_pt1 | contig 33779 bp, 35 predicted proteins | sample Cruoilmetagenom7_FD_187294 | JGI IMG/M metagenome (GOLD analysis project Ga0209345, IMG submission 187294) | Oil polluted marine microbial communities from Coal Oil Point, Santa Barbara, California, USA - Sample 7 (SPAdes) (version 2) | ecosystem: Environmental > Aquatic > Marine > Oil seeps ...
TTTAGTAATTTATCTATGGTGCAATTTATTGCACCATCATAAACACTTTTTTTGCACCACCAAGAAATAAAGATAATCTCGTAAATATAGGAAGAAAACAATGATATAAAAATCTCTCTTCTCTTATCTATTTATTTACTGACAACCTTTTAGCCGTCTCTATCTCATTGAAACTTGTTTCAAGAATGGGATAGTGACGGCTCATGCAATAAAAGTATATAACCATGCATATAGCGTATTTTGAACTATTTCATAAGCACTTCACGACTTCGTCATAAAAAGAATTTCGAAATTCTTTTGAAGATTGACTATTTTTTTAAACTCACACATATAACAGAGTATAAAATTTAATTAAAGGAAGTAAAAATGAAGAGGAGACTTACACATGGTTTAATGAAAATGGTTTGGTACCCAGCGATTGAGGGAATAATTACCGCAGTAATTTCACAAGTGGTGCTTATGCACCTTTCATAAATAAGACGTACTGAATCGTATCGTCTATTTCACTAGTTAATGGGCTTTGCCCATTATAATAGTTTTCGTACTTTTGTAATTAAAAGCACATATCTGAACAACTACCAAATAGACACATATAACTCTCTTTTAGGGAACATAGTTAAAACTAAATGAGGTGTAAAATGAAACTAACAATCAACTATAAAACGAGAGCAAGTAAAGTTCTTAACTTCTCTATTGAAGAAGTCGAGGAGTATGCTAAACGAGTCAAAGGACACCTAAATAAATGTATGTGGGAGAGTGACACTTTAACTGTTAATCAGATAATTCAATCAATATTTATTATCAAAGATATTCAAGATAAACAGATACAAAGAGAAGCTAAAGAGCTTCAAGTAAAAAACCCAATACTGAGGAGATATCAACATGATATAAAGCTTATGAGCCATAACGGTTTAGGCTCAAATAGAATTGCTAAAGAACTTAGAATTAAACACAGTGTAAATATATCGGCTTCAACGGTATATAGATATTTAAAAGGTGAAGAAAATGCCGTCACTTAAAGGTTCCACCTTCGTAAAACAGGGAAAGGATATGAACTTTAGACTATTCGCGCTAGGTAATAAAAAAAGCAATGATAATCTCACTCATTCCAAGGCACTATTAACAAAGCGAGATATGTATTTTAAAGATTTCTCTAAATATTTAGAGTCTGTTGGTCAAGAGGGTAAGTTTAACCTCTTGCTTAATGAGGAGAATCTTAATGGCTTTTTAGAACAACGATTAGAGGGGTTAACACTATCAACAGTTGAGAACTATATGAGTGGTTTCAATAGCTTATTAAATGGCTTTAAAGAGGTAAATATTAGAGTAGGAGTATCAGAGCATTACTTTAAAGATAAATTCAAGGATATGAAACAAGTAACACAACAAACTCAAGAAAGAGCCACAAGAGGCTTACACTCTGATAATGTGTTAAGTGATTTAAAGCAGATCCGATATGAAAGTTATGTCATAGGGAAAATTATGCTCGACTATGGGTATAGAATTAATGAAACCATGAACATAGTACAAAATCCAAACAAATTCATAAAGCCATTGTCTAATGGGGACTATAAGATAACTAGTGTTGTTGGTAAAGGTGGTAAAATTTACCATGATAAAACTATGAGCTATAAAGAGAGGGAACTTGTTAAACATATAAAGAGAATACCCTCTAAGCAATCCTTTCATAGAGATTTAAAAAGAATTAACGGCAATTTAAGAGCTCATGACTTTCGTTATCAGCATGCTAGGGATTTATTTAATAAAATTATTGGAAATGTTGGTTACAAGGGAGCCTTAGAAACTGTGTCTAAGGCTTTAAATCATAATCGGAGTGAGATTACGAAATACTATCTAACTAAAGGTTAACTATTTTGAAATCACAGAGTATTATTTCAAAGTTAACCCATTTTCATTCAGACATGTTTCCATGCATAAATTTCTATATTGACTTCCTATTCTTGCTTCCTGCATATATTGATAACAACTATCATAAATAGCTTGATTACTACTCAATCTCTTTATCAGTACTCTCTCTCCATAAGCCCTACATTCCCCTTTAGTACTTGCTTCCTTCATTATACTATTTGTAAAACTATCCGCACAAAGAAAAGTTCCACTAAACAGCCCTATACTAGACACTGTTACTACTGCGACAAGTGAGATTATTATTTTTTTCATTTATTATCCTTGTTGTTTTTTATTAAATGCGTATTGTTCACAAAGTTGTCTTGTTTCAAACATGGTCTGTACACTATAGCTTTGACTACTACTCTCCCTAAAAGCAATAACTGCTCCTCCATTATGAAAATCATATGCATAACTATCAAAACTTGCATATGTTGCTTTCAGTACACTAGCTGTCATTTTAAATTTATCCAATAAGTTTATACAGGCACCCGTTTGGTCTGAATAATGATAAGTCATGACTTTAGAATTTAAGTCCATTATAGTCACTTTTTTTAAATCATTTGCACTACTATTTGCTATAAAAGTACTAATTAAAAAAGCACTTACGATTAATTTATTTAACATTTATTTTCCTTGTAATTATTTTAAATTTTAAACTCTACCAAGTAAAGCCAACACCAACTAAAGCTTTATCATAATCAAATTTAACACCTTTATCTGGTGTCATTTGAGTTGTTGTGTATGAAGCAGTAATTAACCAACCACTATCAAAACGATATTCAGCACCAGCACCATAACCAATACCATTAGCAGAACTAAATGAGTCTTCTCTTTCGCCCGTTCCATAATCTATAGAACTATAGTTATACATAAGATAAGAAAAGTCAGCTAATCCATAAATACCAAGACCTTTTGCAGTCTCTCCAAATGAATAACCAAACTTAAACTTAGCATTAAGTTCACCTATTGCTTTTGTTTCAACGGTTGTATCAGGGTTTTCTGTATACCCTAAACCAAAACTAGCACCCCATAGAATCCCATTATCATAATAATAATTTCCACCTAAACCTAAAGTATACATAGGATTAGTTTCAGTTCCTAAAGTTACTTGACCTACTGATAAAGAAACATTACCAACTTTTTTATCAGGTTTCCATATTCCTATCCAACTAGCGTTAGACACCGTAGCTAAAGTTGTAACTACAATTATTGACGTAACAATTTTATTCATTTAACACCTTATTTCAGAAAACAACATGATATTAGCGAATATAAACTTAAATAAACAAACTAATGTGTATTTTAAAAATAGGTGTGCTAAAATACTAAAAACAACTATGATACTTTAAGGAAAAACTATGATACTAAAATCCGAAGCCACTAAATTAGAAGCCCTTATTCACGGTGTCTTGAAAAATTATTTCTCGAATCCAGTATCCGGAGCCATACACATTTAACCCCCTAATATACAAACTTTTAAACCAATTTATTTAGTTACTGTGCCCTTTTGTATCCACTAAAATTTATCTACAGAATAAGCTCTTTTAATATTTTCAGTTTTGGTATATTTTCTTCTTTTATAAGGATAGAGTTTGTTAGCATTGAATCAATATACTTGTTCTAATACTTACAATTTATAGGTTATCTAATAGATGAAACTTTCAAAAACTCCTCTAGTCAACTTATTATTTATAATTTCTACCGTCTCTATTGTCATTTCCAGTACTTACATTTGGTTTGCGTCAATTAAAGTGACTGAGATTAAAGAACCTTATCTATTAACATATTCAAAAGAGCAAGGTGTTGTTTTTAATATTCACAAAACTCTTTACCATACGGATACAGATGGGAACCTGATATCATCAAGTAGTTTTGAAGACATGGGGATTAATGATGACTTAGGAGATATAGTTATTGTAGAGGATGCAATATATGCAACACTGATTTCTTCACGGAAGATTCTTAAGTGTCCTCTACCTTTATCAAAGTGTGAAGAGATATTTAAAGTTGAAAGTGATAATAAATCATTAATGCTTGATATAAGTGTAACTCCAGACAATGAAAATATCTATCTCACTAGTAGTAATGAACACAAAATTTATTACTACACCAAAGACGGATCTAATGTAAATACATTATTTACAAGTCAGTTATTACGATATCCCAATGGAATAATTACGTTAAATAATGATGAATTAATAGTGGCTGATACGAACAACTATAGAGTGATAGGTTTAAAAGTTATTGAAGATTCTGTAGCAGAGATAATTTGGGAGATACCATTAAATTTTCATTACAGTAAAGATTATAGATGGCCAGTATTAATTGACATTGATAAAAATAATAATCTATGGATTACAGTGCTAGATGGCTATCTTAAAAATGGAAGTGTTTATATTTCTGGGAAAGTAGAGCAACCTTTCTCTCCTATTGTTGGAGAACTCGATATAAAGAAGCTTGATATACAAAAAATAAAACATCCCGTTGCTATACAAGCCTTAGTAGCTAGTATGCTTATAAGTGATGCGGAAATTTATAATATTTTAGAGTTTGATGTAGATAGTTTTTCATATAAAGAATTTGGCGATGAAGTGATACAAAAAGAGTTTGAGTTTTACAAAGAAAAAAGAGATTCTTACAATGAACAAAAAGATTTAGCTCAATATTTTATTTTTCTATCTATCATAATTTTAATTATATCTGGAATAATTGAGTACATAACCACAAAAGATAAGAAAGCTCTATTTACACAACCTACATTGAAAAATAATGATTGTGACTTAGCAGATATAGAAAATATTGAACCAGATACAGATGGGATAATTTGGCTTGGAGTTATGCCTAATATTATAAAAAAATTTAGGAGATTAGCCATCATAATGATATTTATATTAATAATGATGGCTGTATTAATGATCTTTTTAGAAGGATATAGTAAAGCTACCTTGTTTTCTTTGGTTTTATTGAGTCTAATAGTTCTTCCTATCGCATGGCTTATAAACGTCAATCTTCAAAAGCAAAGAATAGGAATAAAAGATAATTATATTTTTATTGAAAATATTTTTTTAAAAACAGCTGTAGATACTATTGATAATGTATATTATACTGGGCGAAGAATAATTATAAAAGACGTAGCTATTGGTATTAAGGATGGTCAGGGGAATCCATTTTTTAATGAAAAACAACTATCTAAATATATACTTTCAAAATTTGATAAGTCAAACACAGTTTCTGAATTACAACTAGTAATTAGTGGTCTTATAAAATTTGATATTAAAACTTATTTAGCTTTATTTTGATTATATCTTTGATTTACATAACATACTATAACCCTAGCTTTTTACTTGAGAAGAGTTGTCCTGTTTGAGGAATTTGTGCAAACAAATGAATAATATTGAAGAAGTAGTAGAATATTGATAGAACTACAAAACTGCTAATGCAAAAGTTACATAGCATCAAAGTCTGAATAAAAATTATATGCCGAAAATTCGACATATAAATTGAAATTATTTTAAACTGCTAATGTATTTAGCAAGAGCAACAATTTTATCTCTAGAAAGACTAGAAGTTGCATCATACATTATCCTACTATCTTTATGCATAGTATAAGTTCCAACTCTTTCATCTTGATCTCTATACGCTCTTATTGTTAGTGCTAATTCAGTCACATCCCGACCAGCTAATGCTGGAACACCAGTGTGAGGACTTTTTTCAGCTTTATCCCCATGACACGATGCACAGCGTTTTTCATAAAGTTTTGCACCATCTGCCGCCATTAAACTAATACTTGCCAACAATAGTACTATAGTAATTTTTTTCATTTCTAACCTCCGTTATATACGTCTATTTTACATTAGTAATTCTTTAAAGGTACTTATGTGATTAATTATAGTTACTATAAACTAGTTACAGTATCGGGAACAATTACTTTTTAAATCTATTCCAACTGACTGATTTAATTACTGTACCCACTATATATTTCTAATCAAGTCACTTCCTATAACTATTCAAAAAAATCTTTAGCTACTGTAGATAAATAATATCCATCTTAAAACAATAAACAACCTTATAAACTCTAATCAACTTTTCATTCTAAATTTTATTTATAGATAAAACATTACAATACGAAAAATTTAATACCACGGGGCCACAAATGACTTTTGATACTATTTTCGGCGAAGCGATTGTATTTTTTATCCTTTTTGCAACTTTAGCAATTATCTCTATTTTTATCTCTAAAATAAATGCAAAAAAATATGAACGTGAGAATCCTCTTCAAGATAGAAAAGATGCGGCAAGGAAAGATAAACTTGTCGATATGCATATAAACAGTTCTATGGTGAAGGTCAAGGGGAAGGATATTATACTTGCTGACTTATCAAAACTGTTAAAAAATCAAACTATAGATGAAGAAGAGTTCCAAATACTAAAATCCAGTCTTGATGATATATAATAGAAGTATATTTACCTGCTTTTACACAAATAAATATACGGGTAGATAGAGTTAATTATTCAGTAAGTTCTTCAAGTATATTTTTAATCATATCTTGAGTCTCACGTACAGCTTTAACAGTAGCCTCTTCTTTGATACCTAAATCATTAATCCAATTATCAATTGACGGATAGGCGATATGTACAGTGTCATCACCTTTTTTCTTATAAAGCACAACTGAAAAAGGAGCGTAAGCACCAGCGTCAGGGTGATTCTTTGAAACTGGGTATATAGCATTAAATCTGATAATAGAGTATGTATCGAAGAAATCATACGCATCATGCTCGAAAGTATATGATTTTGGTACTAAAAATCCAACTGGGCTTATTTCACTCTCAAACTCTTCTTTGAAACTATCTTTAGCATCTGCATATGTATCACCATCTTCAAGTTCAAACTCTGTTGTAAACTCACTAGCAAGGTCTGTATTTGGATTTGGAGCATGATTTACACTTAAATATTTACCATTTGGTAGTGCTTTATGAAGTGCTTCATCAACTAACTTTGAGTATGCTATTAAATCTGCATTTGTTGCAGGAATCTTTGTAATTCTAGACATTCCAGCTAAAGAGAGAGTAGTAACATTAATGCTGTCATCTTTTCCTGCATAAATTGACATTGTAAGTGGTGTAATCATACCAATACTAGGATATTTATTCATAAGTTTTTTTACTAACTTATCATTTGTAAAGATTGCTAAGTTGTATTGTTTATGATGAACACTACCGTATCTTTTTGAGAATATTGAGTTCATATCGTTATTTACATCAACAATTACGCCACTCTCACCAAAAGCTTTTCCTATTGTTTTTGCGTTTATCGCACCTTTTGTATTATCAGTACTAAATATTTGAAGAGTTTGCTCGCTTGCAGATAAAGCACTTACTCCTAGCATTAAAAATGCACCTACTATCATTGCAGAAATTTTTCTCATTGTTGTCCTTTAAATTATCTGCTCATATTTTACTATATTATTATATAATTTCAGTAATAAAATAAAAAGTTATACTTTACAACTTTAAAAATAGAGGTCCTCACGTATAATGAAAACATTGTTTCTTTTTATCTCTCTCTTTCTCCTTCACAGCTCTATATATGCTCACGGTATTGCACCAGAAGATATGCAAGCAATGATTGATGGAGGAAACCTTCGCTACATATGGCTGGGGGCAACCCATATGTTGACTGGATATGACCATCTACTTTTTCTTTTTGGAGTTGTTTTTTTTCTGACTACGACTAAAGATATAGTTAAATTTGTCACTATCTTCACAATAGGTCACAGTATCACTTTGATATTTGCTACTTTTATGAGTATCAACGCAAACTATTATCTTGTTGACGCAGTAATTGCCATCAGTGTTATCTATAAAGCATTTGATAACAACAGAGGGTTTCAAAACTATTTAGGTATCCAATCTCCAAATCTACTAGTTATGGTTCTAATATTTGGGCTTATACATGGATTTGGGCTCTCTACAAGACTGCAACAGTTACCACTTGGTGAGCAAAACATGGATATGCTACTTAGAATAATCTCATTTAACATAGGTGTAGAACTGGGTCAAATCATTGCTCTGATCTTTATGCTTATCATATTAAATCAGTGGAGAAAAACAGCATCTTTTTTAAGACTCTCTCACGTAGCCAACCATGCACTGATGCTTGCAGGTTTTATGCTATTTTTGATGCAGATGCACGGCTACCTTCATACAGTAAATGAAGAGGATTTTGGGTTCAACAGAGATGAGCATTATCATATTCATATGGATATGCAAAAGAATGAACAAAAAAATTACACACACGATAGTTTATAAAGGAAAAAAAATGAAGACATTAATTAAAGCAACAGTTATTACAGCGGCACTAAGCCTAACAACACTATACGCAGGTGATGAACATAATCATGCTGGACATGACCACAGTACTCATGACCACAGTACTCATGGACACTCTCATGAGACTCTTCACAAAAGTATTAGCAATGCAACCGTAAAAAATATAGCGATAAAAGAAGTTAAAAGATTGGCTGCAGAAAAAAAGATTCCTAAGAGTTGGAAATCTATGTCAGTATCAAAGATAGGAAAAGCTCACCATGGAGATAGTAATGACTGGGTAGTGGGTTTTGACAACCCAAAGATCAAAGATAAAACGAAACAGACTCTCTATATATTTGTAAGTATTCACGGTCAAATAACGGGTGCAAACTATACAGGTAATTAAGAGTACTATTTATTAAGAAAGTTTATTAAATCATCCTTTCTTTTAGGTTTACAGAAATAGTACCCCTGCCCTAACAAGCAGCCATTGTCTCTCATAAACAGTTCTTGTTCTCTATTTTCTATGCCCTCTGCCACGTTAATATAACTCATGCTTTGGGATAGAGTAATAATTGCTTTCGAGATGGCTACATCATTTTTATCATGAGGTAGATCATCAACAAAAGATTTATCAATTTTAAGCTCATCAATCGGGAAAAGTTTCAGGTAACTCAGAGATGAATGCCCTGTTCCAAAATCATCTATTGATATACCATAACCTAAGTCTTTTAAATTTTTAAGAAGAGTCATACTTTGGGATATATTTTTCATAATGTGTGTTTCGGTAATTTCCAATACTACCTCACTTGGAGGGACACCTACCCTATCAGTTATATTTGTAATATCATCAATAAAAGAGTCTTGATATAACTGTACAGCTGAGATATTGACAGATATGCTGTTTAAAGTTTTAGAGTGTTTTTTAAATGTTAAATAGTCCCTGCATGATTGCTCAAAAATAAAAAGTCCAATCTCTATAACAAATCCAGTATCTTCTGCAATTGGTATGAACTTATCAGGACCTACAAAACCTAGTTTTTCATTCTCCCATCTCACTAATGCTTCGAGACCTACAACAGTGTGGTTCATTATGTTGTATTTTGGTTGATACATCATATAGAGTTCTGATTTATCAAGCGCAACTTTTAGGGTCTGCTCCATATCTAAACGCTTATGAGCTTCAACGGAGAGTGCTTTTTGATAGTATCTGTATCTGTTTTTCCCATCAGCCTTAGCTTCATACATAGCGATATCTGCGTACTTAAAGAGTTGAATATGATCGGTATCATCATCCGGAAAGATTGAAACTCCTATACTTAGTGTTATGTTTAGTAGATGTGATCTTGTCTGTATAGGTTCACGAAAGAGTTGTAAGATTTTTTCACATACATGAGCTGCCGAATAAGAGTCATTTGATGATTCTATCACGATAACAAACTCATCGCCACCAACACGAGCTAACATATCAGAATCTCTAAGCCCAAGTCTCATACGTTTTGATACCTCAACCAACAGTTCATCACCAACATCATGGCCTAAAGTATCATTAATAGTTTTAAACCTATCAAGGTCTATGAAAAGAATTGCTATTTGTGAAGCACTGCGCATTGCTATTGGAAGGCGATTTTTAAGGTACTCCTCTATGCTTAAACGATTTGGAAGAGAAGTAAGAGCATCATGATATGCCATAAACTTCACTTTATCCTTCTCTTCTATATAGTCAGTAATATTTAGCTTGATAGCCAAATAGTTTACAATCTCCCCATGTTGAAATATAGGCATTATAGATGCTTTTTCATAAAAGAGAGAGCCATCTTTTTTCTTATTTATAAACTCACCTTCCCACTTCTCCCCTACTTCTAAAGCATCATGGAGTTCTTGATAAAATTTTTCATCATTAAGACCAGATTTTAAAACACGAGGGTTTTGTCCAATCAACTCATCCCTGCTATAACCTGTTTCTTTTTCAGCTATCTCATTTACATATGTAATATTACTATTAGTATCTGTAATTACAATAGAGTTATAACTATTCTCAATTGCTGCTTTAAATCCTAATAGCTCATCTCTCATAGAAATTGATCGTCTATTCATATACATTAAAACAAGTAAAATAATGAGTGCAACGAAAAATAAAATAGCTACCATTAGCTTTTCTATAAAAATATTATTTTGGTAATCTATATCAATAAATATATGAAGTCTTTCTAAGGCGACTAGAGTCTTATCTTCTGTCTGATTATTTCTAATCTCATAAAAATTTTTAATACGTTCCAAATCTAGCTTCGTATGTCCAACAAACATCTTTGTGAAGTCATTATTTTGGGCATCTAAGGTTTTCAAATTTTTCACTATATCTGTTGTCTCTATATTAGCATTTACACAGTACTTCATTAAACCTAAAAGTGAATCATTTGCTGCTTCTATACTCTCTTTATCTAACTCTGCTGACTTTGATATAACGTCATTTAAGTCATAAAGATAATGCATAGAGTACAAAAACTGTGCACTTTCAGATTTAAAGTACTCTATCGATGCTACTTTTTCTTTATTTGCTTCATCTATATCTTTGACTAACTGATGGTATCGATTTGAAAAGATATAAGGTGAAGTATCTAACTTGAAAAACTCTACACCCTCGTAAAATTTAGCTACTTTTTTATTGATATTATCATAATCAATAAAGGTAGCTTGTTGGAGTAAAAAGTTATTTAAATCTTTATTTATTGTTTCAAGCTCATGTATTTGATTATTATAATCAGAGTAGCTTTCAATATGTTTATCAACTTTAATAATATATATAAAAAGAGCAATTATAAAAAATATAAACACCCATAATAGAGCTGTTACCGAATCAGTCTTTTTTATACTCTGTTTTACTTTTTTCATCTGTGTGCACTTAATGGAATTTCACCACTTAAAGAATTTAAAAAGCTCACAATCTTCTCTACTTCTTCTTGTGTAACAACACGTCCTAGCTGATAACGTGCCATAAATTTAACTACATCTTCAAGGTTATCATACCTACCATCATGTAAATACGGGGCTGTTTTTTCAATATTTCTTAGTGATGGTACTTTAAAGTAGTACTTATCTGCCTCATTATTGGTAACTTCATATCTTCCGAGTCTCTTACTCTCAACGTCTTGCATTACACCAAATTTATTATAAAGATTACCACCCACATTGATACCATGATGGCAGGCGATGCAGCCTTTTGTTTTAAAAAGCTCATATCCATCTTTCTGCTTTTGTGTAATAGCTGACTTATCCCCTCTAAGGTATTTATCAAAAGGAGCATTTGGCGTTATTAAAGTTTTTTCATACTCTGCAATAGCATCAGCGATAGTGTCTCTTGTTACGCCGCTACTATATATGTTGTCAAACTCTTTTTTATATGATGTTTCATTAAGTGTCTTTATCAACTTTCGGAATGTATTCCCCATTTCAACAGGATTTTCAACTGGTCCCCAAACTTGGTGTGCCAGATCTTTTGCTCTCCCATTCCAAAACTGTCTAAAATTATAAGCTGCATTATAAACTGTTGGTGAATTTATATCGCCTTGAAGTCCTTTAATACCAAAAGAGAATTGCAATCCATCATCACCACCATTTTGTAGGTCATGACAACTAGAACAAGATATAGTATTATCAACTGATAAGATAGTATCAAAAAAGAGTTTTTTGCCGAGATTGGCTTTTTCTTCATTTACTGTAACAGTTTGTGGAAGTGGAGTTATTGGTTCAGCATTTAATACAACAACTAATAACAAAAAGCACACAAAGAGTCTCATAAATGTCCTTATTTTAGCAATTATTAAATTATACAACTTAATGCTTAAAAAATATTTTATACACCGCCTATATTTCGTACTAAAACATATGAAATTAAGTTAGAAATAGATAGAATTCTCACATGAATACAACTGGCAAAATTCTTCTTTTTAATGATAATGATGGCTTAGGTACCATTATATCTATCACAAAGGAAAAAATAAAATTCACTATTGATGACTGGAATGACTTCGATGTGATGCCATCTATGGGGCTAGAGGTCAGTTTTGATTATCAAGACTTTAAAGTATCCTCTATTATGTCCCTTATTACAAAAAATAGAACTGACGGCACATCTAGTGAGCACTTTGCAGAACTAGAAGATATAACTGCATTAGAAGATGTTGAAAATGACTTTGGGGAAAAGAAAAAGGCGGTAAAAGCTACACTTAATATTCCAAAATCTATCTCAAACTATTTCGATATTATCAATGAGAATATCAAACAAAGAGTTTCATATAAAAAAGTTCCTGGAAGGTTGGACTATTTAATTGTTAGGCGCTTTTTATGGACAACTTTTAATAACTTAAATGAGATAGACTTAGAGATACTTACTCCTGATATAAAAGCACTTAGCAATGATCTAAAAAGTATGACAAGTATATATGATGACTTTATAAATAAAACGAAATTTCCAGTACTGGCATATGAAGAAGTATTTCTTGCCTGTCAAATAGAGTACTTAAATGTTAAAGACGATACTCAAAAAATGATTGATAGATTAAATCAGCTAAGAGTAAGTGAGGAACAGCTTGGAAAGGTATTAGCTCAAAAAAAAGAAGAACTCAAAAAAAAGATGAAAAGTCCAGAATTTCCTGAACTAAAGAGAGAATATAAAGTATTAAACGGAACCTATGTTGATATGATTCATATGATGGGTGAACTTGATGAGAGATACAAGCACGATATTGAACTCGTAAATAACTTTGAGAAAAAATTTAAAAGTGAATTTTATAAACTCTTTGAAGATGAAGCAAAAAAATATAAAAACAGTATTGTAGAAATTTTAAGTGCTCAAGCTTTTTTACTTGACAGTAAACTCTGGCATCAAGCAGAAATTTCAAAAGCAGTCAAAGGGCACTTTTATAAAGCTGGCATTAAAGATGATTTAAATACAAAAACCTACTTAAAGTACTACCTTGATACACTTGACAGTAATAAAACTGGAGAAGAAACACAAAAGCTCTTTGAACTTTTTGATTATCTTACTGAAATTCATAAAGAGTTTATTATGGTTCTTGTCAATTCAGCCCAGGATGCAATGGAGTATGAATCTGATATAAAAAAGATGGATAGAACATATAATGTAAAAGCGTTTATAGATGAGAAACTGGCACTTCAGTGGGCTATCCAAAACAATATAAAAGTCCTTGTGATTGAAGATAAGCTGACAAAACTACAACTTCCTACATTTTTTAAACATTATAAAAAACTGGTTTCCACTTCTCCTAAGATTATACTCCTGGGAAGAGATTCAAAATCAAGTATTTACACAATAAATAAAGTCTTATCAAAAGGTGTATCTCCAAGAGTAATCTCTACGAATGTACAGAAGTTACTTTCTCAAACAACACCATAAACCTCAGCACGTAATACAATCTCTTGCGCATACGGTCTCATTGTTATAGCCTCAGCCATTTTATCATTTTGATTAAATACTGCTTCACTTCTGTTAGATATCTCTAAAGCCTCACGTAACTCTTGTTGGGTAACTTTATAGAGCTCATTTGATAGTTCTATCTGACGTGGATGAATTATAGTTTTAGAAAAAAGTCCCTCTTTAAGATCACGTTTTACATCTTTTATAAATCCATCATCATCTTTAAAACAAGGATATACACCACCGCTGATAGCAAACCCTGCACTTTTAAAAGTTGCTATAAAACTGCCTACTACATAAGATGTTGAACTGTAATCAAACAGACTATCTTCACAGCTACGTTTCATCTTTAGTTGCCTTAACATATCTTCTAAACCAAAACGCACTAAAAGGATATTTTTTCTATGTTTAAGTAGTATAGTTCGAAGCTCATAGAGACTGTTTTGATTAAACAACTCTACACCCTCTATACTAGGCATAACTAAAAAGTCATAATTACCTAGTAATTCGAAGTACTTTTGCGCATTTTTTAAAGAGAATTTCGGAAGTATAAAACCGTCAATTTTATCTATATTTTCTAATTTTAAAACTCTCCCTAATGCTTCAACATCTCTAGGTCTTATAAAAACTGTAAGCTTCTTTTTTTCATAAATTTTGAGTAATTTTTTTATAGACTTAAATGCATTATCAAGATTCTCACTACTAATGCCATCTTCCGTATCAATCAAAACACTTTTAAGTTCAGGATATTTATCATCACATACAACTGCTTCAAGGTCTTTATGCATAGCCGGGATAAACAGTGTAGCTCCAAGTTCAATGTAATTAATTTTATTCATAGCTGAAAGTATAGTCTATTTATTTTTATGTTACAATGAGCCAAAATATATTATGGTGGTGACTGTGATGGCCGAAATTCCTGGACTACAATACTATCTCTTTGTTATAGTAGCTTTATTACTAGGGAGTATACTCTATAATTTAAAGCAGAGACTCGCAATAAATAAACGTGAAGCAACTGAAACAGCACTTGTAAAAGAGGCTTATTTTCACCCTATTTCCGAGTTACCAAATAGAAAAAATATTGATATCATGATTACGGAACAGATTCACAGAGTTCATAGACGTGCTCAGTCTTTTATCATCGTAATAATAAGAATTAAAAACTACAATGATATTAACATGCGGTCTAAAAGTGAAGGTGATGAGTTTATCTCAGAAGCCGGTACAAGAGTTGTTGATTCGGTACGTGATGAAGATATGGTGGCACATATATCAGACAGTTCATTTGCTATACTTTTTAATGAATATCTTGAAGAAGAGAACTATGAGATACTCTTTAAAAGATTAAAAAATGTATTCAAAGATGAGTTTCAAATTGCAGAAAAAAGAACTCTAATGTATGATATTGGCTTTGGATATAGTCAATACCCAGACAATGGAACAGATGGCGACACTTTAATAACTGAAGCAACACACCAAGCTTTAAAATAAATCAAAATAAATAATATAAAAGGTAATAAGTAGTTGAGTATATATAGAGAATATGACATACGTGGAATATATGAAAAAGAGTTAAATGAACAGAGTGTTGTTCGTATTGGATATGCATTAGCATCAAAAATAGATGGTGAGTATGTGTCAGTTGGTTATGATGCCAGAAGTCATTCACCTATACTTTTTGAATACCTTGTTCGCGGTTTAAATGCAGGTGGAAAAAAAGTTCTAGATATGGGATTAGTCCCTACTCCTGTTAACTACTTTACAAACTATCAGGACTGGGATGGTGTTAGAACTTCTGCTTCAGTAATGATTACAGGTTCACACAACCCAAGTGACTATAACGGTTTTAAAATTACTGTAGACCAAGCTCCATTTTTCAGTGAGGACATCTACGCACTTGGACGTGAGTGTGAAGCGATGGAGTTCCCTCCAACTGTTCCTAGAGATGTAACTAAGATAGATGCAGTAAATAGATACATAGACTTTATAGTTGCAGTATTTGATCATCTAAAAGGTATGGATACTCGTATAGTTTATGACTGTGGAAATGGTGTTGCCGGTGTTGTAACTGAGGAAATTTTCTCTCGTCTAAACCTAAAAACAAAAGGTCTCTATGTTGAACCAGATGGAACTTTTCCAAATCATCACCCAGACCCTTCTGAAGAGCATAATCTTGAAGATGTAAAAAAACTTTTAGCTACCGATGGTGATATTGCCTTTGCTTACGATGGTGACGCTGACAGAATTGCAGTCCTTACTCATAAAAATAATATAAAGGGCGATATGATGGCTCTTTTATATGCAATGAAAATGGATAAGCCTATCGTTATTGGTGAAGTGAAATGTTCACAGGTTATGTATGATGAGTTAGAGCGTCGTGGTGCTACTGCAATTATGTACAAGACTGGTCACTCAAACCTAAAAGTGAAGATGAAAGAGACAGAAGCTGACCTTGCTTGTGAAGTAAGTGGGCATGTATTTTTCAAGAATCGTTACTTCGGTTATGATGATGCAATCTATGCAACTCTTAGAATGCTAGAGCTTATTAAAGATGGAATTGATTTAGATGCAGAGTTAGCAAAACTACCAAAAGTTTTCTCAACTGAAGAGATAAAAGTAAAGACTACTGAATCTGAAAAGTTTAAAATCATCGACAAGGTTAAAGAGTTACTCAAAAACCCTCCTGCTTCGTTTCCAGTTATTAGAGATATAATAGATGTAGACGGTGTTCGTATAAACTTTGAAAACGGCTGGGGGCTTGTTCGTGCAAGTAACACAACCCCAGTTCTTGTTACCCGTTTTGAATCAACTTCAGAGGATGAGGCTAAACGCTATGAAAAAGCTATTAACGACTTAATAGTCGAGGCTAAAAAGAGTCTGTAACTCTTTTTAGCTTCACTTAAAAACTGACTCTGTTACGGCCACTATTTTTGGATTTAACAAGTAACCTTTCTGCTCTTGTAAAAAGCATATCCATTGTCTCATCTTTACCTAGTTCAACTAAGCCTATACTGATTGTTAACTGCTTAACTTCATTAAATTTATGATTACTGACAGTCTCACAAACTCTTTGTGCCACATCTATAGCATCAGAGAGTAAAGTGGAAGGCATAATTACCAAAAATTCCTCTCCACCATACCTACCTACGATATCTACATCTCGTAAACTATTTTTTACTACTTTTGTCAAATTATATAAGATATCATCCCCTGCCCTATGTCCATGAGTATCATTTAGCCGTTTAAAGTGATCAATATCATACATAAAGACAGTCAAAGGATTAGCGTATCGTTTTGCACGGTCCACCTCTGTGTCTAAAATTTTCATAATTGAATAACGGTTATGTATATCTGTTAGAGCATCTGTTCTTTCTATCTCTTCTAGTTGATCTGTCGCATCTTTTAACTCATGTGTTCTTTGTACTACTCTATCTTCTAGAGTCTTATTTGTACTGACTAACTCTGAGTTTTCTGAATCTATATAAGCCTTATAATCAACAGTCTTATTCTTAATATACCTAAAGACTAGAAGCCATATAATCAATAAAATAATTATTAGACTCACAACAATCAAATCATTCAATTTAAACTCCAGATAATATTTATTAACTTTTTTCTTTTATTATCTTCATTATAATACTATAGCTATATAATCAAACTTAATAAGAAAGATTTTAAACCATATTTTGCTATAATTACATCAAATTAATTATCTCTATTTTAAGGTAAACAGATGAAAACTCATACACTTTTGATGCCACTTGATATGCACCTGCATCTTCGAGATGCAGTTATGCTTGAAAATGTTGCTCCACTTACAGCCTACTCTTACAGTGGTGCTATTGTAATGCCAAACCTAGTTCCCCCTGTTGCATCTTTAGAAGATGTAAAAGCATACAAAGATAGAATCATGGCAGCAGTTCCAAATGACTACTTCGAACCATATATGACTCTCTTTTATAAGAACTATGACAAAGCTTTTTTAGAGAGTGTTGCAGATGAGATTACAGCTATAAAACTTTACCCTGCAGGAATCACTACTAACTCAGAAGGTGGCGTTTCATCTTTTGATATAGAAGAGATGAGACCGACTCTACAAGCTATGAGTGATATGCAGATTCCTCTTTGTGTTCACGGTGAAACTGATGGATTTGTAATGGATAGAGAAGCTGAGTTTATGAGTATATATGAACTTTTAGCTAAAAATTTTCCAAACCTAAAAATAATCATGGAGCATATTACTACTAAAGCTGCAGTTGATATGTTAGACAAGTATGAAAACCTTTTTGCAACTATCACTGTTCACCACTTACTTTTAACTCTAGATGATGTTGTTGGTGGGATGATGATGCCTCACCTGTTTTGTAAACCTATCGCAAAGCGTCCTGAGGATTTAGATGCACTATTAACAGTGGCACTTGAAGCTCACCCAAAAGTTATGTTTGGTTCAGACTCAGCTCCACACCCTCAACATGCAAAAGAGTCATGTGGTTGTGCAGCCGGTGTGTTTACAGCACCTATTTCACTTCAACTTCTGTGTGAAATTTTTGAGCAGTATGACAAACTTGATAATCTACAGTCATTCGTTAGTGATAATGCACAAAATATCTATGGAATCTGCCCTGAGTTTAAAGAGGTTGTTTTAGAGAAAAGACCTTTTGTTGTACCTGAAAACTACTCTGGTGTTGTACCGATGTATGCGGGTGAGACAATTTCATGGGCAATTGAGAGTGTTGATTAAAATTCTTCTCCTTGAGGATGACCTCCTCTTTGGAGAGACTCTTACAGACCTGCTTGAAGATGAAGGTTATAATGTCACACACTCCCCAAATGGTCAGAGTGCATTAGATGCCACTTTTGAGCATAGATTTGACGCCTATCTACTTGATATAAATGTTCCGCTAATTGATGGTGTTTCACTCCTTAAAGAACTCAGGGATGCAAATGACAACACTCCCGCTATTTTTCTAACTTCACATAAAGATAAAGAGATGTTAGAGCGTGGATTTTTAAGTGGTGCCGATGACTACTTAACAAAACCTTTTGATAATGATGAACTACTACTACGTTTAAAAGCACTTCTTAAACGCAGTGTCAAAGATGAAGTGAAATGTGTTAGTCTACTTTGCCATGATACTACGCATAAAAGAATTCTTTATGATAAAGTAGAATTAGAACTTTCAAAAAAAGAGTATGAATTGCTTCTGCTACTTATGCACCATGCAAATACTCCCGTACCTAAAGAGATGATTTTAGATGAGCTATGGAGTTCTTCAGACGGTGGCAGTGATGGAGCTATTCGAGTTTACATTAACCGTATAAAACATCTACTCCCTCAAGTGTCAATCCAAAATATTCGTGGTATAGGTTACAAGCTTGTTCCGTAATCTACGTATTAATATTTTTGTATACTATTTCTTAACCGTAGCCACATTTTTAGGTGCACTTCACTTTTTACTCACTGTTTTACAAGTTCAAAATATTTATCTTATAGCTGTTGTGATGCTATGCTTTGTTGCTCTATCTGGTGTTTTTATATCCAAGTTGGCAGTTGACCCATTACTTGAATATGTAAAAAATCTACAGAACCTTTCAAAAGAGACTCTCCATGAGTTAAACCTACCAATTAGTACAATTACGTCAAATTCTCAAATGCTAAGTAAAAGTTTTGATGATGAAAAAACACAGAAACGACTTAAGCGAATTGATAGTGCTTGTGAAATGTTAAAACAAAGATATAATGAGCTTGAGTATATGATTAAGATGCAGAGTAAGCAAAATATAAAAGAGAACTTTTTATTAAACGAACTAATAGAGCAACGTATTATGTTTTTAACAAATATCTATCCTCACGTAGACTTTAAACTTGAACTAAAAGAGATAGAGATAACAAATGATAAAACAGGTCTCTCAAAAGTCATTGACAACATTATCGATAATGGGGTAAAATACTCACAAAATTCAAATACTATAAACATTAGATTAAATGCAGCTACTCTTGAGGTACAAGACCATGGCCTAGGGATGGATGAAGTAGAGCTTTTACAAATTTTTGACAACTACTACCAGGCAAATGACAACATGCAGGGTTTTGGTATAGGTTTAAGTATGGTCAAACGCTTTTGTGATACAAACAATATAGACCTAAATTTCAAATCGTCTCCAAACAATGGGACAACAGTAATATTAAATTTTAAAATATAAAAGGAAATATATATGCAAACTGACAGCATTTTACTCTATGCAGAACAAGCTCTAGACTATGGAGTTATGGGAGTGCTTGTTTTAATGAGTATAGTAACACTTTGGTTATTCATCGAAAGATTAATGTTCTATAAGAGTGTGAGAATCGAAGACTACAACCATAGAGATAACTTAGAAATGGATTTAACTGACAATATTGGTGTAATTAGTGCAATAGGTTCAAATGCTCCTTATGTTGGTCTGCTTGGAACTGTTGTTGGGATTATGATTACATTTTATACTCTAGGTGACGTTGGAGCTGTTGATGCAAAAAAGATAATGGTTGGATTAGCACTCGCACTTAAAGCGACAGCTATGGGACTTATCGTTGCAATGCCAGCTATTATTGCTTATACTATTGCACTTCGTAAGGTTGAGAGAATCTTGACTAGGTATGACGTAGCAAAAGACATGGCAGAGAAGTAAGCCTCATGGCAAAATGTAAAAAAGCAAAAAAAAGATTTGATGAGATAAATGTAATACCATTTATTGATATCATGCTTGTTCTTTTAGTTATGGTTTTAACTACAGCTACTTTTATAAAACAGGGAGTTATTCCAGTTGAACTTCCCCAAGCAAAAGCATCTAAAAAAGAGGATGTTAAAAAAGAGCTCACTGTTTATGTGAATGCTAAAGGTGAGATGTTCTTTGAAAAAGAGAAGGTTGACGCTGTAGTACTTGAACAAAAACTATCTGGTATATCAAAAGATCAAACCGTAGTTCTTAGAAGTGACAAAGAGTCACGTTTTCAAGATTTTGTTACAGTTATGGATATCTTAAAAAGATTAAAACACGAACAGCTTTACATAGTTACGAAAGAATAACTAGTAAGCTTTATCTAACAACTTAAATCTAGAGCTGGCATTAACTTCTGGCTCTACATTTTCTTCAGCTACTTTCTCTTTTATTTCAGTATTAAATATCTTTTTTTCAATCTCCTCCACATCATTGAAAAGTGTACTTGCTATAAAAAAAAGTACCATAATTACCACTACACTTGCATAAAGAAGTATATAGTTTTTTATGTGTCCTGATTCAAAAGGGTTTTCCATTTAGCTACCTATTTTTTAGAGTATTATATACAAATAATAGTAACATCTCTAAAAATATCTACTCTCTTTAATTAAACACTATGCAACTGTTTAATCTTTTTATTTTCTAAACTAATCTTTTCTATTTTTTTTAAAATTAATGCATCTAAACTCTTATTTTCTATCTTTTGCACCATACCAATTAGAGTGTCATATGAACTCAAATCCACTTCTTTAGAGTATAGAGCAGAATTAGCTATATATTCAACTACATTATCATGCTCTATCTTATCAAAATTACTTAAGATATTTTGGATCATTAAGTCATTTTCAAAATCTTTACCAACTAAAAAGTCAGATACTTTTTGTATAGCTACATCTTTGTCTAAACCTCTCTTATACAGGTGCAAACTAACAAGGCTTGAAAATGTACCCAACCTATTCTTATTTGATTGAACTTGACTTATTTGTGCAGGTGAAACTGATGCGAAAATGATATTACTGATAAAAACTGTTGATATTAATATTTTTTTACTCATATACTTTCCCTTAATGTTTATACATTAGTTTAGTAAGTCAAAGCAAATGAAATATAAATGTAACGATTTAAATTCGTAGAGTTATTAAGTGGGCTAGATATGATTCGATATTTTATCTTAAGTTAAAGTATCCCTTCCATGCCCTCGGTGAGCACTTTGTGGCAACACCTGTGGTTGGGACACTAAAAACGAGAAAAACTTCTCGTTTTTTTACGTGTGTTACATTCCCATACCAGGCATACCCATTTGTGGAGGCATTCCAGCATCTGCACCAACTGGCTCTTCTACTGGAATCTCATAAATAGCAGCTTCAGTAGTGAGTAGAAGTGAAGAGACTGACGTTGCATTTGTAAGTGCTACACGAGCAACTTTTAGCGGATCAATAATCCCAGCTTCAAACATATCAACATATTCACCAGTTGCAGCATTAAAACCTGTGTTTACATTCTCAGCAGACTCTACTGCATTTACAACAACACCTGTATCGTAACCTGCGTTTTGAGCAATCTGTTTCATCGGAGCTTTTACAGCACGTAATATTATCTCACAACCAATTTGTTGATCACCCGTTAAATCTAGAGAAACTTTAGCAGCCGCACGCACCAATGCTGCTCCACCACCAATGATAATACCCTCTTCAACAGCAGCTTTTGTAGCACTTAGTGCATCATCAACTCTGTCTTTTTTCTCTTTCATCTCAGTCTCAGTTGCAGCACCAACTTTGATTACTGCTACACCACCACTAAGCTTTGCAAGACGTTCTTGAAGTTTCTCTTTGTCATACTCACTTGAAGTAGCATCAATCTGAACTTTAATCTCAGCAATTCTTGCTTGAACTTGAGTCTCATCCCCTGCACCATTTACGATTACAGTGTTATCTTTATCAATTACTACACGAGTAGCTTGACCTAACATCTCAATACTAGCACCTTCAATTGTATGCCCTGTCTCTTCCGAAATAACAGTTCCTGCAGTCAAAGTTGCAATATCTAAAAGCATTGCTTTACGTCTGTCACCAAAACCAGGAGCTTTAACAGCAGAGATATTTAAAACACCACGAAGTTTATTTACAACTAGAGTTGAAAGTGCTTCACCTTCTACATCTTCAGCAATAATAAGAAGAGGACGATTTGTTTTTTGAACCTGCTCTAGAACTGGTAGTAAATCTTTAAGTGAAGATATTTTACTATCAGCTAAAAGAATCCAAGGATTTTCAATCTCAGCAATCATCTTCTCTGCGTTTGTGATAAAATAAGGACTTAAGTAACCACGGTCAAACTGCATACCCTCAACTACATCAAGCTCATCAGAGATACCTTTAGCCTCTTCAACAGTGATAACACCATCCTGACCAACCTTCTCCATAGCTTCAGCAATCATATCACCAATAGCAGAGTCTGAGTTAGCAGAAATAGTAGCAACTTGAGCTATATCTTGTTTACCATCAACAGCTTTAGAAGCATCTTTTAGATTAGCTAGTATTGATTCACAAGCCTTATCCATACCGCGTTTTACTTCAACTGGATTTGCTCCAGCAGTGATATTTCTAAGACCTTCAGAAAAAATAGCATTTGCTAAAACTGTTGCAGTAGTTGTACCATCACCAGCCTCATCAGCAGTATTTGATGCAACCTCTTTAACAAGTTGAGCACCCATATCTTCTAGTTTGTCTTTAAGCTCAATCTCACGTGCAACTGAAACACCATCTTTTGTAATAACAGGTGCACCGTAACTCTTTTGAATAAGCACATTGCGACCACGAGGGCCCATAGTTACTTTTACTGCATCTGTAAGCTGTGCAACACCGCGTGCTAAACTATTTCTTGCATTGTCTGAAAAAATTATCTCTTTTGCCATTCTAATTATCCTATTATTCCGAAGATATCATCAACTTCTAGAACCATATATTTTGTACCTTCAAATGAAACTTCATTTCCAGCATATTTACCAAATAGAACTTGATTTCCATTTGCTAGTTCTGTAACTTCTTTGCTAACAGCTACTACTTCACCACGAGATGGTTTTTCTTGCGCATTATCTGGAATGATTATCCCCGATACAGTTGTTGTAGCTTCTTCAACTCTTTTAACTAAAACTCTTTTTCCTAATGGTTGAAAGTTCATCAAATATCCTTCTAGTATTTACAGTATAGATTTTATGAATGGGATTTTACCATAATAGCTTTAAAGTTTAAAAAATATTTTATTTGATATTAAAAGTGAGGGATTAAAATGCTAAATGCAACACCATCTTTGATATTTTCAACCTGTAAGAGACCACCGCTATGCTCTTCAATCATCATTTTGGACATATAAAGACCTAAACCACTTCCATTTTTTTCATCTTTTGTTGAAAAGTATGGTTCAAAAACGCTATTAATAATATGAGGAGAGATACCACCACCATTATCACTTATAACAATCTCATAATGGGCTGGCATAGTTTTTGTTTCTATTCTGATTTGAGGATTTTCAATTTCTTTTTCTATAAAGTTATCTTCACTATTTTTTATTATATTTAAAATAACTTGCATAATTTCATTTTGGTACATTTCAACTTTTTCATTTACATTAAACGTATATGCGATATCAATACCATGAGATGTTAATGAACCCTCAACAATTAATAGTGCTCTACCAATTGGAGTCTCAAATGTTACTAACTCTTTTTTCTTATCTGGTTTAAAGAAGTTTCTAAAGTCATCTATCGTTGTAGATAAAAACTGAACATACTCATTTATTCTTTTATGTTTTGTATTTAAAAACTTGTATAGATCTTCATTTGAGTCTTGATTATCATACTTTCCAGTAGCAAGCTTAGTCTGTATACCAAAGATAGCACTGCTGATAGCTCCTAATGGCTGTCTCCACTGATGAGCAATCATACTAAGCATTTCCCCCATCTGAGCCATTCGACTCTGCTGCAGCAGTAGTCTCTCTTTTTGCTGAATCTGTGTTAAGTCCTGCATAGTGATAATTCTAAGTCTTTGACCTTTTTGTATAACATTTTGCGAGTTAGCCAAAGTTGGAAAGTTTTCTCCACCAATTCTTCTCATAGAGAGTTCCGATGGCTCACCACTATTGTCATTTAAAATCAGACCTAATTTCTGTCTATCATGTTCATCTACAAAGTCGGGTAACCTACGTCCAACTAAGTCTTCTTTGCTATTTGCTGACAATAACTCAACACCAGCACGATTTATATCTTTAATAATTTTATTTGAGTCAGTAATAATAATCATTTCCATTGTTGTATCTAGTAGGGTTTGAAAGTTTTCTACCGAATCTAAGAGTTTAGTATTTTGTGTTTCTAGCTCAGAAGTAGCTTCTGAAACCCTCTGTTCTAAGTGGTAATTTAAAAAGAGTATCTCCTCTTTTTGCTGTATTGACTTGAGCATAATCTTATATACTTTAAAGGCAACTGGAATAAATAAAAATAGATAAGATATTAAAAAAACTGTGGAGAGGTTGAATATTTTTGTATCTGTTAAAAAAACCAATGCTGTACTAAAGATAATGACAATAGTCAATATAAAGATAAATATAGCATGAAAAACAGGAGTTAAAATAGCTAAAGAAACAGTAAATACTATAAAGAGTGCGGCTATCATCATAAGAATTAAATTTTCTTCAGCATATATAACTGCTAGTACTGCAGCTACTCCCCATAACATAGCATTTATAAATACTGTTGTTAATTGAAAACGTAATAAACGCTTTATTTCATTATCTTCTGCAGTAAAAAGTACTTCTAAAAAATCCCTGGTTATGTTTGTTCTAATTATATACATAACAATTTGAGTAAACAGCCATCCAAATAGTATTCCAAGAGGCACAATATCTTGAAATAAGATGAAATATGCAACAGGCATCGCAAGATACAGACCAATAGACCCTATCTTATCTAAAAGTAGTAGTTCTATCAGCTCTCTATTATAATCTAAACCCCTTAGCGTGTTAACCAACTATTTTCCTTTTACAGTGTTTAGCTGAGTGTATCAAAAATACTTTTAAACTCTTGATTCTTATGTAAAAATATATTTACCAAATTAGGATCAAAACTTTTTCCACTCTCTTCAACTATTTGTCTCGTTGCTTCTTCATGAGTAAAAGCCTCTTTATAGACTCTCAAACTTCTAAGTGCATCATAAACATCTGCGATTGCAACAATACGTGCTGCGATTGGAATATCTTCTCCACTAAGTCCTTCTGGATACCCTAATCCATTCCATTTTTCATGGTGATACATAGCTATATCACTTGCTACTCTCATATAACTATCTTTGTTAAAATGTTTTTTAAAGGTTTCATTTGCTTCTTTTAAAATTTCTGAACCCATTTGAGCATGTCGTCTCATAATCTCAGTCTCTTGCTCATTTAAAGAAGATGGTTTACTCAATATACCACTTGGTAGCATTAACTCGCCGATATCATGAAGAAGAGCTGAAAGGGGAATCATCTCAGCCAACTCTTCATCTATTCCAACAGTCTCCTTAAGTTCATCCAAGATAGCAATTGTATACTTCTCTATTCTTTTGGAATGAGTCTTAATATCACCGTCATGGTTTTCAATTAAATTACCAATCATCTCAATAGAGAGTTGCTGAGTATATAAAACCTCTTCTGACAAGTCAAGAACTCTGTCTTCCAAGTTTGCATTCAAGTCTTCTAAATCAGCTTTATATTTTTTAACATCTCTTTCGTTTACTATATCTTTTGACATTTTATAGAGCATTGTCATTAGCTCTTCAGGATTGATTGGTTTTAACAGGAAGTTGTTAACACCACTCTGTATCATTTGAATTAACTTAGTTGCTTCACTGTATGCAGAGACCACAATTACTGGCTGGATTTTATTTAGATTATGGATATCTCTTATCAAATCCATTCCATCCATAACAGGCATATTTATATCCGTGATAATAATGTCATAGTATTTTGATTCACGGTCATGATATTCGTTATATTTATTAAAGGCCACTAGACCATTTTTTGCAGTATCAACTCTATAGAAAAGGTCTTCTAAAAAGCCAGCTGTCTCTTCAAGTAAATCAACATCATCTTCTACATATAGAACTGACAACTTCTTAGTGTATCCAGATACTTTCTCGTAATCCATATCAAGCCCTCTGCTAAATTATTATATATTCTATCTATATAATTATTAAAGAAATATTATGACCGCTTTCTTATAACAATCAATTATATAGTGAATAAAAAGAATTCGAAAATTTATAAAATTATTTCATACAAAAGGAAAATAAAAGCTTTTCGTAGATATAATTCCGTTCTACAAAATAAGTGTCAGGGTAGCTCAGCTGGTTAGAGCACTGGTCTCATAAGCCGGGGGTCGGGGGTTCAAGTCCCCCCTCTGACACCATTTAACGTAGACTTTTTATATTCCGGATTAGCTCAGCGGTAGAGTAGGTGACTGTTAATCACTTGGTCACTGGTTCGAATCCAGTATCCGGAGCCATATACTTCAATCAATTAATTCCAAATATTCTAAAGCGTAATAAATTAAAAATAATATCCACTTCTTTTCCGATTAAAATGAATATTGTCGACATATAATAGTCCTCTAGAAGCCTAAAAATTAGTTTATGGTAGCTTGGAGTCTATTTAGCGGTTCTTATCGCTTATATAGAGTATAAGCCTTTAAAAAAACTACTTATTTACTCTAAACTGAGGTATATTTAAAAAATCAAACTTTTCACACAGTAAGTTGACTTCTTTTTCTATTGCTTCTCCGATAAAAATCAGTATTGATTGTTCATTATAATCACTCAACTCTTCATATGAAACATCACCAAATGAGTAATTAACAAAAATTGGCTGAGGGACATCTATTGTTTTTACAACACCTTTAAGTCTATATATGCTTTTAGGAAGAGCTTTTAACACTGCATCTATATCTTTAAACTCTATATTCTCTTTTAAATAAACAACTTTTTGAGTTATTGAATCTTTTGTAGTGTGGTCATGATGTTTATAATCTTTAGCAAACCCAACAATTTCATCAATCTCATATACACCTTCAAAAACTTCTTTATTTACAACGCCCTGCTCAGCATTATGAACCATGTAGCTATTAAATATTTTTTTGCCAGTAAGATTATTTTTAATATCGTATTGCTCTTTAATTGCAATAACTTCTTTTTTCACATCTTCAAGCTCTTTCTCAGTTACTAAATCAACTTTATTGAGAACAATCACATTAGAACCACCTAATTGATATTTCGCTGTAGAATTATCTTTGTAAGAATCAAAATTTTTAGCATCTGTAACACAGATTACACCTTCAACAGAGATACCAAGATTTTGTAAAGAGAGAAAAATTGGAAATGGTTCTGAAGCACCAGAGGTCTCTACAAATATTATTTCAGGATTATACTTATTAATGATTTCAATTACACCACTCTCAAACTCTTCGGCTAGTTTACAACAGATACAACCTTCTGATATTTCAAGAACCTCACTATGAACATTTGTAAGTATTTTACTGTCGACACCAACATCACCAAATTCATTGACTACAATAGCTACTTTTTTATCGCTGAAATGTTTTTTGACAGTATTGGTAAGCATTGTAGTTTTTCCAACGCCCAAAAAGCCTGTAAGAATAAAAGAATGTATCATGTATATACCCTATAAGTTAATTTATTTCATAATACCTTGAGTAGTTTCAAAAAATTAGGAAAGAAATTTAATATGCGAAGTGATTTACTTGAGAGAGATAGTAACAACTGTGCCAAAGGCACAGTTATAATAATAAAATTATACGTTACCGTTGTTATTCTTAGAAGGCTCTAGAATTTGTTCTAGTCCAACTTCTTTTGCCCATGCAGCAGTTAAATCAAATGCTGCTGATGCAGTATCAAGATTTTTCTGAATAAGCTCTTGTTTCTTTTTGAACTTTTTCTCAATAACTGAGTCAAGTGTAGCAGTACCACCAGAAGCTGTATATTTCTTAAGGAATCTATCTTTAATACCCTCTTCAATAGCAGTCTTACTAACAGTTCCAAGAGCACCAAATAGTGCTCCTAGCATTGCCATATTTGTAGCAAGTTCAGTCCCTGCTTCATCAATAGCAAATTGAGTAAAGTCACGAGTAAGAACTTTTACATTTAAGTCATTTAAATGTTTTTTATCCACATCAGTTAAAAGATCTCTGTCACTGTTAATAATAACAAGACCATTTTCTTTAATACCAGCGTAAAAAGGCATTGTGTATGATTTACCCATAGTAATAACTTGTGGGTGAAAAATCATAACGATATCAGGGTAAATCACTTCTCCTCTATCGTAAATAGGCACAGTACCAATTCTTACATAAGACTCTGATGGAGCCATACGTTTCTCAGCACCAAAAAATGGATTAGATACTGCGAAATAGCCATCTGTATCTGCCGCAGTTGCAGCAATGTGTGCAGCAGTAACTGCACCTTGTCCACCTAGACCAGGAAGTCTAACTTTTATTGAATCTTTTGCCATTATAAACGCCCCTCTTCTTTACATTTTGCTAAGTATGCTTCTGCTTCAGGAGAAACATGTTTGTATGCTGTAAATCTACCTTTATCTTGATCTTTCATCTCGCCAAGTCCTTCATTAGCACTTAGTCCAATTTCAAGAATACAAGGTGTATAGATATTAAGAAAAGTTGGTCCAACTTCTCTAGCGATTAAAACTGCTTCTCTAACTGCTTTAGCAACTGCTTTTGGTGCAGAAGCTGTCATGTTCATAGAGTAGTGACAACCAGCAGTTGTAGCAAGTTCCCACATTGGTACTTTATCAAACTTTTTACCAGTAGGAGCCATTTTAAACACTTGACCTTTTGCCGTAGCACCAGACTCTTGTCCACCAGTATTAGCATATACTTCATTATCAAAACAAAGAGTAGTAATCTTCTCTTGTCTAAAGAATGACTGAAGTGTATAATCAAGACCGATATCAACTGTAGCACCGTCACCAGCTAAAACCATAACGTCTTTAACTGTATCTGGGAATCTCCACTCTAAAACTCTCTTGATACCTGATGCAACTGCATTTTGGTTACCAAAAAGTGAGTGCACAGTATGAAGTGCGATGTGTGGGAACATTAAAGATGTACAACCCGTTGAGTTTACAATAATTGTATCCTCAGGATTTGGTAGTGCAGAAAGTACGTATCTTAACGCCATTGCTTCTGGACAACCAGCACATAATGAGTGTTCTTCTAAAATCTCTTTAGTATCAGGAAGTTCCTTAATACCACGAGGTTTTTCTTGGTTTTTAGACCATGTTGCCTTCTCTTCAAGATCAATAATCTCTTGAGGCATAATGTCTCTAAATTCTGGATTTATTTTATATTTTTCAAATGACATATTATGCTCCTTTTCCTGGGTTAACTATTTCCATAACTTCTTGAATGATCGCTTCAGCAGGCATACTCATACCACCGGCAACTTTTGGTCCAGCAACAATATTAGTATCACATTTTCCATAAAGTGTATGTCTTACTTCATTTGCCAACCAACCAACAACGTTGAATTCAGGAACAAATGCATGCTTAACACCTTCAAGTGCAGCTAGAAGCTCTTTTTCAGGGAATGGTCTGATAGTTCTTAACTTAATTACTTTCGTTTTAACTCCCAGTTTCGCCAATTCTCTTTCTGCTTCTTTTGCTTGGTTCGCTGCAGTACCACAAGCGATAAATGCAATCTCAGCATCTTCAGTACCAGTTACATGTACAAGACCTTTAAGGTAATGTTCTGCATAAGGACGTGAACGTTCTACCGCTGATCTAACTTCCCACTGCCAACTAGCGTGAGTAGCATAAGAGATATAGTTAGACTTCATTACGAATGGATCTCTTAAGAAACGTCCCGGAGGCATCTCTGAATCAATCGGAGGTAATGGAGCTTTATATGGATCATATGGAAATAATGCAATATCATCTTCTGGAAGCATAACAGCTTCACGAGTATGAGATACAAAGAATCCATCTACAACTGTAACAATAGGAACATGTACATCAGGTTTTTCAGCAACTGTAAATGCTGCAATTGACATATCAAATAGTTCTTGAACATTTTCAGCATACCAAATTTGCATACCAGTTTCTAGTAGGTACTGAACTTCTAAATTATCCGGTTGAATAGTTAGTGGTGAATTAATACCACGAGCCATTAAACATAATTGCATTGGAGCTCTTGTACCAGACCACATTGCAAAGTTTTCCATTGCACGTAGTGTACCTGGACCTGAAGTAGTTGTAATTGTTCTAGCACCAGCCATTGAACAGCCAGCAACTTCAGACATTACACCAAACTCATTTTCCCCTCTAAAGTATGTACCTACATAACCTTCTGCCCAAAGCTCACCAATAAGGTGTGCTGCTTCAGATTGTGGTGTAATAGGATACGATACAGATGCATCAACTGTACATCTTTTTACCGCTTCTTTTAAAACTTCAGAACCAGTCATAAAGTGTTTAGTTCTAGGAGCTTCGAAAAGCAAATGATCTGTAGAAACTAATTTCTGTCCAGACCAGTTATGCGTTTTTGTCATATCAGTTATTTTACTCATTTTATAATCCTAGTTCTTTTTTAACTTCTTTAGCTATCGCAATGAACTTTTCTACATCTTCAACATGCTGATCTCTAATAGTAGCCATTGCATCTTCGTGCCCAGATAAAGAACACATACCAACAGTCCAACAGTCTGTTTCAGATCTAATGATCTTTAACGCAACGTTAGCATAGTGACAATGCACACCAATAAATATAGCTGCTTTAATATTGTTATGCCAAATAGTTAAATTCGGGTGATTTGGATTAATTTCCACTTCAGCGTCAATTTTTGGATATTTTGGTCTGTAATCGTACATTGGAATCATTTGAGCGCCAAGAACTTCTGCCATCTCTTTAATTAGAGTAGCTTTCTTTGTTGCTTCTTCGCTCCATCCGTAAAGTACTTGTGGACCAGGGAATATTGTTGCGTTATCTTGCGTCAACATCTGTTTTGCAATTTCTCTCATTGCAACTTCTTCATCAACCACTTCTTCTAATAAAAGTGCTTTACCTTCTGGTGGTGTAATTATACCTTCATACGTTGCCGCTGGATACGGTGAATAATACGCGGGGCCTTGATTTGCCATAAGTTCTCCTATAAAATATTTTCTACTATAAATTGAATTAAATCTAAGTTTTAGATTTATTCTCCACTTGCGTGAGGCATCTCCATCGTAATACAATTACGATCAAGCATGTCAGTACACACATATACACAAAGTGCACAACCTTTACATCTATCTTCATCTACCCAAGATGTATTACCGACTTTATCAAACATCAATGTGTTTGCTTCTGGACAGTAGAGTGTACATGTGTTACATTTGTATTCAGCACACTTATCAGAATCAACTTTTGCTATATAATACATTTTTGCTCCTTTGCAATGGTTTAAACACAGATACTAGTTTATGAGAGTTATAATCAATAATTAAAGTCTAATAATTTAGTTATGCAACATCAATAAAAACTATTTTATATAAGTGATACTTATATTAGGTTCTTAATCAGCCACACTATCATGTTTTCGAGAGGCAGTTTACTCGCAAAGTCCTTTGAATTATCTTAATCAAACGCATAAAATTTATTTGTTAAATATTCCAATTTATCACAAATAAAATAGACAAACCGCTTAATAGACTCTACTGCTGAGTATATCTTTTATTTTCTATCACATATTCATTCATTAAATGGCTACTTTATCCTTGTAAACTACATTAGAGCTATGTTACAAAAGGAAACAGACAGTAAACATAATTTAATATTACCTTTTAAATCCATCCAGAATACATATGCGTTACAAAAAGAAACAACTAATTAATACATTAAAATAGCTACATCTAATTTACACAAAAATTATTTTTGAACTTTGAACATTGACCAATACAGACCAGTGCACATCTGTCCAAATACTAATATAAGTCTACCTAATAATAGTCTCGTTTTTATAGCTAAAATTTTTCTTTATTAATTAGATTAATACTTCAACTCTTAACATTGCTTAAAAATTAAAATGTTAAAAATTCTCATCTTAACGACTATTTTATCGTTAATATAATTGAAAAATAATATATGGATATCTTCATTAAACAGGAAAATATAGGTATAATATGACTTTTTACGATTGTAATTTTATGATTGCAGAAAGTTAATGATTACACCTCTTTTAAAATCATCTCCTTAAGAGCTGTTTTATGATAGAAATTTATTTAATAAGTCACAGGAGTTATGTGTGGAAAAAATTGTATTATTCATTCCGTTCATTCCAATAGTTATAGCTATTATTATTGGATTCATTAAGAAGAAAGAACATATGCCAAAGATTAGTATCTTACTTTCAAGTATGGTAGCACTCCTTGCGCTGTGTGGATCATATTATGTTATTAGCAATGATACAACAATCGTAGGCTTCAATGGTTTATTGATATATAATGAACTTTCAGCCATTTTAGTACCGTATGTTGCAATTCTAGGCTTAGTTATTCGTAAGTTTGCAACAAAATATATGTGGGATGAAGCAGGTTATAAAAGATTTTTTATTCTTTTAAACTTTATCTTCTCATCAATATACCTACTTGTAATGAGTAACAATCTAATAGTACTAGCTTTAGCATGGCAGCTCATGAGTGTTGGACTATATCTTCTTGTATCTTTTAACGTAGGTTCAAAAACTGCAGTTAAAAATGCTAGATGGACAATGTATATCCATAAAAGTGCTGACTTTGTATTTTTACTTGCGGTTATTTTAACATACCAAACATTTGGAAGTTTTGACTTAGCAGTACTCAAAGAGCAGTGGCTAGTTATGTCTGAAAACCCAATTAACGATCCTATGATATTTGTAGTAGGATTACTATACTTACTTGCAGCAATGATGAAGTCTGCCATAGTACCATTTCATATATGGCTACCATATACATCTGAAGCACCGACACCAGTATCAGCTTTAATGCATGCCGGTGTTGTTAATGTTGGAGGAATACTTCTTAATAAGATGGCTTACTTACTAATTCTAACACCTGCTGTGCTTAATATAGCATTTGTAATTGGTCTATTTACTGCTATTTTTGCATCGATGCTTATGCTAGTTGTATCAGATATCAAACGCTCACTTGGATACTCAACGGTAGGTCAAATGGGTTACATGATTATGGAAGTTGGTCTAGGTGCATTTTCACTTGCAGTATACCACCTTATCGTCCATGGTATTTTCAAAGCATCACTCTTCTTAGAGTCAGGTAGTGTTATTAATTATG
>Ga0209345_10001091_pt1 | contig 33719 bp, 35 predicted proteins | sample Cruoilmetagenom7_FD_187294 | JGI IMG/M metagenome (GOLD analysis project Ga0209345, IMG submission 187294) | Oil polluted marine microbial communities from Coal Oil Point, Santa Barbara, California, USA - Sample 7 (SPAdes) (version 2) | ecosystem: Environmental > Aquatic > Marine > Oil seeps ...
TGTCACCAGCAGATTGCTTGGAGGTGATTAAAGCATCAAATCTGAGAGGACGTGGCGGCGCAGGTTTCCCCACTGGGATGAAATGGAGCTTTGTGCCCATGGGTGAAAAATGTAGCCCCGGCCACAAATACCTGGTTTGCAATGCTGATGAAATGGAGCCGGGGACTTTTAAAGATCGGTTGTTAATGGAGTGTGATCCTCATCAGCTCATTGAGGGCATGATTTTAGCTGCCTACACAATTGAGGCTGACCGTTCCTATATCTTTATACGTGGTGAATATGTGGTGGCCATTGAGCGACTCGAGCAGGCGTTGGCCGATTGCTATAAAAAAGGTTACCTGGGCGAAAATATATTAGGCAGTGGTTTTGACTTAGAGATGCATGTGCACACCAGTGCGGGCCGTTATATTTGCGGTGAAGAGACTGCACTCATTAATGCTTTAGAGGGCAAGCGTGCAAACCCTCGAGCCAAACCACCTTTTCCCCAAGTGAGTGGACTATGGGGGCGGCCAACCATCGTTAATAACGTTGAAACCCTGTGCAATATTTCCCATATTATCGATAAAGGCCCTGAGTGGTTTCAGTCATTGGGTCTTGGCGAAGATGCTGGTACCAAACTGTATGGCGCCAGTGGTCATGTGAAGAACCCTGGATGCTGGGAGCTGCCCATAGGTACACCTGTTCGTGAGATTCTTGAGAAGCATGCCGGCGGTATGGCCGAGGGGCGAAAACTCAAAGGGTTTTTACCCGGTGGTGGCTCAACCGATTTCTTAGTAGAAGAACATCTCGATTTGCCCATGGATTACGGCTCAATTGGTGCCGCGGGCAGCCGTATGGGCACCGGTACTATGATCGTTCTGGATGACCAAACCTGCCCGGTTGGCATGGTGCTGAATCTGATTCGTTTCTTTGCCCATGAGTCCTGTGGTTTCTGTACACCCTGTCGTGAAGGACTACCTTGGACCCGTCAAGTGTTGGAAGACATAGAAGCGGGTCATGGTCGTAAGGAAGACCTGGAAACCTTGTTAAGGCAAGTTAAATACATTGGTGCCATGGGAAATACTCACTGTGCATTAGCTCCCGGTGCTATGGAGCCATTACAAAGTGCATTGAAATATTTTCAGAGTGATTTTGAGGCGCATGTTGAGCAAGGGTGTTGTCCCTATGTCTCAGACATAAAGGCTCCAGGCCTGAAGGCCCCTGATATAAAACAGACCCAGGGGGAGAGCGCCTAATGCCGACTATCTATATTGATGGAACTGCTTACGAAGCGGAAGAAGGCAAAAACTTACTCGAAGCCTGCCTTAACCTGGGATTGGATTTACCCTATTTCTGCTGGCATCCCTCTATGGGTTCCATCGGCTCCTGCCGTCAATGTGCGATGGTGCAATATCAAAACGAAGAAGACACCCGTGGTCGTATTGTTATGGGTTGTATGACGCCAGTCACCGATGGTGCACGGTTATCTCTCGAAGGTGAAACCGCCAGTGAATTTAGAGAGTCCGTCATTGAATCATTGATGTTGAATCACCCCCACGATTGTCCTGTTTGTGCAGAAGGTGGCGAGTGTCACTTACAAGATATGACCGTGATGGTTGGTCATCGTGACAGAAATTACCGCGGTAAAAAGAATACCCACCGCAACCAGTATTTGGGGCCACTAATTAACCATGAAATGAATCGCTGTATCAGCTGTTATCGCTGTGTGCGTTTTTATCGTGATTATGCAGGTGGTACAGATTTGGCTGCACTGGCATCTCACGATCATGTCTATTTTGGTCGGCATCAAGACGGTGTGTTGCAAAGTGAATTCGCCGGAAATCTAGTGGAAGTCTGCCCTACCGGTGTGTTTACCGATAAACCCTTGCTAAACGATTACAGCCGAAAGTGGGATTTACAATCGGCACCATCCATTTGCGTGGGCTGTGCCGTGGGCTGCAACACGTCTCCAGGCGAACGCTATGGCCGGTTAAAGCGTATCCAAAATCGTTATAATCAACAGGTAAATGGCTATTTTTTATGTGATCGAGGGCGCTTCGGTGCTGATTTCGTCAACAGTGAATCACGACTTAATTTTGCTGGAGTTCGGCAGGATGATGGTAGCTATAAGGCGATAAAAGCAGATGATGCCTTGAGTTTGGTGGCAGGATTATGCCAACAAGGAACAGTTGCTGGAATTGGTTCTCCCCGTGCATCAGTGGAGGCAAATTACCTGTTGCGTCGGTTTGTGGGGAATAAGCATTTTTCTGCAGGTATGGGTGATGTGGAGCACGCTTTAGTTCAGCAGGTTGTTGATACCTTGAGTACAACGCGAGCCATTAGCCCTTCCATACATCAAATTGAATCAGCTGATGCTGTGCTGATTCTTGGTGAAGATGTCAGTAACACGGCGCCTCGGTTAGCTTTGGCACTACGAGAAGCTGCACGTAATAAAGCACGTGAATTGGCAGCCGATATGCGCCTTGAGCCATGGATGGATGCGGCTATTAAGAATTTGGCTCAAGACCAATGTAGCCCAGTATTTATTGCTGGTGTGCATGAAAGCCGTCTCAATGATATTGCCGAGTCTAGTGTATCGTTAGCGCCTGATGATATTGCACGATTGGGTTTTGCCATTGCTGAAGAAATCGCAGGAAGGCGTGCAGGTGACTTGGTAGAAAACCTAGATGCTGACCTTTCCGCACTGGCCGGCACCATTGCCTCAGTATTAAAGGCCGCAAAAAATCCTTTAATAGTTTCTGGTACGAGTTTACTGAATGCTGCTGTTATTGAGAGCGCGACAGCTATAGCGGAAGCGCTTTCTAATGGAGAACAAAACGCACAGCTGAGCTTGACTGTACCTGAATGTAATAGCTTGGGTCTTGGTATGTTGAGTAGTGGTGAGGGCATGGCATTTAAGGATCTGATGGAGAGCGCTTCTCAGGGCAATATCGATACATTGATTGTTCTGGAAAATGACCTCTATCGACGTGCTCCGTCAGAGCAAGTAGATCAGTTGTTAGCAAATGTTAAGCAACTGGTAGTGCTCGATTCTCTGGATAATGCCACCTTGTCAGCATCACAGATCGCATTGCCTGTGGCAACCTTTGCAGAGTCAGAGGGAACGTTGGTTAGCAGTGAAGGGCGTGCCCAGCGTTACTATCCGGTTTATGTGGCAGAAGATGACAGGCTGGCAAGTTGGCAGTGGCTATCTAAGCTCGGTCAGGTTTTGGAGCTGTCCGGGTTTGATCAACTGGAACATTTTGACCAGGTAGAACAGGTATGTGCTGAAGAGGTTCCCGCTTTATCGGGGATGACAGCGGCAGCACCAGATCACCAATTCCGCAATCGTGGATTAAAAATACCCCGACAGCCTAATCGTTACAGTGGCCGTACCGCTATGCGTGCCAATGTGTCTGTGCATGAGCCAAAACAGCCTGTGGATGAAGATAGCCCACTGTCATTTAGTATGGAAGGGTTAAGTGTTGGACAACCCAGTTCTTTGATGTCCTACAGCTGGTCACCTGGTTGGAATTCAAACCAGTCTATACAGAAATTCCAGGACGAAGCTGGAGGTGAAATTAAGGGTGGGTCAGCGGGGGTGCGATTAATTGCTCCTGGCCAAGGTGTTGAAGTGCACACCAATTCTGTACCAGAAGCTTTCCAGTCTTCAAGTACAAAATTATTACTGGTTCCAGTCTACCGGGTATTTGGTAGTGATGAATTGAGCGCCAAAGCACCGGCCATTGCAGAATTGGCTGGCGAACCTCAGCTGATCTTGTGCCCAGATGATGCCAGTAACTTTCACGTTGTGGATGGTGACGGCATAGCTGCAACTGTTGATGAGAGTACTGTGACCTTGGAGGTAGTTCTCGATAGCTCTATGGTAAAAGGCTGTATCGGTTATACCGTGGGAATGTGGGGGACTGAATCATTAGTTGCAGGTTCTGTGGTAACACTGGAAAAAACCATTGGTTGGCAGCGTCACCAACCTCAACTAATTGCTACTGACAATCCTAATGCTCCTAACCTCCAGAGCCAATATGCACAAATAGGGGAGTCCCATGTCTGATGGCATGATCATTCTTTTTTCCTTAATTGTTCTTGCTGGTGCAGTGGGTGGTGCTGCAGTGATGACTTGGTGGGAGCGTCGATTGTTGGGTATTTGGCAAGATCGCTATGGCCCAAATCGGTTAGGCCCCTTTGGGATATTGCAGGTAGCAGCAGATATGCTGAAGTTGCTGACCAAGGACGACTGGGTGCCACCTTTTGCGGATAAGGTCGTCTTTATTTTTGCTCCCACAGCTATCGTGATGGCAATGATGTTGGGCTTTGCGGTAGTGCCATTTGGGCCAGGGCTGCAAATTATCGATATGAATATCGGCTTGCTGTTCTTCCTTGGTATGACTTCTTTAGCGGTATACAGCGTTTTGCTCGGTGGGCTAGCTTCCAATAATAAATATGCCTTGTTAGGTGGATTGCGATCTGCCGCACAAATGGTCAGCTACGAAGTTTTCATGGGATTGGCACTGATGGGTGTGGTTATGCTCTCTGGTAGTTTTAATCTTCGAGAGATTGTTGAGTCCCAGGCCGATGGCTGGTACTGCATTTCACAGTTTTTGGGGCTTTTTGTTTTTACTATTGCAGGTATTGCTGAAAGCCATCGCTTGCCCTTTGATTTGCCTGAAGCGGAACACGAACTTACAGCGGGTTTTCACACGGAATATGGCGGCATGAAATTCGCCATGTTTATGTTGGGGGAATACCTGGGATTGATATTAATTTCATGCATGATTGTTACCTTGTTCTTTGGTGGCTGGCTTGGCCCTTGGCTACCTCCTATCGTTTGGTTCGGTATTAAAACCTTCATTGTTATCTGCTTCTTTGTGCTGTTACGGGCAGCCATTCCAAGGCCTAGGTATGACCAGCTAATGTCCTTAGGCTGGAAAGTTATGTTGCCTCTGACTTTGGTTAATTTAGTGTTTACTGGCGCCATAGCACTTTGGTTAGCGGGCCTGACTAATGGAGGTGCAGCATGATTAGTCAGCTACGTACCATGTGGCGGGTGCTAAAACACACCTTCACCAAAGCTGAAACAGTCCAATATCCTGAAGAAAAACCCTATTTGGCTCCTCGTTATCGAGGCCGCATTGTGCTCACTCGTGACCCGGATGGAGAAGAGCGTTGCGTGGCATGTAATTTATGTGCGGTGGCCTGTCCGGTGGATTGTATTGCGCTACAAAAGGGTAACCGTGATGACGGCAGCTGGTATCCAGAATTTTTCCGTATCAATTTTTCCCGTTGCATTATGTGTGGCATGTGCGAGGAAGCCTGCCCGACATATGCGATTCAGCTAACACCAGATTTTGAGATGTGTGAATACGATCGTCAGAACATGGTGTATGAAAAAGAGCATTTGCTCATAAATGGTACAGGTAAATATCACGGCTATAACTTTTACCGTGTATCCGGTATGCAAACGGCTTGGAAGGACAAGGGTGAGGCTGAGAATGAAGCACAGCCCATTGATGTCAGGAGTCTGCTTCCATGAAAAGGCTGCCATTAAAAAACAAGGTTAAGAGTAGACTGTTTAGGAGGGCGAGATGTTAGAGCTGATCCTTTTCTATATGGCATCAACTATTGCGTTAGTCTCAACAATTTTGGCGTTAACTCGTGCTAATGCTACCCATGCTTTGATCTATTTAATTTTGTCCCTATTAGCGGTCGCGGTGGTTTTCTACCTCATAGGCGCACCATTTGCTGCCGCCTTGGAGGTAGTGATCTATGCCGGTGCCATTATGGTGCTCTTTATCTTTGTCATCATGATGCTGAATCTGGGAGAGAAGGGCGATCGCAGGGAAAAGCAATTACTCAAGCCCCAAGTTTGGATTGTTCCCGTAATTTTTGCATTGCTACTGTTGGTTGAACTTGTGCTGGTACTTTCAAAAAGTGTGCCTGCTACTACGCAAGGGTTGGTTACTTCCAAGCAGGTGGGGCTGACATTATTTGGCCCTTATGTACTGGCAGTGGAAATTGCTTCTATGTTGCTTTTGGCAGGTTTAGTCGGCGCTTACCATTTAGGCCGTCGTTATCTAGAAGAGGGGAGGGAAGAATAATGGATGGTGTCAGTATTCCTCTCGACCATGTTTTGCTGTTGTCTGCCCTGCTGTTCATTTGTGGATTACTTGGGTTGATGATGCGGCGGAATATTATATTCATTCTTGTCTCTCTAGAAGTCATGCTTAATGCATCGGCAGTGGCCTTTGTTGCTGCGGGTGCTCGTTGGGGACAGGCCGATGGCCAAATCGTATTTATGATGATTCTTGCTGTCGCCGCCGCCGAGGTAGCGGTTGGCCTGGGCCTAGTTCTTCAGATCCAGCGCCGTTTCAAAAATCTGGATATGGATGATGCCAACAGGATGAGAGGATGATTTTATGTTGAGGTTAGCCCTATGTTAAAGCTGCTGCCACTCATTCCTCTGTTTCCTTTGGTGAGCTCAATTTTGTTGATGGTCACTTTGGGGAAAATGCCAAAACGTATTGTGGCTATTCTTGGTGCCGGTTCGGTGGGGTTGGCAGCAGTAACTACCTTGCTGGTTGGGCTGGCATTTATGGAGTCAGGCCAGCCACATCACCAGATCTTATGGACTTGGATACATGTGGGTAATTTCTCACCAGATATTGCTTTTTATCTGGATGGATTGACGTTGGTGATGATGTCAGTGATTACAGGTGTTGGTTTTTTGATCCACTTGTTTTCCGCAGAATTTATGGAAGATGACGCTAGCTTTAGCCGTTACTTCGCCTACCTAAATATGTTTGTGTTTGCCATGCTGATCTTGGTGATGGCAGATAATTTATTATTGCTATATCTGGGCTGGGAAGGTGTGGGTGCATGCAGTTATTTGTTAATTGGATTTTGGTATCAAGATCCCACTAATGGTGCGGCAGCCCGAAAAGCATTTGTGGTGACGCGGATAGGCGATGCCGCTTTGGCCGTAGGGTTATTTCTATTGTTTACCGAGTTGGGAACGTTAGATATACAACCACTGGCGGAAGCAGCTAAGAGTCAGTGGCAAGTGGGTGATACCTTGCCTGTGATAGCTTGCTTATTATTGCTGGGTGGTGCCGTGGGTAAATCTGCACAGTTACCGTTACATACCTGGTTGCCTGATGCGATGGCAGGTCCTACACCTGTCAGTGCATTGATTCATGCAGCGACTATGGTTACGGCAGGTGTATATTTGATCGCACGCACCCATGAATTATTTTTGCTCGCGCCCCCGGCGATGTTGGCGGTGGCACTCGTAGGGTTGATCACTTCCTTGATGGCAGCCTTCACTGCTCTAAATCAACATGACATCAAAAGGATTCTGGCGTATTCAACTATTAGTCAGATTGGCTATATGTTTTTGGCTTTGGGCGTGGGTGCCTGGGCCGCGGGCATTTTTCACTTAGTAACCCATGCCTTTTTCAAGGCATTGTTATTCCTGGCTGCGGGTGCGGTGATTCACTGCCTGCACCATGAGCATAATATCTTCAAGATGGGTGGCTTGCGTACTCGTTTGCCAGTGGTTTTCTGGAGCTTCCTTATTGGTTCCGCTGCGTTGGCGGCGCTTCCGCTGACGTCAGGGTTTTTCAGTAAGGATATGATTTTGTTACAGGCTTATGAGCTACCGAAGTTTGGTCCCTGGTTGTGGGCCGGTGGTTTGCTTGGCGCGTTGTTAACCGCTATTTACAGTTTTAGGCTGGTGTTTGTGGTGTTCTTTGGCGAGACAAAAATGGAACCCGATAAACAACCCGGTACTCGTATGGCAGTGCCACTGTCACTACTGTGTGTTTTATCGCTGGTAGGAGGGTTTTTTGCCCTGCCATTGGTGCCATTGGAGTCTGTGTTTCCTGTTGCAGGTGAGCATCATCCCAGTCACTTGATAGAAGGTATTTCTATTGCCATCCCACTCATTGGTTTGGCCATTGCTTACTTTGTTTACCTCGGAGGCCAGCTCAAAGTTGATGGCTTGGTTAACTCTTCTGGGGGCCAAGTACTGAAAAAATTCTGGTTTAGTGGCTGGGCTATGGACTGGCTCTACGACAAATTATGGGTGCGGCCTTATAAATTTCTCGCTTATATTTTGAGGCGGGAATGTATGGATGATATCTACAACGTCATCGTTAAGTTTTGCCAGTTTCTCTTTATGGCACTTAGTCGTACCCAGACGGGTCGGTTGCGTTGGTATGCCACCAGCATGGTGTTTGGCCTGATATTAGTGATTGCGCTCTTGCAAGGGGTGATCCAATGATTCTGGTTAACCTTATTCTGATTCTATTGGTTGGTGGTGTTATTGCCTGGGTAGCGGAGCGACAACATCCGGGTTTACCACGTTGGATTGCCTTGCTGGTGATTCTGTTTGATTTGTCTTATCTGGTCGCCGCGGCTGATCTTTCGTGGGACAAAATTTCTGTTGTACCTAACCCGTCTGAAGCTGCCACGTGGTTAATACATTACAAAGTAGAATGGATACCGCGTTTTGGTATCAGTTTTGAATTAGCCATGGATGGATTGAGCTTGCTGATGGTGATCCTAACCTTGGTGTTGGGTGCCATTTCAGTCAGTGCTTCATGGACAGATATTAAACAGCGTACCGGGTTCTTTGAGGCTAATTTACTGTGGACTCTAGCCGGAGTACTGGGGGTGTTTTTGGCGCTGGATCTATTCCTGTTCTTCCTATTCTGGGAAGTGATGTTAGTGCCGATGTATTTGATTATTGCTATCTGGGGGCACGAAGGTAAGGGCTACGCTTCGATGAAGTTCTTCATCTTTACCCAGGTTAGCGGTTTGATGATGCTGTTTGCGATTTTAGCGTTAGTGGTGCTGAACCAACACAATACTGGGGAATACAGCTTCAGTTACTTTGATTTGTTAGGGCATGGTGTCACCGGTGATATGGCCTACGTATTAATGCTGGGTTTCTTTATCGCATTTTTGGTCAAACTACCGGGTTTCCCAGTACATACCTGGTTACCCGACGCGCATACTCAAGCACCAACTGCAGGTAGTGTGATTCTTGCGGGTATCCTCCTAAAAACCGGCGCATATGGCTTAATTCGTTTTGTGGTGCCACTGTTCCCCCATGAGGCTATGGTATTTTCACCGATAGCGTTGGCATTAGGTGCAATAGGCATTATTTATGGTGCGATTTTGGCCTTTGGCCAGGATGACTTTAAACGCTTAATAGCCTACAGCAGTGTTAGCCATATGGGTTTTGTACTGTTGGGAGTATTTGCCTGGAATTCACTGGCCCTTCAAGGTGCAGTCATGCAAATGGTTGCACACGGCTTAAGTACGGCGGCACTGTTTATGATTGCGGGTTCTCTACAAGAGCGCCTTCATACCAGGGATATGTCGAAGATGGGCGGTCTTTGGCAAAACATGCCACGCATGGGTGCTATGGCGATGTTCTTTATGTTGGCATCGGTTGGTTTACCTGGATTAGGGAACTTTGTTGCAGAATTTATGGTGTTGCTTGGCCTGTTTAAAGTGGCTCCCTGGATGGCAGTAATTGCTGCTTCGGGCTTAATTGTTGCGGCGGTTTATTCGCTGATGATGATACAACGTGCTTTTCAAGGTAAGCCGAACGAGGGATTGCAATTAGCTGACTATGGTGGCCGAGAACTGTTAACCATGGCGGTGATGATTGTTGGTTTGGTGTGGTTGGGGCTCTATCCTCAGCCAGTACTTGATATTGCCCAGCCAGTGTTGGATAGCCTTACTAATTTGGTTGATGGTTTGGCTGTTGCCTCACCTACAATCCCTCCTGAATTTGCAGACAGTCCTAGTGTTAATCAAATTGTGGGGGTGCCTCAATGAGCTCTGTTATTAGTGTAGCTACTAATGCACCAATAAGTATGATCGAGTTGCAATCAATACTTCCATTAATTGTTCTGACGTTGGCCATTGTATTTTTGATGCTGGTTATTGCTTTTCGGCGTACTCATGGCTTAACCGTTGGGTGCACTGTTGCGGGGTTGCTGTTAACACTGGCATCTATGCCTGTTGCTACGGCTGTGGGTGAGCAACAGATGTCACTTCTAACGGTTGATCGCTATGGTATGTTTTTTACCCTGCTGATGTTGGGGGTGGCGTTGGCAAGCACTCTATTGTCGTGGGAATACCTGCGTCATCGCCACGAAAGAAATGAAGAGTTTTACTTGCTGTTATTGCTGGCAACCTTGGGTGCACTGGTGTTGGTCTTTGCCAACCATGTGGTGTCATTGCTACTTGGCATGGAGCTGCTTGGGGTTTCTCTTTACGCAATGATTTCCTACCCCGATAGAGGGAAGTTACCATTGGAAGCAGCTATAAAGTATTTGGTTTTGTCTGGTTGTGCCTCTGCGATATTACTGTTTGGATTTGCTTTGATCTATGCTGCATTGGGTAGCTTGTCATTTGTGGGGATTGGCGAATGTCTGGCTGTAGCCTCTGATAACCAAGTGCTTATTCTTGCGGGTACTGCATTGGTTTTGACTGGAATAGGCTTCAAATTATCAGTGGTGCCATTTCATATGTGGACACCGGATGTTTACCAAGGTGCACCACTGCCTGTTGCAGGCTTTTTGGCAACAGTGTCCAAAGGGGCTATTTTTGTCGTATTACTTCGTTTGTTTATGGATGCGAAGTTATACCAATACAATACGTTGCTCATTGCTCTGAGTGTATTGGCCGTGGCTTCGATGTTGGTTGGTAATTTGTTGGCACTGCAACAGCAAAATATAAAGCGGCTATTGTCTTATTCTTCTATTGCACATTTTGGATATCTATTAATTACGCTAGTCGCTGTAGGAATACTTAGTGGTGGTAAATTTGCAGTAGAAGCAGCCAGTTATTATGTGGTGGCGTACATGGTAACGACATTGGCGGCTTTTGCCGTGATTAGTACACTTTCTAGTGCTAAAGAGTCTAGTGATATAGGATCTAGTGATGATGAAGATGAGAAACAGCAGGTGGCTGATCTTACCGGATTATTTTGGCGGAGGCCGCTACTGGCAGGTTTCTTGACGCTGGCATTGTTATCCCTGGCAGGGATACCGTTAACCGCAGGGTTTATCGGTAAGTTATATGTATTTACTGCAGGTATCGAGAGCGCGCTGTGGATTTTGATAGGCGCATTGGTTTTGGGTAGTGCCATAGGTATTTATTATTATTTGCGGATTATTTATGTGATGACGATCCAGGAAGACAATAAGGTGATTGGAAGTACTAATGCTAGCTCGCAGTGGTTGGGTGAGGCAGTTGCCATGTCTCTTACTGTGTTGGTGCTTTGGCTTGGGGTTTTCCCTCAGCCGCTTATGATTTATATCGGTAAGTTTTTCTAAGATTGAAAGTTTTGACTTATATGTATGCACTAGTGGGAATGTTTTAGATTCTAAAAGTAAGTAAAAATAAAGAGGTTTTGTTATGTTGAAATCCGTAGAGCTTAAAGATTATATGCTTAAAAACCCGGTTAAGGTGAAAGCTGATGTTGATCTCTTTGATGCCATTGAAGCCATTATTGAGTACAAAATTTCAGGTATTTGTGTGGTAGATGATGAAAATCATTTGGTGGGAATGCTCTCCGAGATGGATTGTATGAAAGCCATTCTCAGTGCCATGTACAACGAAGAAACAAGTGTTGGCCCTGTTAGAGAATTTATGACAACGGACCTTTATTCTGTGGGATCCCATGAAGATATTGTGGATGTGGCTCAAGAAATGTTGAAGCGCCGTTACCGCCGCATTCCGGTGGTGCAGGATGGTAAGTTGGTTGGTCAGATTACTTGTCGCCAATTATTGCGAGCTGTTGAAAAATTTACTAACAGCTAGTGTTAGCTAGTCCTAGCTGTTTGGGGTGAACAAATGTTACTTAAAGCAGATTCATTTTAATGTGGCTGCTTTAGTGTAAATTAACAGCAGGTATTAGGTTGTCATTCTGAGCCTGCTTCTTGCCAAATTGCATTAGTAATAAATAGCCAACAAGCATTACCAACATCATGCCAACTGTCCATAACATGGATTGTTGTGGATGTGCAGAGAAAGTCCCTACCTGATAGACAATAACCGCTAATGCGTATGCTAATAAAGTATTCCATGTCGCGGAGAAAAATGCCCAGGTTCCTCCGGCCTCTTTATAAATTGCCCCCAGAGTTGCAACACAGGGCATATAAAGTAAAACGAAAAGAATGTAACTAAAGGCAGCTATAGGGCCATCAAATAATTGCTGCATTAGGGTAATGGTCGACACTTGGATATCTTGATCTTCCGCTGTGGCAGCTTTATCAGATAAATCGCCTACACCTAGTCCCAGCGGGTCGCCCCACATATCGTTCACTTCGACAAGGTTCTCTGGAATGGTGGCAAAAGCTTCTGCAAGCATGGTACTAATACTGGTTTCTGCTTCTTCGATATCGATATTCTTATCTCGTGCCATATCGGTATAGAGTGCATCCAATGTCCCGACCACAACTTCTTTGGCAAAAATTCCACTAAAAATCCCTACAGTGGCAGGCCAGTTTTCTTCCTTTACACCCATCGGTTCAAAGATTGGAGTAATAGTCTTGCCAATGGCCGAGAGCAGTGAGCGCTCGGTATTTTCGTTATTTAAACTGCCATCTGTACCAATGGAGTTAACAAAGTTGAGCACAATCACCACAATAACAATGGCTTTACCGGCACGCATTATAAAGCCACGAAGGCGATGCCAGCTGTGTATTAACAACCCTTTCAAGGTAGGTACATGGTAATTGGGCAATTCCATAATGAAGGGAGAAACGTCACGGCTCATCATTTTTCTGCGTACCAAAAAGCCCGTCAAGACAGCCAGAACAATACCAATAATATAGAGCCCGAAAACAACATTTTGGCCATTTTTGTGAAAGAACGCAGTCGCAAATAAAATATATACGGTAAGCCTGGCACCACAAGACATAAAGGGTGCCATTAGGGTGGTAAGCAAGCGATCTTGGTGAGTGTCGAGGGTGCGACTGGCCATAACCGACGGCACATTACAGCCAAATCCCACTACAAGAGGTACAAAGGATTTTCCTGGTAATCCAATGCTGTACATTAATCGATCTAGAATAAATGCCGCTCGGGCCATATAGCCGGAGTCTTCCAAAAAAGTCTGGAATAGAAAGAGGGTGCCTATAACGGGAATAAAGCTGGCTACTAGCTGAATACCACCTCCGGCACCATCTGCAATGAGTGCGACTAACCATTGGGGAAAATGCAATGCTGTTAGTAGCTGTCGTGGCAATTCAACAAAAATTGCCCCTGCTGCCGTATCGAAAAAATCAATAAAAGCACCACCAAAATTGATGGTAACCATAAACATCAGGTACATCACACCGAGAAAAGCGGGAAAGGCAAGGTAACGATTTAGCAAAATACTGTCGAGGTAATCAGAAATAGGCTTTTTAGCCTGGGAATCATAGTGGACAGCGTTGGCGGTTATTGTTTGGATCCATTGGTAACGGTCGGTAATCAATGCATCGGCGGCACTACTGCTTAGCTGCTTCTCAAGGTTATCTACTTCTGTACACATCTGTGCTGACAGATATTCTGGAAACTTGGCAAGCACTGCTGCATCTCGCTCCAGTACTGCCGTTGCACTCAGTCGCGATGAATCTGAAGAGTATTGATTTATCAGACTTAAAATTTGTAGGGTGGCATTCTCTAATGGTTCCGATACCGTCACCGGGTGGGTGCGGTGGGTATCCTTGTGCAGGTGATTACTGGCGATATCAACTAATGTCCCAACCCCTTCGCTGCGACTGGCAACCAGTGGCACTACAGGAAAGCCTATTTTTTCAGACAATTCGTAAGGATCAATATGAATACCATTTTGATCCGCCACATCCATCATATTCAGTGCTATGACCAGCGGTACATTTGCATCCATTAATTGTGTGGTCAGGTAAAGGCCACGTTCCAGGCTGGATGCATCAATGATATTGATGATCAAGTCAGCACTATTATCTAAAATAAATTTCTGAGCTATTTGTTGATCAATGGAATCATCTTCGCAAGACACGTGCAGAGAGTAAGTGCCGGGTAAATCTACCAATTTAAAATTGGCATCAGCATGTTTGAATTCGCCGGTTTTTTGCTCCACGGTGACACCGGGCCAATTGCCGACCTTTTGGTGGGTTCCGGTGAGAGCATTGAATAGTGTGGTTTTGCCGCAGTTGGGATTACCCACCAATGCGATGGTAAATTCCTGGTTCATAACCTATCCACCAGTAGCCCCTCTGCCTCGTGGCTTCTCAAGCTAAGCCTGAACCCTCTGATAAGAATGGCCACTGGATCTCCTAAAGGTGCACGATGTTGTACCAAAAAAGGTGTTCCCGGTGTTAATCCCAGGCTCATCAAGCGGTTTCGGTATGCTTCTGGAACATCCTTAAAACCGCTAATACGGGCCTGATCTCCCACTTTTAGTTGATCAAACTGTGTTGTCATAGGTCAAAGTCATAGGGCTAAAGTATTTAAATACATTTACTCTTAAATGATAATCATTATCAATTAAAAAAATAAAAGAAGCAATAGTCACATTATTTGGCAGGTTATTTAATGGGTTGGAAGTTGATCCAGAGCAATTAGCTGGTTACGGCGGTAGGGGGAAAGAGGATAAAAAAAGAGCTATTGTAGAGATTGGAGTAATTCCAGAGTGCTTGTTCGGGTGGAATCTATGGCACCAGTGATGGCGTCGGCACTGTCTTGACTATTCCCGAGCCCTTCCCAATGGGTGCCCCAAGTCTCTACCAGTTGGTCGGCACTTTCTGGTACTGGGTCTGGAAGGATTGTTGTCAGATCACGAATGGTGAGCACATAGGACCAGCCAGTTCGGGGGTTCCCCTTATCTTCAGAGTTATCGTAGTGACGATGGAAGACTAGTTGTTGTAATTCACCCAATTTGAGTAGTGTTTCGAATGCTGCCATGCGGTGGTTATGGTTTTCTTCGGTTTGTTCATGGCGCCAGCTGGTATAGGTCAGGCTGCTAACGGCGATAACAAGGCTAACAAGAGCTACAAAATTTCGCCTGAATTGTTCGAAAATACTATGTTTGGTGTCTTGGTGTTTAATATCATTGTGGTTTGATGTCGTCATACACTGCTACGATAACTCTATTGGCTTGAAAATTAGTATAGCCCAGATAAATTTTCTTAAAAAGCAACTAGGATGTTTCCCAAAGATCAATGTATAAACTAGTTTTTTATGTGCCAGTGAGCTATTTAGATACAGTTAAACGGGCTGTATTTAATGCTGGGGCTGGGCAAATTGGACAGTATGAACACTGTTGTTGGCAGGTGTTGGGTGAAGGGCAATTTAGACCCTTAAAGGGTAGCTCGCCATTTTTGGGTGAAACTGGACAGCTTGAAGTAGTTGAAGAATATCGTGTTGAATTAGTGTGCTGCGATGAACTGATACAAGATGCTGTTCAAGCACTAATAAAGTCTCACCCCTATGAAGAGCCTGCCTATGATGTTTGGCAACTCTCAGATTTGAATAGCTAGTTGGAGTATCTTTAAAGCACGGCTACTTAATACGCTGTTATTTAATATGGTATTACCGAATGTTTTGCCAGGGCCGTTTAATTGTACCGGTTCTTATTTCAATCAGATCAGATTTCATATCTTCAAAATGATGGTGAAGGGCTAATTCCATTACGGGAAAAGCCAGTTTGTCCCAGGGGATTTCATGTTCTCGAAATAATGCTACTTCTAATGATTCTAGCCCAGGACTGTAGTTGGTGTCGCTCAGAACACCTCGGTACAGCATGTAGACCTGATTGATGTGGGGGATATCGAAAACACCGCTGAGGATTGGATTGTCAATGCGGGCATTAGCTTCTTCTTCGCATTCACGAAGCGCACCCTGGAGTGTGGTTTCACCATTTTCCATAAACCCTGCTGGCAGGGTCCATAACCCAAAACGTGGTTCAATGGCACGTCGGCAAAGCAATACTTGGTCATCAATAATGGGAATGCAGCCAGCAATAATACGTGGGTTTTGGTAATGAATAGTGTCGCAGTGACCGCAAACATGGCGTTGGCGGTTATCACCTTCTGGAATTTCCAAATTAACAGGTTTGCCACACTGACTACAAAAATTCATAAATCACACGCTAGAATTGAAAAGATATAGTATTGAAAAAAGCAGTATGGCGTCAGTATATATAAATGTCAGGTGGGATGGTTACACGGAAGAAATAACATGTTGAAGTTAATTACAGCAGGATTGTCGTCACTAGCCGTAGAGCGTTCATTGCCCGTGGACGACGAACTGGGTGAAGCAGCTATTCTTCTGGCACTTACAAGGGATGTAGATAATCCAAAAATTATCCTAACCAAGCGTGCGGAACATCTGAATTCTCATCGTGGAGAAGTGGCTTTTCCCGGTGGTAAGTGGGAGGAAGGTGACACAGATTTATTAATGACTGCATTGCGTGAAACCGAAGAAGAAATTGGGTTGCCCTTGAGCCAAGTAGAGGTGATTGCCAGTTTGCCGGTAAATTACACTCGCTATAATATGCGAGTCAGATCTTATGTGGGACTGATCCCAGTGGGATTCTCTTTGGTCGCAAACCCTGAGGAGTTGGATGTGGTGTTTGACGTCCCTGTAAAGTATTTTTTGGATCAAACAAATCTAACTGTAGATCACTTTGCCGGCCCGGGTTATAGCTTAGATATGCCTTGCTACATCTACGAAGGTTACCGTATTTGGGGTTTCTCTTTGATGGTATTAACAGACTTTCTTAACCTATCTCTAAATGCTGGGATTACTCTTCACTACCCTGATAAGGATAACTTAAGGCTTGACACTGATTGATCATGCCAGTTGTTTTATCTTAAAGGGGTGGTTGAACCCATTACCAATTAGTTTAATAATTCTTATACTCACACTTTAATGTGTGCAATTCTTAATAGAGTTATATTTGTAGTAATACTGGGAAAACTATGACCGCTACCATTCCATCACCTTGCGTTTCCATTTGTTCCATGAACCGTGATGAGCTGTGCATTGGTTGTTACCGTACGGCTCGGGAAATTAGGGAGTGGTTGCTCATGGAAGATGACGAGCGGCTTGATGTTATTGAAAAGGCACATGAACGTTCTAAAAAAAATAATCCTTTCATCTAACTAGGTTGCTAGTCAGAGTCCTCCTCGTCATCTTCTTCAGAATGATCTTTCATAAGCAGGCGCTTCACTTTTAGTTTAGCTACTTTTTTACCGCTTAATTTCAGTGTTTCAAATCGGTAATGTCCAATAGTAAAAGTGACATTTCCATCGGGGATATGTTCCAGGTGCTCCAAGACCAAGCCACTAATGGTTTTTGGTCCGTCAGTAGGCAAATCCCAGTTGTTGGCTTTGTTAATGTCACGAATGGTGGCCGAACCATCAATTTCAAACATTCTGTGTTCTAGTTTAATAATATCTGTCTGATCGTCTTCAGCTTTATTGGTAGTAAAGTCGCCAACAATTTCTTCCAAAATATCTTCTAGGGTGACCAGTCCTTCAACTTCTCCATATTCATCCACCACAATTCCGATGCGCCGACGCACCTGACGAAAATTTAGCAGCTGTTTATTTAGCGGCGTGTTTTCAGGAACAAAATAGGATTCACGGGTAAACCGTTTGAGGGCTTCTTTAGTAAGCCCTTCACCGCCCCCTCGTAATAGCCTTGTGACATTTTTTACATGAAGGAAACCTTCAATTTGGTTGATGGTGCCGCTGTAGACAGGCAGGCGTGTATAGCCACAGTTGATTATGGTATTAAGTATTGTCTCAATATCGTCTTCCAAGTCTAGACCAATAATCTCTTTGCGGGGAACCATAATATCGTTTACGGAGACTGTTTCTAGATCCAGGATATTCATTAACATATCCTGGTGTTCAGGAATCTTTTGGCTGGATACATCCACTACTGTGCGGATTTCATCTTTACTTAACCCGTCATCTCGGCCCTTTTTGGTATTAACGCCAAAAACCCTTAGTAATCCATTAGAAATATGGTTGACCAGCCAGACAAAGGGGTAAAACAGTATTAACAGTGGTCGGAGTATATAGCTGGCAGTGAATGCAATTCCTTCTGGGTGCAATGCTGCCACTGTTTTTGGGGTAACTTCAGAAAAAATCAGTACTGCTAATGTCAGCAATAAAGTGGCGATAAGAATACCTGCATCACCCGCAAGACGTATGGCTATCACTGTAGCGATAGCAGATGCCAGGATATTAACCAGGTTATTACCAATTAAGATAATACCGATAAGGCGATCAGGCCGTTTTAGGAGCTTGTAGGCTTGCCGTGCGCCTCGGTGTTTTTTGCGCAGATGTTTCAACCGATAGCGGTTGAGAGACATCATGGCCGTTTCGGAGCTGGAAAAAAATGCTGATAGTAAAAGTAGGCTGCCGAGTATCGTGAATAGCAGCCAAAGAGGCGCAGCGTCCAAAGGAGGGAAAACCTCATGTTCTTATAGGGCAGGCCATGTTGAAGAAGTTTTCAATAATTGGCAAGTATTGATGTTAATAGAAGATGTGACCGTTATTAGCGGCTAAGTACTACTTCAATAACAAATTTACTGCCCCAGTAAGCCAGAGCCATTGCACTGAAACCAATGAGCGTCCATCGGATAGCCGTATTACCCCGCCAGCCTTTTACATGGCGGCCCCACAGTAGGATGGCAAAAAATACCCAGGCGATGAGGGAGAAAACAGTTTTGTGCATTAAGTGCTGGGCAAAAAAGTCCTCAAAAAATAGGAAGCCTGTTATTAAGGAAAGTGATAGTAATGCAAAGCCGGTCCACAGTACTTCAAACAGTAGTGCTTCCATAGTTTGAAGCGGCGGTATAGTTTGCAAAAAACTTCCCAAGTGTTTGTGGCGCAATCGCCAGTTTTGCAAGGCCAGTAGTAGCGCTTGAAATGCAGCGATGGTCATCAAGCTGTACGATAGAATGGAAATAAAGATATGCGCGCCAATGGCGGTGGAGACAGATTTCCATATCGTCCCGGTGCTGCCGATCAATAGTGTAGCGGCAAGGGTGAGTATGGCCAGTGGAAACAGAATTAGAAACAGACTGTGAACAGGTTTGCGCAGACTACTGATTAAAACAATCAGATTGATGGCAAACATGATCACCGTTGTCATGGGGAGCAACCCAAAATCCAGGCCTTTGTCAGTAAAAACCCATTGAAAACTAGCGTAGCCGTGTAGTGCGACAGCAGTGGCTGTAACCAGTTGCAGCGATGCAACTCGCAATGCCGGATGTCTACGAAGCTGTAGTGCCTGATAGAGGATGGCACAAAGGTAAAGAGCAATAGCTGCAATCGCGCTTAGCATAAGCCTGTCATTTGTCCATGGTGAGCAAATTGTTTTGGAATAAAGTGTTTAGGTGCAAAGTGTGTCACAGATGCGGTTAAGCGAAAAGAGCTTAGGCACTAATATTAGGTAGTAATAAACGAGTGTAGGTATGGATAACAGTTTGTATTCCATCCAGTGCTTTAAGGTAACTTTCAGGTTGCTTTTAGGTATAATCGCATTCCCTTGAATTAACAACAGAACGATAGAGTTCCCATGGCGATGTTTGAAAACCTAAGCGACCGCTTATCCCTTTCTCTGAAAAAAATCTCTGGCAAGGCCAGTCTTACTGAAGAGAATATTCAGGAAACCCTGCGTGAAGTACGTATGGCCCTGCTGGAAGCCGATGTGGCACTGCCAGTAGTTAAAATTTTTGTTGAAGGTGTAAAGCAGCGCGCTTTGGGTCAAGAGGTTAGCCAGAGCCTTAATCCGGGTCAGCAGTTTTTAAAGATTGTTCAAACTGAACTTGAACATGTCATGGGTGATAGCAATGAGGAGCTAAACCTCGCGGCTCAACCCCCTGCTGTAGTGTTAATGGCTGGTCTTCAGGGTGCAGGTAAAACAACCTCTGTAGCTAAACTGGCCAAATTCCTTAAAGAGCGTCACAAGAAGAAGGTTATGGTGGTGAGTGTGGATGTGTATCGTCCCGCTGCCATTAAGCAATTGGAAACCTTGGCCAAAGAGGTCGATGTTCTTTATTGTCACAGCTCTGCAGACCAAACCCCCATTGATATTGCTCGCAATGCCGTACAGTCCGCAAAAACTAGTTTTGCCGATGTGCTGCTGGTTGATACCGCTGGTCGTTTGCATGTCGATGAAGAGCTGATGGATGAGATTCAACAGCTACATAAAGCAGTGAACCCGGTAGAAACCCTGTTCGTGATCGATGCCATGATTGGTCAGGATGCCGTAACTACGGCCAAGGCTTTTAACGATGCGCTGCCATTAACGGGCATTGTTCTAACTAAGGTTGATGGCGATGCCCGTGGTGGTGCGGCACTATCAGTTCGTCAAATAACAGGTAAACCCATTAAATTTTTGGGTGTTGGTGAAAAGACCGATGCCCTTGAGCCATTTCACCCTGAACGAATAGCCTCCCGAATTCTTGGTATGGGCGATGTGATGTCGCTGATCGAGGAAGTGGAACAAAAGGTTGACCGTAAAAAAGCAGAACAACTGGCTAAAAAAGTCGCTAAGGGTAAGCGGTTTGATCTAAATGATTTAAAAGATCAGCTACAACAAATGAACAATATGGGTGGTTTATCTAGCATGATGGAAAAACTGCCGGGTATGGGTAATATGGCTCAAATGGCTGAAAAGGCCAACATGGGTAAACAGTTTGGCCAGATGGAATCGATTATTAACTCCATGACACCCTCCGAGCGCAGTAATCCCGATATTCTTAATGGCTCACGTAAACGCCGCATTACCCAAGGTTCAGGAACAACCCTTCAGGACCTTAATCGCCTACTGAAGCAGCATAAACAGATGGGCAAAATGATGAAGAAAATGAAAGGGAAAGGCATGAAACGCATGATGCAGGGAATGGCCGGTGGCATGCCCCCAGGCGGTTTCCCAGGCGGAGGAATACCTCCCGGTGGTCTCCCTTCAGGAGGGGGGGGATCCCCCTTTTAAGCCTGCTTGATTTGACTGAATAATCCCGTTCCAGAGCGCTTTGTAGGCTATACACGCAGAGATGTTTTGGATATAATCCCGCGCCTTCGAAGATGCCCGACTAATATCGAGCATTTCTGTTATGCCCTAAACGTGGGTGTTGCAGCCGGTAATTTGAGACAGTTAATAAAGTAGAGAAGCTTCATGGTAACAATTCGTTTGGCTCGTGGTGGCTCTAAAAAGCGCCCGTTTTATCATATTCATGTCACTGATAGCCGTAAGGCGCGTGATGGTCGCTACATTGAGCGCATAGGGTTTTTTAATCCTGTTGCCCGTGGCCAAGAAGAGCGTCTGCGTGTAGATGTTGAGCGTGTTCAGCATTGGGTTGGCCAAGGCGCTGGCCTGTCTGATCGCGTATCACAGCTAGTGAAAGAAGTTTCTGCTGCAGCTTGATCCAATTTTGGATTTAGAGCGCGCTGCCTGACTGAGATGAAACCTACTGCTGCGGTCCCTGTGGTTCCTGTTGTCGTAGGGCGCATCACTACAGTTCATGGTGTTAAGGGTTGGGTGAAGGTGCATTCTTTTACCGATCCTGCAGAAAATATTTTTCAGTATCCACCGTGGTGGTTAAAAACTACGGATGGCTGGCAAGAGCTTAAGATTGATGAATGTCGCACTACCAGCAAGGGCTTATTGGTCCATATTGTTGGTGTTGATGATCGTGATCTAGCCAGAAAATTTTGTCAGCGAGATATCGCCGTCGAAAAAGCACAGTTTACAGAGCTGAAGCAAGGTGAGTATTACTGGCATCAGCTAGAAGGTCTTCGGGTTGTTACCCTTCAGGGTATTCAGTTAGGTATCGTGACCGGAATTATGGAAACAGGCTCAAATGATGTGCTTGAGGTTAAGGGCGACAGTAATAGTCTAGATCAGGCTGAACGATTAATACCTTATACCGAACAATTTGTATTACGTATTGACCTGGACGAAAGTGTTATCGAGGTTGATTGGGATCCTGAGTTTTAATTTTGACATTAACTCCAGGTATGTGAATGAAAGTAGCTCTCGTCACATTATTTCCCGAAATGTTCGTAGCGCTGACTGACTACGGTATTAGCGGGCGGGCAATCAAACAGGGTTTGCTGGATGTAGCGCTGTTTAACCCCAGAAGTTTTACCAGTGATCGTCATCAGACGGTAGACCACAGACCTTATGGTGGTGGCCCCGGTATGGTGATGATGATTGAGCCTCTACGTGAGGCTATAGCTGAAGCCAAAGCGTGGATTGCTGAGGCGGCAACAGTGGTGTACTTATCACCACAAGGCAGAGTGTTAAACCACCAGGGCGTAAAGACTCTGGTTGCCCATCAAAACCTGATATTGGTTACTGGCCGTTATGAAGGCATTGATGAGCGCCTTATTCAGTTAGAAGTGGATGAGGAATGGTCGATTGGTGATTACGTCCTTAGTGGCGGTGAGCTACCAGCTATGGTGATGCTCGATGCCATGATTAGACAATTGCCTGGTGCGTTGGGCCATGAGGATTCTGCAGATCAGGACTCGTTTGCTGAAGGGTTGTTAGATTGCCCTCATTACACCCGGCCAGAGCAGTATGAAAATTTAACGGTACCTGAAGTGTTATTGTCAGGTAACCACGAAAAGATACGCCAATGGCGGCTAGAGCAGTCATTACAAAGAACCTGGCAGCGACGCCCGGATTTATTAAAAAGTCTGAAGCTCAGTGAAGAGCAACAGAAAATACTCGACAAGGTAGTCAAAGAGTCGGCTGATGAAAGCAATTAGAATATAAATATTCTAACTGTTCTCCTCTCTGTACGACGCTACTCAAAAAGGTGGCATGCCACCAAATAGATAAAAGCTGAGGAGCAAATTATGAGCAACAAAAACCCAATTATCGCAGCGATTGAAGCTGAGCAAATGTCAAAAGAGTTACCCCCATTTTCACCTGGTGATACCGTCGTGGTTCAGGTGAAGGTAAAGGAAGGTAACCGTGAGCGCCTGCAGGCTTTTGAAGGTGTGGTTATCGCTAAACGTAATCGTAGCGTTAATTCTGCATTCACTGTTCGCAAAATTTCAAACGGCGTTGGTGTAGAGCGTACATTCCAAACATACAGCCCGTTGGTTGATAGTGTAACGGTTCAGCGCCGTGGTGATGTTCGCCAGGCCAAGCTGTACTACTTGCGTGAACTGTCTGGTAGAGCAGCACGTATTAAGGAAAAACTTAGCTAAGTCATTTCTACGCCATATTAGTTAAATCAAAACCCCGCAATAGAAATGTTGCGGGGTTTTTCTTTGTTCTCGTTAATGACAGCAACAGAGTAGTCAAAGCCCGTGGGCGTTGTCTGTTATTATTGGTACTGGCTCAATAGAACCTCAATAAATGGCGCTTTCCAGCAATCATCAATCTTTGATCGACAACTATCTAGATGCAATCTGGATGGAAAAAGGTTTGAGTCAAAATAGCCTGGATTCCTATGGTCGTGATCTCAAGGGTTTTACTGTTTGGCTTGAGTCACAAAAAATAACGCTGATGGCTGTTTCTGGCCGGGAAGTACAACGGTTTCTGTCTCACCGGTTTGAACAGGGGCTGTCAGCACGCACCACGGCTAGACAATTGTCCTGTTTGCGAGGTTTTTACCGATATTTATTGCGAGAAAAACGTATTCAGGAAGATCCAACAGCATTGGTAGATAACCCTAAGTTGGGGCGTCCATTACCCAAGAGTCTGACGGAAGCTGATGTGGAAGATTTGCTGGCGGCCCCTGATGTGGAAACTGCGCTGGGGTTGCGAGACAGGACTATGTTAGAGGTGCTTTATGCCACAGGGTTAAGGGTATCGGAGTTGGTTGGGTTAAAACTTCATCAAGTTAACTTGCGCCAGGGCGTTTTACGCGTATTTGGTAAAGGCAGTAAAGAACGCCTGGTGCCCATGGGTGATGAGGCGATGGGGTGGTTGGAGCGGTACACGAAAGAGTCTCGCCCACTATTGTTAAATGAAATACAAAGTGATGTGTTATTCCCCAGCACTCGTGCCCAGCAGATGACACGACAGACCTTTTGGTATCGTTTGAAACACTACGTACAGCAAGCTAATATTGATAAACCGGTCTCACCTCACACATTGCGACATGCTTTTGCTACTCATTTGTTGAATCATGGGGCAGACCTTAGGGTTGTTCAGTTATTGTTGGGGCACAGTGATTTATCTACGACACAAATTTATACCCATATTGCCAGCAGCCGCATGAAATCATTGCATGCCGAGCATCACCCTCGGGGGTGAGCTAGGTATTGATTTGAACTCTTGCTATTAAGTGCACTCCAAACCATCCTTACCCGTCTGAAAGGGTTACTTTCGGGGCTGAAGACAAGAGAAAAGAGATAACGGTTTATGATAAAGAAATTGATTGGTTTGACAGTATTAGTACTGGGTGTTTCATCAATATTATTGCCCTTAGCAAATGCAGAGCCGGGCCCAGAGACTGTAAAGCAAGTTTCGGGTGTGAAGCTGGCTTCAGATGATGTTGCCAAAACAATTGTGGCTAAATTGAAATCTGCTCGCCCAGACTTAAATTTTGGTGCTGTTGAGAAAACACCCATTGAAGGGTTATATCTGGTCAGGATTGATGGCACTCAATTTCTTTATGCAGGTGAGACTGGCGAATATATTCTTTCTGGTGATATGTATCGTGCTCGTCCTGGTATGTTTGTACCGATTAAAGATCTTGCCGCGGCCAAAATACGTAAAGATTTACTGGCTGGGGTAGCAAAAGCAGATACCATTGTTTTTCCTGCCGCAGATAAACCAAAATCTGTGCTTTATGTGTTTACCGATGTGGATTGTTACTACTGTCAAAAGCTTCACATAGAATCGGTTCCAGAGCTTAATGAAAATGGTGTGGAAGTTCGTTACCTGGCTTATCCCAGGGCAGGGCTGAATTCAGAGTCCTATCGTAAGATTGCTTCAGCCTGGTGCGCCAAAGACAAACCCAAGGCGATGACTGCCTTAAAGCAACGTAAACTGATCCCTGAAAATCTCTGTGATCCCAATCCTGTAGCAGCCCAATTTTCTCTTGGGCAGAAAGTGGGTGTAACCGGAACACCTGCCCTAGTTTTGGAGGATGGAACCCTGTTGCCAGGTTACCGCCCAGCACCAGAACTATTGAAGATAATTGGTGTGAATTAAACCGGAGCTATCTCATACTGACACAGCCCCTTTTATTGACAGTCCCTTTGTCGACCATTAAGGTTGCGACCCTCTTTTAGTACATAAGTCCAGATGCATATAGTGCATAGGTTTAGCTGCATAGGTTAACCCTTCTTTCACGCAATATGCGTTGAAATTACGTTTGATGCTTATGTTCTTGTATAGATTGTGGACACCAATTTTAGGACTGGGGCGAATACATTGAATTCTGTAAATATTGGCATTTGTGGTTTGGGAACAGTAGGTAGTGGCGCAGTAAATGTACTGGGTCGTAATGCTGATGAAATTAATGCCCGAGCAGGTTGCCAGATCGTTATCAGCCAAGTCGGAGCACGACGCGATAATCCAGCCTGTGAGCTGGGTGATATCAGTGTATCCCGAGATATTTTTGCTGTCGCCGAAAACCCCGATATTGATATTTTGGTCGAGCTTATTGGTGGCACCACAGTGGCCAAAGAGCTGGTGTTAAAAGCCATAGAAAATGGCAAACATGTAGTCACAGCCAATAAGGCGTTAATCGCTGAATTTGGTAACGAAATTTTTGCTGCGGCTAAAGAAAAAGGCGTCACCGTTGCGTTTGAAGCAGCTGTTGCTGGCGGAATCCCAATTATTAAAGCCCTTCGTGAAGGGCTTTCGGCCAACCATATTGAATGGTTGGCAGGTATTATTAACGGAACCGGTAACTTTATTCTCACCGAAATGCGGGATAAAGGCCGTGATTTTGCTGATGTATTAAAAGAAGCCCAAGAGCTTGGTTATGCCGAGGCTGATCCTACTTTTGATGTTGAAGGCATTGATGCGGCCCACAAGCTGGTGATTTTGGCTTCTCTGGCTTTTGGTATCCCTTTACAGTTCGATAAAGTCTTTACTGAGGGGATCAGCAAAATAGAACCTCAGGATGTTACCTATGCTCAGGAGCTGGGTTATAGCATTAAGCACCTAGGCATAGCGAGCAGGAACAACGGTGGTATAGAGCTTCGTGTTCACCCAACATTGATTCCCAAAAAACGTCTGATTGCTAACGTTGATGGCGTGATGAATGCGGTGTTAGTCAATGGAGATGCCGTAGGTCCTACCCTTTACTACGGCCCTGGAGCTGGCGCTGAGCCCACGGCTTCGTCGGTAATTGCAGATATTGTTGATTTGGCACGTACGTTGACCGCTGATGCAGAGCATCGTGTGCCTCATTTGGGCTTTCAGCCTGACATGCTGAATGACATCGATGTGTTGCCCATCAATGAGATAGAAACCGCTTATTACCTACGACTATCTGCACTAGATACCCCAGGGGTATTATCAAAAATTACCCAGATTCTAAGTGATGCTAAAATTAGCGTTGAAGCGGTGATTCAAAAAGAGCCTGAAGCGGGTGAAGATCACGTGCCTCTGATTATCCTCACTGATAGAGTTATTGAGAAATCTCTAGATAGTGCGGTAACCAAAATTCAGCAGTTGGATATTATTGCCGGTGATGTGGTAAAAATCCGTGTTGAATCATTAGGTTAAGAGTTAATAAGTTTTTATCATAAATAGCAGTATAAATAGCTGATTTTAAAGATAGGTAGTTATTGTGAAATATATCAGTACCCGTGGCCAGGCCCCGTCCTTGTCATTTGAAGATGCCGTATTAGCTGGTTTAGCCAGCGATGGTGGACTTTATGTGCCGGAAACACTGCCTCAATTTTCTGTGGAAGAAATTGCATCTTGGGCTGGTCTTCCCTATCAAGAGCTAGCTTTCAATATTATGTCGCCCTTTATGGCGGGTGAAGTGCCAGAAGATGATCTACGTGAACTGATCAACAATACTTATAGCACCTTCCGCCACGATGCCATTGCACCATTAGTGCAAACAGCCCATAACGAATTTATTCTTGAGCTGTTTCAGGGGCCGACATTGGCCTTTAAAGATTTTGCTCTACAGTTTCTCGGCAATCTGTTGGACTACGTACTGAAAAAGCGCGACAAGCGTGTAGTCATCATGGGTGCTACCTCCGGAGATACTGGTTCGGCTGCCATTGAAGGTTGTCGTCACAGCGATAATGTCGATATTTTTATTCTGCACCCTCACAACCGGGTATCAGAAGTTCAGCGCCGTCAGATGACTACTGTGCTGGAGAGGAATGTTTTTAATATTGCCATTGATGGTAATTTTGATGATTGCCAAAATATGGTCAAAGGAAGCTTCGGCGACCAGTCATTCCTGCCGGAAGATCGTCAATTGGTAGCAGTAAACTCGATTAACTGGGCGCGCATTATGGCTCAGATCGTCTACTACTTTTATGCCGGTTTGGCATTGGGCGCACCTCACCGTTCGGTGGCATTTTCAGTTCCCACCGGAAATTTTGGTGATATTTTTGCCGGCTACTTGGCCAAGCGTATGGGGCTACCCATCGACCAGTTAGTGGTAGCGACCAATGCCAACGATATTCTGCACCGCTGCATCAGCAATAATGATCATAGCCTTCACGACTTAGTGCACAGCTTATCGCCGTCGATGGATATTATGGTGTCTAGTAACTTCGAACGTATGCTGTTTGATCTTTATGGCCGTGATGGCAATGCCATTAACGAATTGATGGCTAATTTTAAGAAAACTGGCAAGCTCGCTTTGAGTGATTCTGCATTAGTTAAAGCCCGTGAATTATTCAGCAGTTATCGCCTTGATGACGAAACAATGATTCAAGTAATTGCTGATGTCTGGGAAAACACCGAATACCTACTGGATCCACATACTGCTATTGGTGTGGCAGCGGCCCGCGAAACCCGTCGTCGCAAGGACATTCCCATGGTTTGTTTGGCCACGGCCCATCCAGCAAAATTCCCCGAAGCAGTTCGTAAGGCCGGCTACCCTCAAGACCCTGCATTACCCCACCATATGGCAGATTTGTTTGAACGTGAAGAACGTTATTCAGTGCAGCCGAATGACTTGGGTACTGTACATCAGTTTATTGCCGATAATATTCGTTGATAATGAAAGGGTTCATTTATGCCTGTTCCTACATTTTTAGAAAAACTAATAAAAGCGCCAGAAACCATTAGTTTTGAGGATGCCATCGCGGTTATCGAAAAAAACTATACCTTCAAAGAAGCAGCATTTACTAACGGTGAAATCAGAAATGAAGCAGGACAGAATAATGGCTCCTGTAAAATTTTTGCATTTGGTCATCTCAATAACTTAACAGAAGAGCAAGCGTTAAACTGTTTTGGTGATTACTATCGCAACGATGTGTTGGGAAATCCCAGTGGTGACGACCACCAAAACATCCGAAATTTTATTCAACACGGATGGCCGGGCGTTAGCTTTGATGACAGTGCTCTAGCGTTAAAATAGCTTTAAAAGCTAGTTTTCTAGTAAGCCTTGGTAAACACGAGCAGTAAAAGTCAGTATTGGGTTTACCTCACCACCGTACATCAGATTTTCTAGCTTCTGCCTCCTTTTCATACCGCTAAGTACCTAAACCATCAATATAAACCCATTGTTTATGGCCGTAAGTTGATGGTTTAGGCCGCAATTTAAGCCCATCATTATTTTGCATTACAAAGCAATTTCAAATGAGGAGGCTCAAAATGAATTCCTTTACAAAAACTGTTCTAGCAGGGTTGATTGCCATCGACATGAGTTCAAATGTTTTTGCTTCGAGCTATGAATGTGATAGTGGTCCTGAATCAGAGTGGAAGACTAAGGATGAAGCAAAAGCCGTTTTGGTGGCAAAAGGGTATGAGGTTCGAAAGGTCAAGGTTGAAGATGGTTGCTACGAACTTTATACCAAGAAAAATGGTAAAAAGTTTGAGGTCTTTATCAATCCAGCCACGCTGGAGATTGCCAAGATCAAAGAAGACTGACTGATAGGTTTGGTGGTGGCGGTTTGTTTGACTGCTACTACTAGCTGGCTAGTTAATGTCTCATTTTAAACAGGAGAACCCTTATGATCGAAGTAAAGGTTTGGGATCCCGTTGTTCGGATCTGTCATTGGATCACCGTGACAGTGGTCTTGGTCAATACCACTATTCTTGATGAAGGTTCTATCCATGAAGTTTTGGGATACTCTGTTGCTGTACTTTTGGCCGTTCGCTTGGTTTGGGGGTTTGTAGGCTCAAAGTACGCACGGTTTTCAACGTTCTTTCCAACATGGAAAAGGTTGAAAGAACACTTGGCTAGGCTGTCTTTAGCAGGTCAGTCAAGTGGCGATTCTGCAATGCTTGGGCATAATCCCCTTGGCGCGCTAATGATATTCAATCTTCTCTTAACACTTACCGTTGTATGCCTAACGGGCCATTTCATGACAACGGATCGTTTCTGGGGTAGTGAATTAATGGAAGATGCTCATGAGGCTTTTGTTACATACCTGTTGATCAGTGTTGCTATCCACATAGCCGGTGTTCTGATTGAAAGTTTTAGGACAAGGATCAATCTCATTTCTGCTATGGTGACAGGGAAGAAGAAGCTGAATTGAGGAGATTCATGTCCACAAACGGAAAATATAGTCGCTTGGTTGGAGGTGGGATGCCCCGGGATTTCCTAACCTTGTGGGTTGGACTTGCACTCTCGACAATCTGCACAGCATTTTTCGCCATGGATGTTGTGGGTGATTTATTCTTCAATAATGATTTTCCTGGTGGGAAGCTGCATCTCGGTCTTGAGATTTTTGTTGTAATAGTATCCGTTTCGACATTCAGCTTTCATATCTTGGAGCTAGCGAGGCTCGTGCAGAAGCACGAAAAGATTAATACTCAAGTGCGTATAGCATCTGGTGAATTTGCCGGTGTTATTGAAGAGCTCTTTGTTTCCTGGCAACTGACGCCAGCGGAGCGAGAGGTAGCCATGTTGCTGGTCAAAGGTCTAAGTTTTGGAGATGTTGCAGAGGCTCGGAATGCAAAGGAAGGAACCGTTAAAGCACAGGCGAATGCCATTTATCGAAAAGCGAGTGTTTCAAGTCGTCATGAGCTTGTAGCCTTATTCCTTGACGAACTATTACAGGATATAGAAGTAGGGCCAGCCTAATTATTAGGAAATGGAAAAGAAAAGAAGCCATACCTGTCGTCGCCTTAGTGGATTTAGGCGACAATATCTTGCTAGGGATGATGGGATCTAGGCTGCCTTGACCACCACATATTACATTGCCAAAAAATATAAGAAGTTGATTGAAGAGTTGAAAAAAAGTAGTTAACAGCCAGCCACATTAGAAATAACAACTAAAGAGAAAAAAACTAAACGCTATGGATATCAATAACGAAGCACGTAAGCACCTTCTAAAATTTTTGCAAAAAGTGTTGGATGGAAGTTATACACAAAATGAGTATGAAAACTGTTCTATCATGAAGTATCAAAATAATGATCTTGAGCAAATAAGAGAAGCAGTTTTTAAGATGATAGAGCGAATTCCGGGTACAAGTAACTCAGAAAAGCGACGTTTGAGTAAGGACGATAGAGCTTCAGTTGAAGAAATAGCGTGTGAACTTGAGAAGCAATGTACATAACAGCCATCACGTGTATGCAGGTTTTATAGGTTTCGTCATGATCCGGTCTCTGTTGTAATAGCACTGGGATAGAATAAAAACCAGGAGGCTATATGTCCATTGAGCAAAATAAGCGATTGTTACTAGAGCTTGATAAGCATCGGTATGATGTTAATAAAGAAATTATTAACGCCGGTATCGAAGATCTTAACCTTGATAAGCTCAAACCCATTGTAGAAATGGTAGCCAAAGCCCGCGCTGATTATATTGGTGAGTTGATGAGTATGGCTAATGCAGAAACAACGGATATGGGGCTAAATATAGAGCGCCTGAAGGCTCGGCGTGAAGAATTTATAGAGTTGGTGAAAGCAACTAATGCGCTTGAGATAGCCATTGAACGTGGGTATTTAGATATCCTGGGTTACGGAGAAGACTAGCCACAAAAAACTAGTCTTCTGATAAAATTTTTATTGTGCTCAGCGCTATTTTTCCAATATAGCAGCCACACCCATCCCTCCAGCTGTGCAGATTGAAATCAATCCTCGGCCTTTTCCTGATTCATAAAGTTGCTTGGCCAAGGTGCCTACAACCCTGGCTCCTGTAGCAGCAAAAGGATGACCCAGTGCCAGGCTGCTGCCCACCTGGTTCAATTTACTGCGGTCAATGCTGCCAAGGGCTTGTTCCATTCCTAATCGATCTCTACAGTAATCTTCAGACTCCCAAGCCTTTAGAGTGCAGAGCACTTGTGCGGCAAAAGCTTCATGTATTTCGTAGTGGGAGAAACTCTGCAAACTTAGCCCGGCTTTACAGAGCATATTTGCTACGGCCACTGTGGGTGCCATAAGCAAACCTTCACCACCAACATAATCAACGGCTGCAGTTTCCATATAAGTGAGCTTGGCTAAAACAGGAAGATTGTTGGCCTCAGCCCATTCTTCACTGGCCAATAGAATAGCAGCTGCACCATCGGTGAGGGGGGTGCTATTGCCTGCGGTAAGGGTGCCGGTTTCCGTACGATCAAAAACAGGGTTGAGCCTTTCTAGACGTTCGGCGGTTAAGTCGTAGCGGAGATTGTTGTCTCGCAACACACCAGCGCAGGGCGTTAACAAGTCATCGTAAAAACAGGCATTATAAGCAGCCTCAGCACGATTATGACTGGCTTGGGCCAGTTGATCCTGTGCTTCCCGGCTAATGTTCCATTCTTTTGCCATAAGTTCACAATGTTGCCCCATACTGAGGCCTGTTCTAGGCTCAGTAATAGACGGTGCGACAGGGGTTAATTCAGATGGACTGAAACCCTTAAATAAAGAAAGTTTATGTTGGAAAGTTTTAGCCTTGGAAAGCTTAATTAATCGCTGGGTAAAACGACGAGAAAACACAATGGGTGCATCACTGGTGGTATCACTACCAGCGGCAATGCCACATTCAATATGCCCCGTGGCAATTTTAGCGGCAATACCAAATGCGGCTTGTAAGCTGGTGCCGCAAGCTTGCTGTAGTGTGATGCCAGGTGTAAGTGGTGATAGGTCAGTACTTAATACTGCTTCCCTGGCTAGATTAAAGTCTTTTGAATGAGTGGTGACAGCACCAGCTACCACTTCATCAATGAACTTTCCTTGCAGTTGATTTTGCTCCACCATGCCTTGAATAGCACAGGACAGCATGTCCATATTGGTGAGGTCGGCATAGGCAGTATTTGCCCTACAAAAGGGTGTGCGACTGGCAGCAACAATAGCTACGGGGCGAATCATTTGAGAGTTATTCATGATTGGCCCTCATCGGTATCTGCGGTATATTGTGGGCTGCTCTGTTTTAAGTTCAATTGTGTTAAATTTGGTTGTTCTAAATCCTGATGTGATAAATTTAAGCTTTCTAAATAGTGTAATGGACCACCTCTAAATGGAGCAAAGCCAGTACCAAAAATAACACCGGCATCCAGTAAACCTGTATTGCTGACAATGCCTTGATCTAGGCACTCCAAGCATTCGTTTAACAAGGGTTCGATTAACCGTTCACCAAGAATATCCAGAGCAACTTGATCGCTGGGTTTTTCTTTACTGGGTTTACCTTGCTTCCATTGATAGAACCCTTCACCACTTTTTTTACCCAATTTCCCTTGGTCAATTAGTGCCTGAAGTTTTTCTTGTGCAGTGGTGTTATCTGGGGCTAGTTTTGTAACAACATTAATGGCCACATCAAGGCCCACAGTATCGACCAATTCCACTGGGCCCATGGGCATGCCAAAAAGTTCAGCGGCTTCATCGATAGTGGCGATGCTGTGTCCTTCTCCTTCCAGATTTAATGCTTCCAGCATATAGGGCGCTAGTACACGATTAACTAAAAAGCCGGGTGCACTTTTAACAGGTAGTGGATATTTTCGAATCAAGTTAGTAAAAATACAGCCTTTCTTAATAATACTCTCAGGGGTATGGTCATCTCTAATTATTTCAACCAATGGCATTTTTGCTACTGGATTAAAAAAGTGTAGGCCAATTAAACGGTTAGGTCGCTGCAGTTCGCTGGCAATTTCTGCCAGGGGAATGGCAGAAGTATTGGTGGCCAATACTGCATCTGTTGGAGCTTTTTGTTCTATGTCTATAAACAATTTTTGCTTCGCATTTAAGTTTTCAAAAATTGCTTCAATAATGATATCTGCCCGTGCAATGCCATTGCCTGCGACATCGGCAATCAAACGACTTTTAGCCGCAGTAACCAAGGCCCGTGTTCTCAGTTTTTTGTTAAATAGTTTCTCGGCCCGTTTTATTGCAACTTCCACATAGTCCATCTCACGGTCTTGAAGGGTGACTTCAAGGCCACTCAGGGCACACCAGGCAGCAATACCTCCACCCATAACTCCAGCTCCGACCACATGAACACGGCGAGGTTTCCAATGGATTTTGTTGCTCTCATCAGGTTTTCCCAGAGCTTTTAATTGTTCCTGCAGTCGAAATACTCGACGCAAATTAGTAGAGGTTTCTCCCATCAGTAATTTACTGACATTGTTGGCCTCGCCTGCTAGCAGAGCATTAAAGTTACTGCCAACCTGGCACCATAGG
>Ga0209345_10001092_pt1 | contig 33717 bp, 31 predicted proteins | sample Cruoilmetagenom7_FD_187294 | JGI IMG/M metagenome (GOLD analysis project Ga0209345, IMG submission 187294) | Oil polluted marine microbial communities from Coal Oil Point, Santa Barbara, California, USA - Sample 7 (SPAdes) (version 2) | ecosystem: Environmental > Aquatic > Marine > Oil seeps ...
CAGCGGTTGCTGAACGAAGAAGAACCCTTTGCCTGTGTCGAATGCGGCAGCCTCTTTGGCGTGAAATCCACAGTGGAGAAAATCACCGACAAGCTGCGCAGCCATGCGATGTTCGCCGATGACGCTAAACTCCGCATGATCCAGATGTGCGATGACTGCCGCATCAATGCGCAGTATCACAACACCGGCAACCCCATGGCGGGCGCCGAACGCCCCCGCCCCCGCACCACCGACGATTACCTCTCCAAGCGGCGCGACCACTAGGCCGCCGCAACCAGACGAAAGGAGCCCCCCATGAGCGAAGACTTCAACATGTCGATGCGCAAGTTTCTCAAGCAGGTCGGCGTGACCTCGCAACAGGCCATCGAGAAAGCCATGCGTGACCAAGACACAAGCGGCAAGACGTTTGCCGTCAAAGCCGTCATCACGATCCCCGAACTGGGCCTTGAGCATGAGATCGACGGCACCATTGCCGGCGCGGACAAGGGCGAGGCATAAGCAACGTGACTGCCAGCAGAGAAGCGGTCCTGACCGCGCTAAAAACCGTGACCGATCCGGCCACGGGCACCGATATTGTGGCCAGCGGCGTGATGCGCGCACTGAATGTGGACGACGCGGGCGCGGTGCGTTTCGTGATGGAAATCCCCCCCGCCCAAGCCAAAGCCTATGAGGAGGCCAAGGCGCAGGCCGAAGCGGCACTGGCGCAGGTCGAAGGCGTGAGCAAAGTCTCTATCGTTCTGACCGGCCATAGCGAAAAAGCCCCGCCGCCGGACCTCAAGCCGCAGCGCAAAGCCGAGCCCACTGGCCCGCAGAAAATCCCCGGCGTGGACCGCATCATCGCCGTTGCCTCGGGCAAGGGCGGCGTCGGCAAATCGACCGTCTCCGCCAACCTCGCCTGCGCGCTCGCGGCCCAAGGCCGCCGGGTCGGGCTACTGGACGCCGACGTCTACGGCCCCAGCCAGCCGCGGATGCTCGGCGTCTCGGGTCGCCCCGCTTCGCCCGACGGCAAAACCATCCTGCCGATGCGCAACCACGGCGTCACGATGATGTCGATCGGCCTCATGACCAACGAAGATCAAGCCGTCGTCTGGCGCGGGCCGATGCTCATGGGCGCGCTGCAGCAGATGATGACGCAGGTGCAATGGGGCGCGCTGGACGTGCTGATCGTCGACCTGCCGCCGGGCACCGGTGACGTGCAGATGACGCTGGCGCAAAAGGCCCATGTGGATGGGGCCGTAATCGTCTCTACTCCGCAGGATGTGGCTCTCATCGACGCCCGCAAGGGGATCGACATGTTCAACCAACTCAAGGTGCCGATCCTTGGCATGATCGAGAACATGTCGACGCATATCTGCACCAACTGCGGCCACGAAGAACACGTCTTTGGCCATGGCGGTGTCGCTTCGGAAGCCGAGAAATGGGGCGTGCCCTTGCTGGCGGAAGTCCCGCTCGATCTGGAAATCCGCCTCGCCTCGGACGGCGGTGCGCCGATCACCGTGAGCCAGCCAGACAGCAAACAGGCAGCGGCTTTCCACGCCATCGCCAAGCAACTGATCGACGCCGGCGCGGCATGAGCGAAGATCTGTCCTTTCCACCACTGATGTCGGGCGAAGCGGTGACGGGCGATGCCCTCACCGCCGCCTGCGCCCGCGCGGCCGAGGGGTGCGATGCGGGGCTGGTACTCTACCGTCTGGACGGGGCCGAAATGCAGGGCGCTTTGGTCTTCGCACCAGAGGTTCCACTGCGCCAAGCCGCAGCCATGCTGCCGCTTTGTGGCGTCGGGTTTCAGAACGCTCTCGGCGCGCTGTCCCCCCCCGAAGTTGCTGTGCAATTGGAATGGACCGGCGGCATTCGCATTAACGGTGCGGCCTGCGGCGCGTTGCGTATGCATGCATCAACCACAGACCCCGATGCCATCCCCGACTGGATGGTCGTCGGCTTTACACTGCCGCTATACCCTGCCGACGACCCTGACATGGCCCAAACCGGCCATACGCCCGATGAAACCGCTCTCTATGCCGAAGGCTGTGCCGAGGTGCAGCCCCCTGCCCTGATCGAAGCATGGGCGCGTCACACGTTGCATTGGATCAACCGTTGGGAAGACGGTGGCGCAGCGTCGCTGCACAACGAATGGCGCGGGTTGGTTTTCGGGGTCGACACGGACGTCACCGTTCAAGGCCAAACCGGCAAATTCATCGGTGTCGACGAAGACTTCGGCATGTTACTGCGCGATGACAAGACCACCCGGATGATCCCGCTCACCACGCTATTGGAGCCTGCCCCATGACCCTCAAACTTGCCCGCGCGATCCATTTCGACGAAAGCGACCGCAATGTTTTCGCATCGCCCGCCCGCACGGGCGAATGGTGCATCTCTGGCGGGTTCGAGTTCTCGGATTGGACCGAAGGTGACCTGACCGGCAAAGCACGTCAGGCTTTCGCAAATGGCTGGCTCGGGCTGGAAACCTTTGGCCGCGTGACCTTCGTTGCCATCACCCAGATCGAAGAGGCCGAGATCGCCACCCTCACCGATATGCTGGCGCAGCATTTCGTGACCTATTACGGCGCGCCAGACGTCGCCGCCGCCCGCCCCGTCGCGGCCGAAGAACTGTCTCAAATGGTTGAACTCTGCGCCGATCACGCGCCGAATTGCTTGCTGACCGTCGCGCGCGAGCTGACCGATTCAGGCGTGCGCGAAAGCTTTAGAATGATCCAGCCACAAGATGCTGGGCTTGAGCAATTTGCCATCCACGGCGACTTGCCAGAATAACCTTACCGCGCCCTACTTCGGGGCGCGGTAAGGTACTGATTCAGCTTATTCTTTGTCGTTCGCGTTGAAAACAAAGAGCGTTTCTCCGTTGATCTTGTAGTCATTGATCAGTGCCTTCGCACGATCGGATGTCAGCCATCCTTCAAGCTTCAACGCCAAATCGTTTTTCACATGGCCATGCATTTCGGGATTTACCGGCAAGTAGGCGTATTGGTTAAACAACACCGGATCGCCCGCATAAAGCAGCGCCAGATCACCCTTGTTCCCAAAATTCAGCCAACTCGCGCGGTCCGACATGATATAGGCCGGCATCCCCGACGCGGTGTTCAACGCCGCCCCCATGCCTGCGCCCACCGCATTGTACCAATCGCCGAACTCAGCCGGGTTAAGGCCTGCCCCCTGCCAAAGCGACAACTCTTTCTTATGGGTGCCACTGTCGTCCCCGCGGCTGACAAAGCTGGCTTTGGCTTCAGCAATTGCGGCCAAGGCACTGGTCGCCGCATCGGCATCGCTAATTCTGGCCGGGTCATCCTGAGGCCCGATAAAGACAAAATCATTATACATCACCTCGGTCCGATGGGTGCCATAGCCCCCCTCGACAAAGGCTTCCTCCGCTTTAAGGGAATGCACGAGGATCGCATCCACGTCTCCGGCCTGCCCCAGCTTGATCGCCTGACCGGTGCCGACCACCAAAAGCTGGACTTCCAGATCCAGATCCTTGGCAATTTCCGGCAGCAGTACATCGGCCAGCCCAGAATTGTTAAAGGACGTTGTGACCGCCATCCGCATGACGTCAGCGGCCTGAGCAGAGCCGTTTATGGCCATTGCGGCAATAACGCCGGCTATCAGTCGTTTCATTCTACTATATCTCCTCGTAAAAAGGCCCGGGCTTGCGCCGTTTCTGGGCCATGGAAAAAAACATTTGCGGGGGCAGCTTCATGAACACGCCCCCCCAGCAAGAACAACACGTCATCGGCCAAACGCCGGGCTTGGCCAAGGTCATGGGTCGACAGCAGCATCCTCGTGCCTGATGCCCTTGCGCGCTGCAGGATCTCTTCAATTTCGCGAATGGCCCGGCCATCCAGTGCGGCGCAGGGTTCGTCCAGAAATAGCAGTTTAGGCTCACATATCAACGCCCTCACAAGGGCAAGCTTCTGCTGCTCACCGCCCGACAATACTGTGGCCGTGCGCGCCAGCATTGGGGTCAAACCGACGCGGCCAGCCCACTCCCGCGCGCGTTCCTCTGCATTGGGTTTTGTGACCCCTCGCAGGCGTAATGGATAGATCAAGTTCTCCAGAACCGTGCGCCGCAACATGACCGGACGTTGAAAGACAAAAGCCTGATGGTGGCGGGCTTCTTCGGTGGAACAGGCCCATTCAATCTTTCCCGACGACAAGCGCGCGGTGCCATGTAGCAACTGCAGCAGCGTCGTTTTGCCGGCCCCATTAGGGCCAATGACCACCGTGATCCCCTGCCCGCCTAAGGTCAGATCAATTGGTCCAACAAGCTGTTGCCCGCGCCGCCTACTCTCGATCTTGGTCGCTGTCATTGGGAACAGATCCATTACCACCGTCCCTCCCGCTCTGTTTGGCCCAGCCAATGGATCGCAAGATTTACCGCAACGGCCAGCCCGATCAGAATGAACCCAAGAGCCAGCGCCAGGGCAAACTCACCCTTCCCTGTCTCCAGTGCAATCGCCGTGGTCAGCACGCGGGTCGCATGATCGATGTTGCCGCCAACGATCATGATCGCGCCGACCTCTCCTATGCCCCGGCCAAATCCGGCAAGTGCTGCGGTCAAAAGTGCTCTGCGGCTGTCCCACAGAAGTGTCTTTACTTTTTGCGTCTGCGTTACGTTCATTGAGATCAGAAGATCATGATATTCCTGCCAAAGATCGCGGATCGATTGATGTGCGATCGACGCGATCAGCGGCACAATAATAATAACCTGCGCCACAATCATTGCCGCCGGGGTAAACAAAAGCCCAAAGACCCCAAGCGGCCCGGACCGGGACAAAACCACATAGACGATCAGCCCAACCACCACGGGCGGCAGCCCCATCAGAGCGTTCATCACCGCAATCACTGCCCGCCGCGCACGAAACCGTTTTACCGCAACAAGCGCCGCCAAAGGCAAAGCAATAAGGCAAGCAATAACGAGGGCGGTCAGCGTGACATAAAGCGACCGCCCAGCGATTTCGACCAGTTCGAAATCCAGCGAAAGCACAAGCCAAAACGCTTGTGTGATCCCACTCCAAATATCGACCATTTCGCGGTGGCCTCCCCTATGGGGACAGCAGCCCCGTTACGTCAGCACCCTGTCAGGGCCGGCCCACAGAGGCCAGACCCGAAAGGCTACAAATCAGGCTTTGAGACATGATGACCGCAAAAGTTATAGTCGCGCGACAGGCGCGGGACAGATAGACCGAGATTCGAAATTTTTGCGGACCAGAATGCCTCGCGGGTCGGACTCATGCGTCTCTAATGCAAGGATAGAATAGGAACGCCACGGTGCGTCGTCCAACTTCTTATGAGTGCTGCTCTTTGGTTTTCTGTAATAATTACAGCAATATAGCACATCATTGACCCACACCGCGCTCAAGAAAGAACAATACGACCGACCATGGACGTGCAGCCCGGCGCAAGAATCTGTTGCGCGCGCTGCTTGAATAGCATTAAGTAACGGAAAGAAAAGCGCTACCGAATAATAGCGTTACTGAGAGCGAGGGCAGATGTGACTGACACCGTACACATCAATACACGGATCCGCCGGAATGCGGAAACGCTTTCCGAGGCGTTAGAAAGTCACATGCTGAAGGTCTTTGCACCCGATGCGCGAAAGGAATTACGACGGTTCTCGGCTGGCGAAGCTGCTGAATTGCTTGGGATTTCTACAAGCTTCCTGCGTAAACTCCATTTTGATGGCAAAGTCGTGGATGTGCAGACCAGCCCCGGCGGACGCCGCCATTATAGCGCTGAAGACCTGCTTGAAATCCGCCGCACCCTAGAGGCGACCGCGAAAACTCGTGGAGCCTATCAACGCGGGCGTCGTGATGGGGACAAGCTACAGGTTTTCTCCTTTCTCAACTTCAAAGGGGGCAGCGGGAAGACCACAAGTGCGATTCATGCAGCCCAGCGGTTGGCTCTTAAAGGCTACAGGGTGCTATGTGTTGATATTGACCCGCAGGCGTCTCTAACGACACTGTTCGGCTACCGCCCAGAGTATGATTTTCTGAACTCGGGCACGATTTACGATGCAATCCGCTACGATGATCCCGTGCCCTTGGCCGATGTGATCCAGAACACCTTTTTTACCGGAATTGACCTCGCGCCCGGCGGGCTCATGCTGCAGGAATTCGAGCATGAAACCCCGCAGGCATTGCTGAACAACACGCAGCCGCCGTTTTTCGCGCGGCTTGCAACGTCGTTGCAGGATGTAGAGCAGAATTATGATGTGGTCATCTTCGACTGTCCTCCTCAGCTTGGGTATTTGACGATGTCGGCGCTCTGTGCATCGACCAGCGTATTGATCACGGTTGTGCCAAATATGCTCGACGTGGCCTCTATGTCTCAGTTTTTACAGATGAGCGCTGACCTTTTGGATGTCGTCTCTAATGCGGGGGCTAGTATGGAATTCGACTTCCTACGGTTCCTGATTAACCGCTATGAGCCTAATGACGGCCCTCAGCAGCAAGTGCTGTCGTTCCTGCGGCAATTGTTCGATGAAGAAGTGATGGTCGCCCCGATGTTGAAGTCGACGGCGATTTCGGACGCTGGGCTGACCCATCAAACGATCTACGAGGTCGATCGATCGCAATTTCACCGTTCAACATATGATCGCGCGGTGGATTCACTCAATCTTGTCAATGACGAGATCGAATCCATGATCCAGAAAGCATGGGGGCGTTAATGGCACGTAAGGGTATTCTATCTTCAGGACCGGCAAGCGGACAAAAGGCCGAAAACAGGGCCAAACCGCCTGCAACAGAGCCTGCCCAGGGCAAGCCGAGGGCTAATCTGATGCCGCGTGGCGCGGTTGGCGCTTTGCAGTCTTCATTGAACCGGATGCAAGAAAATGCGGTTCAGGAATTGGATGCTTCGCTGATCGACATGGCGGGCGTCGAGGATCGATTAGGGACTGATATTCAGGCTCAGAAGCAGCTTGAAGAGAGCCTGCGCGCCTATGGGCAGCAGGTTCCCGTATTGGTCCGGCCACATCCAAAGAAACCGGGTCGTTTCGAGATTGTATATGGCCGTCGACGGCTGCAAGCGCTCAAGACCCTTGGTGTGCCCGTCAAGGCGATGGTGCGCCAATTGGACGACCACGCGCTTGTTATGGCGCAGGGTCAGGAAAACACCGCGCGGCAGGATCTGTCCTTTATCGAAAAGGCCAGCTTTGCAGCGCAGCTGGATGCAGGCGGACACGACCGGCAGACAATCGCAGATGCCCTGTCGATCGATCTTCCGATGGTCAGCCGGATGCTGAAAGTCGGGCATGCGTTTGATCTGCCCTTTTTGCGGCAGGTCGGTTCGGCCCCCGGCATTGGTCGCGACCGTTGGATGGCGTTGGTCAAACTGTTCGAGGATCCGGCGGCCAAAAGCCGTGCGGCCAACTTTATGAACCGCCCCGAATGGGGCACGTTCACATCTGACGAACGATTTGAAGCAATTTTCATGCGGGCAAGCGCAGCGCCTAGCAAGAAAGCCCCCTCCCCCACTGCCGCAGCCAAACCGCGCACTCTGCGCAACCGCGATGGCAAAGCACTGGCCGATATTCGCAGCGGCAAACGCGGTGTCACCGTCACGGTGCCATCCCGAGCGGCTGAGGGGTTTGATACATGGCTCGACGCACATGCCGAAGAGCTCATGCAAGAGATTCACGACCGCTGGCAAAAGACCCGCGCGTGAGACATTGAGGAAGTAGCAACAGGAGGCACATCAGGACCACAAAAGAAAAGCCCCCCAGGATGAATCCCGGAAGGCCCTTCTCAAACTTTGCACCTTCGAGATAGCCCCAAAGATTCGCCACTGTCAACTCTACCCGATGGGATAGGGCCGGTATTTTGTTGTCTTTCGTGATTTTTACATGGAAACCACGTTCCGAACAGCATTCGGGCGGCCGGGAGAGGCTGTCCAAACCACCGCAGAGGGGCCGGACAAATGGGCCTTGCTCGACCGGCTGACAATTGCCGCGGATAGCTTTGAGCTGTCCCACCGCACCCTTACGGTTCTTAAGGCGCTGCTAAGCTTTCTTCCCTCTCGGCATATTCCAGACGGCCCCGCCGGGGTTGTTTTTGCGTCAAACGCCCGGCTCTCTGACCGTCTGCATGGGATGCCTGAAAGCACATTGCGGCGTCACCTTGCCCAACTTGTGCGCCTCGGTTTGATCGTCCGGCGCGACAGTCCGAACCGCAAACGTTTTGCACGGAACCGCGGAAGCGAGATCGCGCTGGCCTTTGGGTTTGATCTAGCCCCTTTGGTCGAGCAAGCCGCACTGATTGAACAGACAGCTCAGAAGGCTCAGGCGGAGCTGGAAGCCCTCATGGCGCAACGTGACCGCGTCCTTGTGCTGCGTCACGCGCTCATTCACCGGGACGGTGTGACCGTGCTTACAGATGAAGTGGGCCGTATGCTGCGCCGTAGACCAGAAGCGGCCATGCTTTCCGAAATGGAGGCCACGCTTAAAGAGGCATTGTCGATTGAGTCAGAAGTTGCGTTTGAAGCCAAGGCGCATCTCTCCACATTTAATGCTATCCCGGCGCAGGTGAGCGCCAATGACAACCAAAATGAGCGGCACATACAGGATTCAAATAAATCCTATTTAAACTCTGAAAAGAAAGCCGCTCGAAATAAACTGCGGGATAAGACGGCTGACAAAAAAAAGGAAAGCCCAAGGTTGGCGGATAACGGTGTAACTCTCTCGGACGTTCTTTCGGTTTGCAAAGAAATGCGGGTGTTCTTCCCGGAGACGCTTCGCGATTGGCGAGCCCTTGTGCGTGTCGGAGATCAAATCGCCCCGATGCTGGGGATTGACCGGCCTGTGCTTTTTGAGGCAAAGCGGGATATGGGCGTCGAAAGCGCGGCGGTAACTGTGATCTGCCTGCTCGAAAAGGCCGCCACCATCCGCAGCCCAGGCGCGTACCTTCGGCGGTTGACGCAGATGGCGCGAGAAGGGCGGTTTAGCTTGGGTCCGATGCTCACCGCACTTAGAAATCAAGTGGATTGTCAGCTGACAACTTAGAAAACCTATATATTACATTAGGTTACTCGTGTTTAGGGCTGACAACAAAGGGTTTTAGGGCGTTTTAGCCGTTTTCTACGACCAGAGCGCTTCCTGTGCACGCCAGTGAGCGATAGTTTGGCAGCAGATTTCCGAGAGACCCTATGACATCTGTTCGCCTTCGCCTTTTGATTTTGGCCCTGACGCCTTTGGTCGTTCTGATGCCCTTGCTTCTGCTCTTGGGGATGTCACGCTGGACGGCGGATTACGACAAGGTGCTGATCGCCAATGTCGAGAGCGACCTAAAGATCGCGAGCCAATATCTGGCGCGGTTGTTGGACCAGACCGGCAATGAGTTAAAGGCCGTCGCAGGCTCTGTCGAATTCAGCCGATGGCTGGACCGTCCCACAAGTGAGCAGGCCCAATTTTTTGCCGAGACCCGTGACCGACTTGGCTTGGACTTTCTGGAGTATCTGCCAAAAGACGCCGCCCGAGATGCCGCGCAAGATTGGCCTGTCATAGCAGATGCCGTCGCAGGGCAGGGCGGGGCGGAGATTGATATCTTCTCCAACGAACGGCTGACAAGTTATTCCGAAACGCTTGGCCAATACGCGCAAGTGCCACTGGTCGAAACCCCCGCCGCCGTGCCAACTGACCGCAAGATCGAAGACCGGGGCATGGTGGTACACGCGGCCAGCCCGGTACGTCTGAACGGTGAGCAAGGCGTTTTGGTCGGGGGCATGTTGCTGAACCGCAACCTCGACTTCATCGATACGATGAATGACCTCGTGTATCTCAATGCAATCACCGGCGGCGACCGTCAGGGCACGGCGACGCTGTTTCTCGACGATCTGCGCATTTCGACCAATGTGCGGTTGTTCGAGGATATCCGCGCGCTCGGCACGCGGGTCTCGGCCGCCGTGCGTGAACGGGTTTTGATTAACGGAAGCACCTGGCTGGATCGCGCCTTTGTGGTGAACGATTGGTATATTTCAGGTTACGAACCCATCACCGACAGTTTTGGAAAACGGGTCGGTATGCTCTATGTCGGGTTTTTGGAAGCGCCCTTTACCCAAGAAAAGCGCGAGGCGTTTTGGTGGATGATGGCGGCTTTTGTGGCGGTTCTGATGCTTTCTGCACCGGTCTTTTTGTGGATGGCGCGCGGCATCTTCGCGCCGCTTGAGCGGATGACAAAGGTCATGCACCGGGTGGGGCGCGGCGAGTTGACCGCGCGGATCGGACCCGTCGCAGCAAAGGGTGAGATCGCCGCCGTGGCACATCACCTCGATTGGCTGCTGGAGCAGGTGCAGGAACGCGATAGACAGCTGCGCAGTTGGAACGAAGAACTGAACGCTCGGGTGGATCAACGCACCGGGGAACTGCGCGAGGCCAATGAGAAGCTGGAGCAAACCTTCCGTCAGCTGGTGATGAGCGAGAAGCTCGCCTCAATCGGGGAGATCACAGCCGGGGTCGCGCATGAGATCAACAATCCGGTCGCGGTCATTCAAGGCAACGTCGATGTCATCCGGCAGACCCTTGGCGATGAGGCCGCGCCCGTGGCGACGGAACTCGGCCTGATTGACAGGCAAGTGTCGCGAATTGAGGTCATCGTCGGCAAGCTGTTGCAGTTTGCCAGCCCGTTGGAATTTTCCGACTGTGAACATAATATCAATTTGCAACCGCTGGTGCAGGACTGTCTCGTGCTCGTCGATCACCTGCTGAGCAGAAGTGGGATTGAGGTGGTTTGTGACTTCCAACAAGTTCCCACCGTGCGCGCGGATTCTGGGGAGATCCAGCAGGTCGTGGTCAACTTCATCGTCAATGCGACGCAGGCGATGCATGGGGCAGGGCGGTTGGAAATTGCGTTGCGGAGCGAGACCCGCGACGCGGGGTCTGGTGTTGCCTTGACGGTGGCGGACAACGGACCGGGCGTGCCGGAACATTTGCTCGGCTCGGTCTTTGACCCCTTCTTTACCACCAAACCAGGGGAGGGCACGGGGCTGGGGCTGTCGATCTCGCAAACACTGATCCAGCGCGCCGGGGGGATCATCACGGTTCGCAACCGTGCCGAAGGCGGCGCTGCCTTTACCGTTTGGCTGCCCGCGGCAGAGGATGAAACCCCCTGAGCATAAGAAGGCGCTCAGGGGGCAGGCGTTCAGGCGGCTTTACCGTCAAAACCTTCGAGATAGGCAACGATGATATCCAACGCAGCCTGTAGGTCACTTTTCGAGACCATCTCTGTCACTGTGTGAATGTAGCGGGTGCCCACGACGATCCCCACCGCACGCGCCCCTGCGGCGGCCTGTTGGGCGGCAGCGCCATCTTGGCCCCCTGCGGCGAGCATGGTGCGTTGAAAGGGGATCTTGCGGCTCTCGGCCAGTTTTTCGATCTCGCTGACGAGGCCCACATCGGCGATGAAACTGCTGTCGCGCACATGAAGGCCAAAGCCTTTGCCCAGACGTGTGGTGGCCATGTGGTCCGGCACCCCCGGCGTGTCACAGGCCAGCGTCGTGTCGATGCCCAGACCGATGTCAGGCTGCACCTTATAGGCGGCCGTACGCGCGCCGCGCAGGCCCACTTCCTCCTGACAGGTAAAGGCCACATGGATCTCTGCCCCGCGCCCCTTGTCGGCCAGCTTGCGGATTGCTTCGATGCCGAGCCAGCAGGCCACCCGGTTGTCGAGTGCCTTGGACACAAATTGATCGCCCATCTCAAGGAACGGCTCATCCATGACGACAAAGTCGCCGACCTTGACGATGTCCTTTGCCTTTTCCCCCAGCCCCAGATCGACAAAGAATTCCGATACCTCGGGGATCTTCTTGCGGTCCTCGGGCGAAGAAATGTGGATCGGCTTGCCACCGGGGTTCATCACCCCTTTCAGATCGCCTTGGTCGGTGCAGACCAGCACGCGGCGCGAAAACAGGTTGCGCGGGTCGAAACCGCCGACAGGCTGGAGGTAAAGAAAACCGTCCTTCGACACATGGCTGACCAGAAAACCGATCTCATCCATATGGCACAAGAGCATAATCTTGGGCGCGTTCTCCGCACCCGCGGTGGCGTCGCGACGGCAAAGGAGCGAACCCATCGCGTCAGTCTCTACATGGTCAAACAGCCCTTTGATTTCCTGTGTGATCAAATCGCGCACGCGCTGTTCGCGCCCCGGCACGCCGGGCGTCTCGCATAGGTCTTTGAGTAGGTCGATATTCATGCTGGCCTCGCCTTGAATGATTTGGCCGCACTATCGCCAAGCCACTGTGGAAAGGCAAATCGGCACGGGAGCGGTCCATAGGGCGGGGGGGCTTCTTATGAAATCTGTCAGCCGGCGCGAAGCATGAAAATTGTATCACTGAAATGGCCCTTTGACCCAAGCGGGTTGATTGCTAGGAATGGTCCAAAGAACCCATAAGGCTGACATGACAATGACCTTTGACCCGCACCAGATTGCCGAGACGCTTTATCACGGGCAGTTCTGCCCGATGTTCATCGATGGCAAAGACGTGCCTGCGCTGTCTGGGGAGGTACTGGACGTGGTCGATCCCGCCTCGGGGCGGGCGCTGGCCACGGTGCCGCGGGGCGGGATCGAGGATGTCGACGCTGCAGTCGCCGCCGCGCGTCGGGCCTTTGAGGGGGAATGGTCCAGCTTCACGCCCTATGACCGCCAAGAGGTGCTGTTACGCATCGCCGATGTGATGGAGCGGGACTGGGAAAAGCTCTGCGTGTCGGACACCGCCGACATGGGGCTGCCGCTGGCGCGGACCTTGGGCAACAAACGTCGGGTGATCGGCATGCTGCGCTTTTATGCGGGCCAAGCCGTGGCGCTGCATGGCGATGTGATCGAGAACTCGGTCTCGCAGTCGATGCTGTCTTTCACCACGCGCGAGCCTGTCGGTGTGGTCGGCGCGATCATCCCATGGAACGCCCCCACCGCCGCCTCGATTTGGAAGATCGCCCCGGCGCTGGCCACGGGCTGTACCGTGGTGCTGAAACCGTCAGAGGACGCGCCGCTTACGCCGCTGATGATTGCGCGGCTGATGCAAGAGGCTGGCGTGCCCGATGGCGTGGTCAATGTGGTGACAGGCACGGGGCGCGAGGCGGGCGCGCGTTTGGCCGAGCATCCGGATGTGAACAAGGTTGTCTTCACCGGTTCCACCGCGACGGGCAAAACCATCGCCCGCGCCGGGGTCGATACTCTCAAGCGGATCACCTTGGAACTGGGCGGGAAATCTCCGCTGATCATTTGCAAGGACGCCGATCTCGACAAGGCGGTGCCGGTGGCCGCGATGGCGGTCTATGCGCATTCGGGGCAGATTTGCATCGCCGGGTCGCGGCTCTTTGTGGCACGGGAGATTCAGGACGAATTTATCGAAAAGCTGTCCGTCTTTGCGCGGGGGCTTAAGATCGGGCATGGCTTGGACGAGGGCACCGATCTTGGTCCGCTGATCAACGCCGCGCAGACCGAGAAGGTCGAGGGCTATATCGCCGCAGGTAAGGCCGAAGGCGCACGGCTGGTGACAGGCGGCGGGCGGCCCGAGGGGGCGGGCTACGCTGGCGGTAACTTTCTTGAGCCGGTGATCTTTGCCGATGTGAGTGACGACATGACCATCGCCCGCGAAGAGATTTTCGGCCCGGTGATTTCGGTGCTGCCCTTCGACACCATGGAGGAGGTGGTCGCGCGCGCCAATGCCACGCCCTACGGTCTGGCGGCAGGCATCTTTACCCGCGACCTCAGCACGGCGCACCGCACGGTGAAACGGCTCAAGGCCGGGTCGGTTTGGGTCAACATGTACCACGCGATTGATCCGGCGGTGCCTTTTGGCGGCTTGAAAATGTCGGGCTATGGCAAGGAAGGCGGGGTGGAGCATCTGCAAGCCTATCTCGACACCAAGGCGGTTTGGATACAGACGGAGTGATTGAACGGGAAGGGCAGCGCCGCCCTAGGGGGGCGGGACGAATCTAGCTTAAAAGGTAAGCGCTTAAATCTGGCCCACGATATGGTCCGGCGCAATGCCAGAGCCTGCAATCGCCTCGGCCACATCCAGACCCAAGAGCGAGCCGTGCCCCGTCACCAGTGCCGTTGCAAATTCCGCCTGCGCGCCGCCGAGGATGTCGGTGTGCAACGTGTCCCCAACCATCAGAACACGCTCCGGCGCGATGGTGTCGCCGCGGGCGAGGGCGAGGTCGAAGATGTCCGGGAAAGGCTTGCCGCAGAAATGAACGGCGACGCCTGTCGTGTCGATCAGACGATGCGCAAACCAGCCCGGCTCTTGTGACAGACCGTCCTCACGCGGGGCGACGAGATCGGGGTTGCCGACAAAAACGGGGCGCGGATTGCGGGCGAGGCTGGCTTCAAGCAGCGTTTGGCGCGCATCGGTCCAGCCATCGGCGCCGACAAGGAGGAAGCCTTCGACGGCGTCATAGAGCGCCGCGTCGTCGGCGAGCACGGTGGCGCCGAGATCAGCGATCTCGCCCATGTCCTTGTCGGGGTTCAGCATGACGCCCCACTGCCGCGCAGGCTCATTGGCCACGCGGGCGAGCAGCGCCTCGCGGCTGGTGACGACTTCGTCGGGGGTGAAGTCAAAGCCGAGCCTGGCATAGCGCATCATCATATGCGCTTTGGGGTAGGCGGCGGAGTTGGAGACGACCATGACCCTTTTGCCCATGGCGCGCAGAGCGGCGATGGTTTGCGCGGCGCCGTCGATGGCCGTTTCGCCGACGTTCAGCACGCCGTAGGCATCGAAAAGGATCAGATCATAGGGCGCTACAATATCGAGAAACCGCACCGCAGGGGCCGCCTTGCCGCGCCCTTGATGGGCGGGCAGGCGGGGACGCAGGCGCTGGTATTCGGCCAGCGCCTGCGCGGGGTCTATCGCGGTGCTCACAGAATGCGGCGACGCAGGAAGGCCGAGATGACCTCACCAATGATGACCAGCACGATGATCGCAATGAGGATCGTGGCGACTTCGGGCCAGTTGAAGGTGTCGATGGCGCCTTGCAAGATGATCCCGATACCGCCCGCGCCGACAAGGCCCAGCACAGTGGATTCGCGCAGGTTGATGTCCCACCGCAGGATCGACACGGCCCAGAAGGTCGGCATGACCTGCGGCACGATGGCATAGGCGATGACCTTGAAACGCGACGCGCCTGTGGCTTCGAGTGCTTCGACGGGGCGTTTGTCGATCTCCTCGATCGCCTCGCCCAGCAGTTTGCCGACAAAGCCGATGGAGCGGAACATGATCGCCAAAATGCCCGCCACGACGCCGGGGCCAAAGATGGCCACGAAGAGAAGCGCCCAGATGATCGTGTTCACCGACCGCGAGGTCACGAGGATCAGCCGTCCGAGCCAGAGCGTGGCGCGGTTAGGCGTTGTGTTCTGCGCGGCGATATAGGCCACCGGCAGCGATAGCAGCACCGCAAAGGTGGTGGCGAAAGTGGCGATGTTCACCGTGTCCCATAGCACCTTGAGGATGGTTTCGAGGTTGGTGGGGTCAGGCGGATACATACGGCCAAAGAGGTCGCCAATCTGCTCCGGCGCGCCCCAGACCCAAGCCCAGATGACTTCGATAGAGGTCAGCGCCCAAGCGATGGCAAGCGCGCAGCCAAAGATCACGGCATAGCGCGTCATGCGTTGGCGCAGGGTGAAGCGGGTCCAGTCGTCACGGCCGAATTTCTCTGCAAGCGTGGTCATTGGATGCGCTTTCTGATCAGGCCGCTGACGGCTTCGGAGACTAGGATCACACCGACGATGACCATGGTGATGGCGAGCGCGAAGTCATAGTCATAGCGCCCAAACGCATTGGCTAGTGTCGCGCCAATGCCGCCCGCGCCGACGATGCCGACCACGGCCGAGGCGCGCAGGTTGCTGTCGAGCTGGTAGATCGTAAGGCCAATCTGGCGCGGCATGATTTGTGGGAAGATCGCATAGGTCAGGGTGGAGAAGTAGGGCGCACCGGCGGCACGCATGGCTTCGACCTGGCCAAAGTCGATCTCTTCGATCCGCTCGGCCAGCATCTTGGCGACGAAACCGATGGAATAGACGATCAGGGTCAGGACACCCGCGAAGGGGCCAAAGCCCACGGCTTTGACGAAGAGGATCGCGACGATGACGGGGTGGAAACTGCGCGCCACGATGATGATGGCGCGGCCCAGATAGAAGATCGGTTTGGGGGCCACATTGCGCGCTGACATAAAGGCGATGGGGATCGACAAAAGCACCCCGCCTGCGGTGGCGAGAATGGCGATTTTCAGGCTTTCGAGGAAGCCGTCGATCAGCAGGCCCGAGCGTTCAAAACTGGGCGGGAAGGCCCCGCCAAAGATGCGGCCCGCGCGGCCAATGCCTTCGGCTACGCGGTTCCAGTCGATGGGCATGGTGGTGCCAACCCAGCCGAAATAGGCCAGCGCGCCGAGGATTACCGCCCAGCGAAGCACCGGATTGGCGATGAAGGGCGGCTTTTTCCAAGTGTCGCGGGGGGCGCTCATGCTGCGGCCCCATCTTTGGCGCGGTCGGCATGGGGGCTGCCGGCGTAAATCTGGTCCATCGCCTCTTGGTCGAGCTGGGCGGGAACGTCGTCGAAAATGATCCGGCCATAGCGCATGCCAACGATGCGGTCGGTGTATTCCTTGGCTTCGGTCACGTTGTGGATGTTGATCAGCACCGGCAGTTTCAGTTCACCCGCGAGGTCACGCAGCAGGCCCATGATCTGCTCGGAGGTCTTGGGGTCGAGCGAGGCGGTCGGCTCGTCGGCGAGCAGAATGTCGGGGTCTTGCATCAGGGCGCGGACCACGCCGACACGCTGGCGCTCACCGCCCGACAGTTGATCGGCGCGGGTGTTGGCGTATTGGGCGATGCCGACGCGCTCCATCAGCTCAAAAGCGCGGCGAATGTCTTCTTTGGGATAGCGGCGGGTCACGGCGGCCCATGTCGAGATATAGCCCAGACGGCCCGACTGCACGTTCTCCATCACGGTCAGACGGTCGACGAGGTTAAATCCCTGAAACACCATGCCAATCTTGCGCCGGGCGGCGCGCAGGTTCTTGCCGCGCAGGCTGGTGAGTTCGGTGCCATTGAGGTTGATTGACCCCGAGGTCGGCTCCACCAATCGGTTGATGCAGCGCAGCAGCGTGGATTTGCCCGCGCCCGATGAGCCGATGATCGAGACGACGCTTTCGCCCTCGATCGTCAGGTCAAGGTTTTTCAGCACCGGATCACCGCTGCCATAGCGCTTCACGAGGTCGGAGATTTTCAGCATGTGTTGTACCTTGTGTGCAGGGCCGACGCAGTCGCCGGCCCTGACGTTAAACGATTATTCAGCCGCAAGACCTTGGGGCGTGTACTCGACGCCGTTCGCCTTTTGAATCTGACGGATGACCGCCCATTGATCTTTATAGGTGATCGGGATGAACTTGCTCACGCCTGCGAATTCTTCGCCGAGCGCTGTACCCTCAAAGTCAAAGGAGAAGAAGGCTTCTTTGATCTTTTCCTTCAGCTCAGGCGCGAGGTCATGGGCCACGCCGTAGGAAGTCGTCGGGAAGGGATCGCTTTCCCAAACGATGCGCACGTCTTCGGGGTCATAGAGGCCGCGCTCGGCCATACGGTCGACCACTTCGGAGGCCACCGGGGCCGCGTCATAGTCGCCTGCGACAACGCCCAGCATCGACTGGTCGTGGCTGCCGGAATAGGTCACTTCGTAGTCCTGATCGGGCACGACGCCGAGATCGGGGAAGAGCGCGCGGGGCGCTTGGTTGCCGGAGTTCGAGGTGGGCGAGGTATGCGCGATGCGCTTGCCTGCGAGGTCTTTCATCTCTTTGATGTCGCTGTCGGCTTGGGTGTAGACCTGAAGCTTGTAGCCGAACTGGCCGTCATCCGCGCCCATGATCGCAAAGGGCTCAACGCCCGCGAGGTTCACCGCGAAAGGGGTTGGGCCAGTGGAGAAACCCGCGATGTGTAGACGGCCCGAGCGCATGGCTTCGACCTCGGCAGAGTTGGACTGCACGGCGAAGAACTGCACGTCTTTGCCGGTCACGTCGGACAGATGGTCGATGAAGGGGGTCCAGATGTCTTCGTAGATCGCGGGGTCTTCGACCGGGGTGTAGGCAAAGACGAGCGTGTCGGGATCTTGCAGCTTTTCCGGATCGGTCGGCGCGTCGGCGACGAGATCGCCGTTGGCGTCGCAGAACATCTTATCCAACTGGCCGCGCTCGCAATCCTCCTGCGCGAAAGCGGCTGTGCCGGTGAAGGTGAACGCCGCCATGAGGCCAGCGGCAAAAATACTTTTATGGGTCATCGCGTTCTACTCCCTGAGAACCTTCGCGTCGTACGAAGGCTAATAATGCGCAGATACGAACATTGAATTGTTTCGTTTGCAAGACAATCCGGCGCGACTTGCGCCCGCGCCGCGACATGCCACCAGAATTCTGCTGCGCCAAGACAAAGTCGCGGGGCATGTTGGGGAAAGCTTAGCAGGAAAATGCCAAAGGTGGTTTGGAAACCGTGGGGGACGTCAGAGATCAAGCTCAATCTTGCGCACCCGGTCACGCAACAGGGTTTTGGAAACGGTCAGCAAATGCTGCTCCATCGCCGAAGCCGCGCCAAGGCTGTCACGCCGGGCGATGGCCTCGGCCAGTGTCATATGTTGTTCGCCGAGGATTTGGAGTGTTTCCGGCGGATGATAGGTCCGGCGGCGCGAGGTCCAAGCCACTTCGCGGCGCACGGCGCGAATGGATTCGTAGACGGTGAGGAACAGCGGATTGCGTGCGGTCTCGGCGATCTTGTAGTGAAATCTGTCGTCTGCGGCCTCGTAATCATCCGGGTCGCTGAGGTTCAGCGTCGCGCGCATGAGCTGCTCTAGCCGTTCAATTTCCTGCGGGCGGGCGCGGTCGGCGGCGAGGGCCGCAAGGGCTGGTTCGACCTCAAGCCGTACTTCCATAATGTCGCTTGGCGTGACCTGCCGCGCCAGATGGCGCAGGCTGTCGGCATTGGTGGCGGGCGGCGGGGTGGCGAAGGTGCCCTGTCCGTGGCGGCGGTAGATCGTGCCGTCCTCTTGCAGCAGGCCAAGCGCCTGACGCAACCGCGCGCGGCTGACGCCAAGATGCTCGGCCAGCGCCCTTTCGGGCGGCATGCGCCCGTCGTTCAAAATATCACCCTGCTGGATCGCCCCGCGCAGCCGCTCGGCCAATTCGGTCTCGGTCGGGGCGGGCTGGGTGCTTTTGGTCATGAAAGGGCAAACGCTTTGTAAAGATCAAACATCATCCGGAATGACGTTATCATCAGGAAGATTCCAAAGGCAAACCGCAGTGCAGGGCGCGGGATGCTATGTGCCAGTTTTACACCGACATGGGCAAAGCTGCTGGTCAGTGGGATGATAATCGCCGCAGCGGCAAGGTTCACGTAGCCGAGTGAAAAGGGCGGCAACCCTTCGGCGCCCAGCCCGGTCAATGCATAGACCACGGCACCGGGCAGACCGATGATAAATCCGATGGCCGCAGACGTGCCCACGGCGCGGCGGATGTCATAGCCCAGAAAGTTCAAAAGCGGCACGCCAATGGTGCCACCGCCGATGCCCATCATGGCCGACAACGCTCCGGTGATCATGCCCAGCACCGCCCAGACCGGTTTCGCAAAACCGCGTGGGGTAGGGTCTTCCTTGGTCTTGCGAAAGATCATGTCGATGGCGACCAGTGCGGCGACAGCGGCAAAGACACCGACGAGGATCAGCCCCGACACATAGCCGCCTAGAAGCGCACCGACCACGACGCCGACCAGCAGCGACGGTGCCCAGAGCTTCAACAGGTCCATATCAATGGCGCCGCGTTTGAAATGTCCGTAGCCCGAGGAGAGCGAGGTAAAAACAATCGTCGCCAGCGAGGTGCCGACCGCGACCTGCATGGTGATCGCCGGGTCCATCCCTGCGGTGGATAGCGCGAGGTAAAGCGCGGGCACGATAACGATGCCGCCGCCCACGCCGAGCAGCCCGGCAAGGATGCCGCCCGCGACACCAGCGGTCACGGCAATGGCTAGGAGCGGCAGAAGTTGGCCAAGGTCGAAGGCATTCATTTCTTATTCTTTCTTTGCCACGGTGTCGGTTGCCAGTGACCGGCTGGCTTTGCCCGCGGCCTTTCTGGTCTCTTCGGCGCGTAGGATGGCCGCGTCGATTGGCGCGCGGTCAGTGGTGCCGGAGAAATTGTCGAGATTGGGCATGGCATCGGCAACATGGAGATAGCGCTCGCCCGCCACTTCAAGCAGGCGGTCCAACTCGCCGAGCGGATCGCCGTGATCGTCGACACGCAGGTCGAGATAGGCATGGTCTTGCCCCCGGTGGATCACGAGGCCCGCCGCCTGCCGGCCCCGCTTGTCACCGCCGGCTTCTTCACCCGCGCGCATGGCGGCGAGCAGGCGTTCGGCCATCGGCAGGTCGCTACGGGCGGCAAAGGTGGCAAAGGTCGCCTCCACCACCTCTGGCCCTGTAAGCATATTGCCAGCGACTGAATGGTGAGTACCGGTGCGGTGACCGGCCCAATCAACGCAGTCTTTACCAGTGTGCGCCGCAAAATTACCGTCGGTGTCGAGCATATGGCACTGGCGAATGTCGCGCCCCGCATCGCGTTCAGCAAACTCAGCGATCAGCGCCTCGGCGGGCTCGCCGTTCTCCAGCATCCGGCGGCCTTCGGTGCCCCAAAGAGGGTTAACGAAAGCCTGCGTCGCCACGGCAACCCGGCGTCCGATATAGGGCACGGCGGCGCCGCAGGCGAAAAAGCGACTGGCGACGGCGATGCCAATCTCATTGGTTTCAGCGTCTCTGGCGATGATGGAATAGGTCATGGGTCAGCGTCCTACGGCATAGGCCTGCATAAGGCGGGGGGTGGCGGCGGCTTGGAGGCTGCCATCGGGGTGGCGCTGCGCGGCGGTGAGCCGCCCGACGGTCCAAGGCTCGGCCACGGTCACGACATGGCCCCGCGCGCGCAGCCCGTCGATGACGGCGGTGCCGACGCTCGGCTCAATCATCATCTCGCCCGGCAATGCCTTGCGCGGGAAAAAGCTGCCTTGGAAATGCATCGTGTGGAACAGTGGCGCGTCCATGCCTTCTTGCAGGTCCAGCCCGTGATGCACGAGACGCAGGAACCAGATCAGCTGCCACTGGTCCTGCTGGTCGCCGCCCGGTGTGCCAAAGGCCAGCCGCGTGCCGTCCGGTTTTTCGGCCAGCGAAGGTGTCAGCGTTGTACGCGGGCGGCGGCCGGGGGCGAGCGATGTGGGCAAGTCCGGTTCAAGCCAGAACATCTGCGCGCGTGAGTTCAGCGGAAAGCCGAGGCCCGGGATCACCGGGTTGCTCTGCAACCACCCGCCCGAAGGCGTGGCCGAGACCATATTGCCCCAGCGGTCGATCACATCAAGATGGACTGTATCGCCGCGCTTTTCTGTAAGATGCGCCATTGTCGGCTCTTGCGGTGCGGCACTTGCCACCCCGAAATCCCGCGCTGCGCGTTCGATATAGCTTTCGGCCAGATGCTCCAGCCCCGCCACCACACCGGGACGTTGGTCGAGCGAAGCCCGGTCGGTGATCAGCTTGGCACGCTCGGCGTTGTAATCGTCCGACAGCAGTATATCCATCGGGATGATGCTGTGATCCGGGTCTCCGTAATAGGCTTCGCGGTCGGCATAGGCGAGCTTCATGGCCTCGATCACGGTATGGGTGAAGGCTTCGCCCATTGGGTCCATCGCGCCGAGGTCGAAGTGTTTGAGGATCGCCAGCGTCTGCAAGAACACCGGCCCCTGCGACCAGGCGTGGGTCTTGTGCACCGTCCAGCCGTGGTAGTCGTAGCTGAGCGAGTCCTCATAGGTCGCCGACCAGTTTGCCATGTCTTCGCGCGCCAGCACAGCGCTGTTTTCCTGCTCGGACACATCATGTACGCAGGCGTCTTCGAGGTAGTCAAAGATCGCGTCGGCGACAAAGCCTTCGGACCAGATTTTGCGCGCGGCGTCGATTTGCGCGACGCGGTCGGTGGCGGTGTTTTCAGCTTCGCTCGCCAGCCGGTGGTAGGTCGCGGCGAGGTCGGGGTTTTTAAAGTTCGCGTTGGGTTCTGGCGCCTTGCCGCCCGGTGTCCATACGGCGGCGGAACTCGGCCATTCGGCGGCGAAATAGTCAGACAGCCCTTTGATCGTATTTGCCACGCGCGGCAGCACCGGGTGGCCGTCGCGGGCATAGTCGATTGCCGGTTGCAGCACATCGCGCAGGCTCATACTCCCGTGATCGCGCAGCATCAGCAGCCAGCCGTCAAAGGCGCCGGGCACGACGGTGGACAGCAGACCGGAGCCGGGGATCAGTCGCAGGCCCAGACCTTCGTAATGCTCAATGGTTGCGGCGGCGGGGCTGACACCCTGTGCGCAGACGACCTTGGTCTGATCGGCTTGTGCATCGTATAGAATGATCGGCAGATCGCCTGCCGGACCGTTCAAATGCGGCTCAACCACTTGCAAAACAAAACCTGCGGCGACAGCGGCGTCAAAGGCGTTGCCGCCCTTTTCCAGAATGCCGAAACCAACGGTGGAGGCGATCCAATGGGTCGACGTGGCGACGCCGAAGGAGCCTCTGATTTCGGGGCGGGTGGTAAATGTCATGGGGTCTCCGGTCAATGTTCGCGCGGGTCCAGCGCATCGCGCAGCCCGTCGCCAAGAAGGTTAAAGCCCAAGACGACCATAAAGATCGCGATGCCGGGCCAGAGCGCCATCCAAGGCGCTTGGTTGAGGAAGTTCTTGGCCGTGTTCAGCATGGACCCCCAAGACGGCGCGGGCGGCTGTTGGCCGAGGCCGAGGAAGGACAGCGAGGCTTCGGCGATGATGGCGGTGGCCACGGTCAGCGTGGCTTGCACTAAGACGGGCGGCAACACGTTGGGGAAGATGTAGCGGCGCAGGATGCGCGGGGTCGAGAGGCCAATGGCGCGGGCGCTTTCGACATAGTCTTCGGCAGCGACGCTCAGGACCTGACCGCGGGTGAGGCGGATGAAGATGGGCGTGGCCGAGATGCCGATGGCGATCATCGCGTTGGTGAGGCTGGGCCCGAGGAAGGCCGCAAGTGCGATGGCGAGGATCAGGAAGGGCGCGGCCAAGAGCGCTTCGGTGCAGCGCGAGATTACCGCGTCGGTCCAGCCGCCGAAATAGCCCGCGATGATGCCCAAAGGCACGCCGAGGCTAAGCGCGATGCCGACCGAGACGACGCCCGCCAGCAGCGAGGCCTGCGCGCCCCAGATCAGCCGGGCCAGCACGTCGCGGCCCAATTCGTCGGTGCCGAACCAATGCGCGGCGGAGGGGCCTTTGCGTACAGCACCCCAGTCGGTTGCGGTTGGCTCGGGGATTGGCAGGATCGGGGCGGCCAATGCGATGATGACGAAGAACGCGACCAGCACGCCGCCCAGCATGGCGCTGCGGTGGTGGCGGAACTTCTTCCAGACGCGGTTTTCCGGGCGGGCCGAAAGGACCGGATCGGCGGCGCTTTCGGCGTCGATGGTGATGGGGGTGGCAGGTTGGGCCATTATTGCTTCCTCAGGCGGGGGTTCAGCAGCACATAGGCGACATCGGCGAGCAGGTTCATGAAGATGAAGCCCACGGCGGTGACGAGCACGATGCCCTGCACCACGGCGTAATCCCGGTTGAACACCGCATCGACGACAAGCTTGCCAAAGCCGGGGATGGTGAAAATCTGTTCGGTCAGCACGGCGCCCGCGATCAACTCACCAAAGAGCAGGGCGGTCAGGGTGACAATCGGTGTCAGCGCGTTGCGAAAGGCGTGTTTGAGGATGACTTTGCGCTCGACCAGCCCCTTGGCGCGGGCGGTGCGGACATAGTCGCTGCTCATCACGCTCAGCATGGCAGATCGCGTGTGGCGCATCAGCGTCGCGGCCAGTGCGGTGCCCAGCACAAAGGCGGGCATGAGCATCACGGTGATGGAGCGCACGGGATCTTCGCTCAGCGGCACATAGCCCGAGGCGGGCAGCAGCTTCCATTTCACCGAGACCAGCAGGATCAGCATGATGCCGAGCCAGAAGTTCGGGATCGACAGGCCCGACAGCGCCACCACATTGGCGATGTAATCGGTCACGGTGCCCTTTTTGACAGCCGAGAAGATGCCAGCGGGGATGCCGATGATCAGCGCGAAAAGCATCGCCATGGTTGCCAGTTGGATTGTGACGGGCAGCTTTTCCCCGATCAGTTCCAGCACCGGCTGGTTGGTACGCAGCGAGATGCCCAGATCTCCGGTCAGCGCATTGCCAATCCAAGTGAAATACTGCACCGGAATCGGGTCGTTCAGACGGTATTTCTCGCGCAAGTACTCCAGCACCTGCGGGTCGCGTTCCTCGCCGGCCATGGCCAGCACCGGGTCGCCCGGCAGCAGCTTTTGCAGGGTAAAGACAAAGACCGAGATCAGAATGATCGTTGGGATTGCGATCACCAGACGGCGCAGGATGAAGGACAGCATGGGGGTATGTCTCGCTTGAGAGGGAGCAGCGCCGGGTCAGGCCCGGCGCTGCGGATAAAGGGCTTAGCCTTCTTCTTTTTTGACGCCTTCCAGACGGATCATCCCGTCAGGGTAGGGGGTGAAGCCGGTGATGCCCGCGTCCAGCGCCCAGATCCATGTCTGGTGGTAGAGGTACACGATCGGCATCTCTTCGTTCAGGATCGCACGGGCTGCGTCATAGCTTTGCTTGCGCTCGGCCTGATCGTTGGACTTGCGCGCCTTATTGAGCAACTCGTCAACTTCCGGGTTGGAGAATTTTGAGTCGTTGATGCCGCCGTCGGTGGTCATGAACTGGTGGATGTTGCCATCGGGGTCGACGCGACCGGACCAGCCGATCTGGCTTGCCTGATAGTCGCCCGCCGATTGGTCAGCCAGCAATGTCGCGAATTCCTTGGAGGTGATCGAGATGTTGATCCCGGCCTCAGCCGCCATGGATTGCACCACCTGCATCAGTTGCAGCGGTACGGTCGTGTTGGGCACCTGCACTTCAAGGTCGATGCCGTCGGCGAAACCCGCTTCGGCCAGTAGGGCCTTGGCTTTTTCCACGTCACGTGTCGGCACCGGGAAATCGCTGCTGTACCATGGGGAGTTTGGTGGGAATGGCTGGTTGCCTGCGGCGAAAGCACCGTTGAACACCACCTGATTGATCGCTTCGCGGTCAATTGCATAGCTCAGCGCCTGACGCAGACGTTTGTCATTGCCCCAAGGGTTGTCGCCCTTTTCGCCATTGGCAAGGTTCATGGTGATGCCCTGATAGCCCAGCGACACGGCGCTTTCGACTTTGATGCCGTCGTCTTCTTCGGCCTGCGCGAGGTCGGTCGCGGCGAGGCGCTCGATCATGTCGATGTCACCCGATTGCAGGTTCGCCAGACGCACAGTGGTGTCGGGGATCGGCAGGAAGGTCACGCTGTCAAAGTGGTATTTGTCCGCGTCAAAATAGTCGGCGAATTTTTCCAGCACGATGCGGTCTTGGGCGATGCGCTCTTTGAACTGGTAGGGGCCGGAGCAGACCGGGTTCAGACCGAAGTCATCGCCTGCGGCTTCGGCGGCGGTGGGCGAGACCATCATGCCCGCGCGGTCGGCGAGTTGTGCCATCAGCGTGGCATCAGCATCGGCCAGATCAAAGCGGATCTCATGGCTGCCGAGCACTTCGACCCCGGTGATGGAGGAAAGCTCGGACTTGCGACGCGAGGTCTCAAGGTTCTGGCTGCGGTCGATGTTGGCGGCCACGGCTTCGGCATCAAAGGGCGTGCCGTCATGGAAAACCGCATCGTCGCGCAGTTTCATGGTCAGCGCTTTGCCGTCCTCGGAAAAGGACCATTCGGTCGCCAACTGTGGGATGATTTCCAGATCGGGCGTGATGTCCACCAGCTTGTCGCAGAGCGAGGCATAAACGATGCGGCCTACAAAGGTGCGCGACTGGTCGGGGTCCAGCACATCGGCGTCCGATTGCAGCGCGATGCGCAGATCGGCGGCCTGCGCACCGAGGGTCGTGGCCCCCAGCAATGCGGCGGCAAGGGTCATTTTAGTAAACGTCATGTCGTACTCTCCTGTCGTTTTAATTGGTCTGGTTAAGCCTGTTATTCTTGATCTTGGCGGGGCCGGGGTGTGGCCCGTTCCCGCATGGCATCTTCGTAGAGTGCGAACCGCGCCGCGGCGCCGGGGGCGCGTTTGGGGGCGTCCGCGAGGCCGAGGTCCGGCTCGTCGGCGGCGATCACCTCAAAGAAGTGGCACGCCGCGACATGACCTTCGGCCACGTCTGTGGCGCGCAGCGCCGGGTTGTCTGTCTTGCACCGCGCTTGGGCATAGGGGCAGCGGGTGTGAAAGCGGCAGCCCGAGGGCGGATTGGCGGGGCTGGGCATCTCGCCTTCTAGCGCCTTGCGCGGGGCGCGCTCGCCATGGGCGGCGACCGGGATCGCCGAGAGCAGAGCGCGGGTATAGGGGTGGCGCGGTTGGGTGAAGACGGTGTCGACATCGCCCTGCTCGACGATCTGGCCCAGATACATCACCGCGACGCGGTCGCTCATGTGGCGGATCACGGCGAGGTCATGGGCGATGATGACGAGCGTCAGGCCCAACTCATCGCGCAGATCGCCCAGCAGGTTGATCACCTGCGCTTGCACCGAGACGTCGAGGGCCGAGACAGGCTCGTCTCCGATCACCAGTTTCGGGGCCGAGGCCAAGGCGCGGGCGATGCCGATGCGCTGGCGCTGGCCGCCGGAAAACTCATGCGGGTAGCGTTCGGCATGTTCGGGGCGCAGGCCGACTTTGGCCAGAAGTGCCGCGACCTTGCCGCGCCGCTCGGTTGCGGACATCTGCGGGAAATGGGTCTCAAGCGGTTCGCCGACCAGTTTGCCGACGCTCATGCGCGGGTTGAGCGAGGAGAAGGGGTCTTGGAAGACAAACTGCATGTCGCGGCGCAGCGCGGTCAGGTCGCGGCCCTTGAGGCTGCGCACGTCAATGCCGTCGAACTCCACATCGCCATCGGTCGGCGTCAGCAGCCGCATCAACAACCGGGCGAGGGTGGATTTGCCGCAGCCGGATTCGCCTACGATGGCAAAGGTTTCGCCCCGGCGCACGTCAAAGGAGACATCGTCGACGGCGCGGACGGTGCCGCTCTTGGCCATGCCGCCGCCGGTCTTGAAGTGCTTTTTCAGCCCGCGTGCTGTCAGGATCGTGTCGCTCATGCGCTTTGCTCCAGATGGGTTTCCAGCGGCGCGAAATGGCAGGCCACGGCATGTCCGTCGCCGAGCGGCGCAAGCGGCGGTTCTTTGCTGCAAATCTCGGCGGCAAAGGGGCAACGGGTGGCAAAACGGCAGCCTTCGGGCATGTTCAGCGTCGTCGGCACCATGCCCGGCACGGTGGACAGACGCCCGCGCGGCCCGGTCAGTTGCGGGATCGAGGACATGAGGCCAATGGTGTAGGGGTGCTGCGGATCGTTAAAAATGCGCTCGGCGGGGCCCGTCTCAACGATTGTGCCAGCGTACATCACCGCCACGGTGTCCGCGATTTCAGCGACGACGCCGAGGTCATGGGTGATCATGATCGTGCCCATGTCGGTTTCGGTTTGCAGGTCGCGGATCAATTCTAGGATCTCAGCCTGAATGGTCACATCAAGCGCCGTGGTCGGCTCATCCGCGATCAGCAGCGCGGGATCGTTGACCAGCGCCATGGCGATCATCACCCGCTGACGCATCCCGCCCGACAGTTGGTGCGGGTAGTCGCGCATCCGCTTTTCCGCCGCCGGGATGCCGACGCGTTTCAATATCGCCAGCGAGCGGTCATGGGCCTCGGCTTTGGTGCAGTTGCGGTGCGCCAGAACCGATTCCGCGATTTGGTCACCGATGCGGAAGGCGGGGTTGAGCGAGGTCATCGGCTCTTGGAAAATCATCGTCATGCGGCTGCCGCGTAGCTTGCGCATCGCGTTATTGTCCGAAAGATCGAGGTTCTGACCCTCAAAGATCATTTCGCCCGAGCGGATCGTCGCAGCGCCGGGCGGCAGCAGCCCCATCATCGCCAGTGATGTCACGCTTTTGCCGCAGCCGCTTTCGCCGACAACGCAGAGCGTTTTGCCCGCACGGACGGAAAAATTGACATGATTGATCTGGTCGCTCGGCGCGCCACGAAAGCGCAGGCTGAAGTCGCGCACTTCGAGCAAAACCTTGTCGGGGCCGGGGGAAGAGCTGGGCAATGGACCGCTTTCTTGAACCAATATCAGATTGGTCGACTATGCGGTTCAGGGGTGAAATCTGTCAATCCGAGAAATGCGATTCTTTTGATGTCCGATATATTGCAATGGGTTAGGCGTTTTATACGCCCATAAATTGAACACTAACGGCTGAATTTTGATCTGTATGCGTAATCCGCGCGGCGTAGATTGGCCCGTCGATCACGGCGGTGATATTAAGCGCTCTTGACCTCGCCAGAACAGGCCGCACCCCATTCTCTACTGGCGCTTCAAAGAAGATAATTGCAAACGCATATAAATTTTAATAACGTTAAAAGTGTGAACACTGCGCCGGGAGGGGCGCGCTATTCAGGGAGTAAAGTTAATGGGTGCGACAGACATAATGCGCGATTTTGGCGCAATGCTGATGACGGGCGGGGTCGAGGTGGTGGACTGTTCTGGCACGCTTGGGCCGGACACGCCGATCCTGCAACTGCCCGCTGACTTCGCCAAGCCGACGCCCAAGGTCGAGATCCACAAGATCAGCGAATATGATGAAGACGGTCCATTCTTCGCGTGGAACTGGATGGTGCTGGGCGAACACTCCGGCACGCATTTCGACGCGCCGCACCACTGGATCACCGGCAAGGATTACGAAGACGGCTTTACCGACACGCTCGACGTGCAGCGCCTTGTGGCCCCGGTGAACGTCATCGACTGCGCGCAGCAATCCCAAGAAGACCCCGATTTCTTGCTTGATGCTAAGGGGATCAAGGAGTGGGAAGCGGAGTATGGTGAGATTAACGCGGGCGAATGGGTGCTTATGCGTACCGATTGGGACAGCCGCGTAAACGACGAAGCGCGCTTCCTCAACGCAGATGAAACCGGGCCACACAGCCCCGGACCAACCCCGGACGCCATCGAATACCTGATGAGCAAAAAGATCGTCGGCTGGGGCACCCAGTGCATCGGGACAGACGCGGGCCAAGCTGGCGGGATGGAGCCGCCGTACCCCGCGCATAACCTGCTGCATAAGAACAACTGTTTTGGTCTGGCCAGTCTTGCGAACCTCGACAAATTACCCGCCAAGGGCGCGGTGCTGATCGCCGCCCCGCTCAAAATCAAAAACGGCACTGGCAGCCCGATCCGGGCGCTGGCGCTTGTGCCAAAGGGCTAAGCAATGAGCAAACCGTCCCATGATGACGCGGCCAATGCGCCGCTGGAGCAGCTCGGGCTCGATAACTTCGCGCCCTATCTGATGAACCGGATCATGGGGCGGTATAACGCCGCCCTATCAACCGAAATGGCGGCCCTCGGGCTGACCACGCCGCAAATGCGTTCGCTTGCGGTGCTGTCGGTGATTGACGGCATCTTGATCCGCGAATTGGCGGTCTATGCCGTGGTGCAGCAATCGACATTGAGCCGCGCGCTTGATGCCTTGGTACGCGACGGCATGGTGCGGCGCGAGACTGATGCGACCGACAGCCGCGCCACCCGTGTTTATCTTACCCAGAAGGGGCGCGAGGCCTACGAGCGGCTCTGGCCCCATATGGCGGCTTCCCATGACGCGATGTTCAAGGGCATCGACGCCGCCGAAAAAGAGGCTTTTGTGGCCACCCTGCGCACCATGTTGCGCAACATCCGCAAACACGATTTTTAAGAGGGTCCGATGGCCGAGCGTTCGTTCAAGGCAGAGGTAGAGCACCTGCGCAAGGGAGACGGCGACGTCTTTACCGGTGAGGGTATCCTCGCGATCACCAAGGCGCTGTTGGAAAACGGGGTCGGCTATGTGGGCGGCTATCAAGGCGCGCCGATCTCGCATCTGATGGATGTGCTGGCCGATGCCGAAGAGCTGATGGGCGAGTTGGGCGTGCGGTTCGAGGCCAATGCAAGCGAGGCTGCCGCCGCCGCGATGCTGGCCGCTTCGGTGCATTACCCGATCCGAGGCGCGGTGACCTTCAAAGGCCCGGTGGGGGTGAATGTGGCCTCGGACGCGCTGGCGAACCTCAGTTCTTCGGGCGTGACCGGCGGCGCGCTGGTGATCGTGGGCGAGGATTACGGCGAAGGCTCTTCGATCATGCAGGAACGCTCCCACGGCTTTGCCATGAAGTCGCAGTTCTGGATGCTGGACCCGCGCCCGAACCTGCCTTGCATCACCAAGGCGGTGAAGGACGGGTTTGAACTGTCGGAGGCCAGCAACACGCCCGTCATGCTGATGGTGCGCATCCGGTCGTGCCATGTGACGGGCAGTTTTGAGACCAAGGACAACCAACGTCCGCCGCTGACCGTGGCCGAGGCCGCCGCCAATCCGCGTTCGGATTTCAACCGCGTGGTGCTGCCGCCGATGTCCTATCTGCATGAGAAGGACAAGATCGAGAACCGCTGGCCTGCGGCGGAGAAATTTATCCGCGACAATAAGCTCAACGAGGTCTTCGGCCCCGAAAAAGCGCCTTTGGGCATCGTGGTGCAGGGCGGCATGTACAACTCGGTCATCCGCGCGCTGCAACGGTTGGGGCTGGCGGATATCCACGGCGAGACCGAGGTGCCGCTTTATGTGCTGAACGTGACCTATCCGCTGCTCAAAGACGAGTTCGACGACTTCTGCGCGGGCAAGGAGCATGTGTTGGTGGTCGAGGAAGGCCAGCCCGATCACATCGAACAACAGCTCGGCTCCTACCTCTACAAGTTGGAGCGCAAGGTGAAGCTGCACGGCAAAGACGTGTTGCCGATGGCGGGGGAATACACCGGACAAGTGCTGCTCGACGGGGTCACGGGTTTTCTGAAAATCGCCGCACCCGACATGCTGCCCGGCGCGGTGCGCGCGCCCAATGCCGAAGCGCCCGCGATCCCCGACCTCATTGAAACCGTGCCGATCCGCCCGCCCGGCTTCTGCACCGGCTGTCCGGAACGTCCGATCTTTGCCGCGATGAAACTGACCGAGCAGGAATTGGGCAAACACCAGATCACCGGCGACATTGGCTGCCACCTCTTTGGCGTTCTGCCGCCCTTCGAGATCGGCGGCTCGACCATGGGCTACGGCCTTGGCCCGGCCTCCAACGCGGCCTTTGACGGTGGCGGTGACAAGCGGGTGATCTCGATCCTGGGCGATGGTGGCTTCTGGCACAACGGTCTGTCGACCTCGATCGGCAACATGGTGTTCAACAAATCCGACAGCGTCGCGGTGATCGTCGACAACTACTATTCTGCCGCCACCGGCGGGCAGGATGTGATGTCCTCTCGAGCGCATAACGACACGAAATCGACGAACAACCCGATCTCCAAGGCGCTCAAGGGCGTGGGCGTCGAATGGGTGCGCCAGATTGATCGGACTTATGACGTGGGCAAGCTGCGCGAAGTGCTGCGCGAGGCGCTGACCACGGATTACAAAGGGCCGAAGGTCATCGTGGCGTCGTCGGAATGTATGCTGAATAAACAGCGCCGCGAAAAGCCCCTGCGCAACAAAGCGATCAAGGAAGGCCGCCGCATGGAGGTGCCGCGCTTTGGCGTCGATGCCGATGTCTGCACCGGCGATCACGCTTGTATCCGGCTGTCGGGCTGCCCGTCGCTGTCACTGAAACGCCTTGACGATCCGCTGCGGGACGATCCGGTGGCGCATATCGACCAGACCTGCGTGGGCTGCGGCAACTGTGGCGAGGTCGCCGATACGGCGGTGCTCTGCCCGTCCTTCTATCAGGCCGATGTGGTGCATAACCCAAGTCGTTTCGAGCGCTGGCGCGCCGATAAGACCGCGCAGATCATCCGCTGGCTGCAAGATCGGCGCGATGCCAAACGGCTGCGCAGCGAAGGAGTGACGATGTGAATATGGTGCTGCCGCAAAAGACCCCTGACGTGCGGGTCGAAAAGATCATAAAGCTTGCCGTCATGGCCGTGGGCGGGCAGGGCGGCGGCGTGCTGACTGGTTGGATCGAAGCCATGGCGCGGGCCGAGGGCTATGTCTGTCAGGCGACCTCGGTCGCGGGGGTGGCGCAGCGCACGGGGGCCACGATTTACTATGTCGAGATGGCCCCGAAAGGCGCGCTCGATCCGGTCTTTGCGCTGGCCCCGGCGGCGGGTGATGTCGACGTGCTGATTGCCGCCGAGATGATGGAAGTGGGCCGCGCGGTGATGCGCGGCTTTGTGACGCCAGACCGCACGACGCTAATCGGCTCGACCCACCGGGCCTTGGCGGTGAGCGAGAAAATGGCGCCCGGGGACGGCATTGCCGATGCGGATGAAGTCCGGGCTGCCGCCGAAATTGCGGCGCAAAACTTGATCCTTGAGGATATGGAAGGGCTGGCGGTCGGTGCGGGCTCGGTCATTTCGGCCTCGCTCTTTGGTGCGCTGGCAGGCTCCGGCGCGCTGCCGTTTCGCCGTGAAGCCTATGAAGATGCGATCCGCGCGGGCGGCAAAGGGGTCGAGCCTTCGCTGCGTGCCTTCGCGGTGGGCTTTGATGCCGCACAGGGCCGGTTGCCGGACGCGCCCACCGTGGCTGCGGTCGAGGAAACCCCTTTCCGACTGGTTGGCCCCAAGGCGCTGCAATTGCGGTGGGACGCACTGGTCGCGCGCGCCGATGCGCTGCCCGAGCCGGTGCATGACATGGCGTTGGCCGGGCTGGCGAAGGTGGTGAACTTTCAGGACTGCGCTTATGGCGCGCTCTATCTCGATCGGCTCGATACCGTGCTGGCCCGCGACAGCGCCGTGCAGGAATGGCAGCTTTCGGCGGCGGCGGCAAAGTATATCGCGAACGCAATGGCTTATGACGATATTATACGCGTGGCAGACCTTAAAACCCGCGCTCCGCGTTTCACGCATATCCGGCAGGAGATGCGGGCGGGGGATGCGAACCTGATACAGTTGACCGAGTATTTCCACCCGCGTGCGGAAGAGATCGCGGGGCTGATGCCTGCAGGGCTTGGCGCGAAGGTAGAGGCCAGCGACAAATGGATGGCGCGGCTGAACCGCTGGTTCGACAAGGGGCGGCGGCTGCGCACAGACCGCCTGCCTGCATTCTTGATGCTGCATGTGTTGGGGGGGGTGAAGGGCTACCGGTTGAAAACGCACCGTCATGCGATTGAAGAGACGCATCTGGAAGACTGGCTGTCGCGTTGTCTAGCGGAGGTCGAAAACGACTATGCGCTTGCGGTGGAACTGGTGAAATGCAGGCGGCTGATTAAGGGCTATTCTGACACCCATGCGCGGGGTTTGGGCAAGTTTGACCGAGTGCTGGAAGCGGCCGAGATGCTGCGCGGGCGTGAAGATGCGGCGGCCTGGGTGGCGCGATTGCGCGAAGCTGCTTTGCAGGATGCGGAAGGCAAAGCGCTGGAGGGGGCGATTGCGACGGTTCGCTCCTTCGTGTGAGTGACAGAGGGCTATCACCTGCCTATAGGCTTGATTTCGGGCCTTATAGTTCCGCCTCCCACCGCCGTGACAGGCGCATCGCCCCATTGATAATCCCGACCATCGAATAGGTCTGCGGAAAGTTTCCCCAGCCTTCGCCAGTGGCAAAAGCAGTGTCCTCGGACATGAGGCCAAGGTGGTTGCGCGCCTCGAGCAATTCT
>Ga0209345_10001093_pt1 | contig 33677 bp, 23 predicted proteins | sample Cruoilmetagenom7_FD_187294 | JGI IMG/M metagenome (GOLD analysis project Ga0209345, IMG submission 187294) | Oil polluted marine microbial communities from Coal Oil Point, Santa Barbara, California, USA - Sample 7 (SPAdes) (version 2) | ecosystem: Environmental > Aquatic > Marine > Oil seeps ...
CAAGGATGCCAACAGTCTGGTTTTCCGCCGACCGTGTCAGTGGCGCAGCGCCGTGGGTTTCCCACGCTCCGGAACGGACATAGGCATCGTCACGCCGCATTTCACGGTAGCAGGCCAGCATCAGCAACACTGCGGTTGTCGCGACCTCGGCATTCAGAACATCCGGTGTGTGAGTCACCATGATGCCGCGCCGCACGGCTTCTGCCGCGTCGATGGAATCATACCCCACGCCGTAGCAGGAGATCATCTTGAGGTTGGGCAGGGCGTCCATGATGGCGGGTTGAACACCGGCACCCCCGTTTGTGACAACATGGGTGATCGCTGCACCGTTACTTTGCAGCCAAGCCATGTCGTGATCCGCCCATTGGTGAAGGGTGCATGCCGCTTCCATCCGGGTTAGCATCGCGTCTGATGCGCCCCCTATCAGCAAAACTTCAGGCATCTTCATCCACCTTCTGACGCTGTACGCCCAAACCTTCGATGGTCAGTTCCATCACATCGCCCTTTTTCAGGTAAACCGGCGTTGGCTTCATGCCCATACCGACGCCGGGGGGCGTGCCTGTGGTGATCACATCACCGGGATGAAGGGTCATCAGCCCGCTCAGATGTTCGATGATCTCGGCCACAGAAAAGATCATCGTCGCGGTATTGCCGTTCTGCATCCGCTTGCCATTCACGTCTAGTGACATGGAAAGTGCCTGCGGGTCGGGTACTTCGTCGCGTGTGACGAGCCATGGGCCGGTTGGGCCGAAGGTGTCACAGCTTTTTCCCTTGGTCCATTGTCCGGTCAACTGGGTCTGGAAGTGGCGTTCAGAGACGTCATTGATGACGCAGTATCCCGCGACATAATCCAGCGCGTCTTCCTTCGAGACATATTTTGCCTTTTTGCCGATCACCACGCCTAGCTCAACCTCCCAGTCGGTGTGGGTTGAGCCGCGCGGCATCACCACATCATCGTTGGGCCCGACAATCGCGGAGTTGGCTTTGAAGAACAGGATCGGATGTTCTGGGATAGCGGCGCCTGTTTCTGCGGCATGGTCCGAATAGTTTAGACCGATGCACAGGAATTTGCCGATGTTCCCGACGCATGGGCCAATGCGGGGCGCGCCCGTGACTTCGGGTAGGGTGGCGGGGTCAATCGCCCGCAATTTCGCAAGGCTGGCGTCATCCAGCATGTCACCTGTAATGTCGGCTACATGGGCACACAGATCGCGCAAAGTGTCGCCATCCATCAGGCCGGGTTTTTCGGTCCCGGTCGCGCCGTATCTTACCAGTTTCATGTATTATCCTTTGTCTTTTGAATGTTGGAGGGGAGGGTGGTTGAGGTCACTGTCCTGACCATCCTCCGTCGATGATATGGGGGTGTCCCGTGGTAAAGGCGGAATCGTCGCTGGCCAGATATACCACCAGTGCTGCGATTTCCTCTGCGGTTGCTACGCGCCCCATGGGTTGGCGGGATACAAACTGTTGCATGGCCTCTTCCTTGCTGCCCAGAATTTTTCCAAGCACGTCAACGCGGTCATGCCAGCTGGGGCTTTCGACGGTGCCGGGGCAAATACAGTTACATCTGATGCCCTGCGCAACATAGTCTACCGCGACGGATTTTGTCAGGCCGATGACGGCAGCCTTGGTCGTGCCGTAGATAAAACGGTCGGGCGCGCCGATTACCGAGGAACACGCGGATGACATGTTGATGATGGAGCCTTTTCCTCGTTCCAGCATTCTGGGCAAGGCTGCGCGGATCGTGCGCACCATGGATCGCAGATTGAGATCAAATGCAAAATCTAGTTCGTCGTCTGTCGCATCAAGGATAGTACCGTGATGTACAAAGCCTGCGCAGTTGAACAGAACCTCGGGCTTTGCGCGTGCGACCCCTTCTTCAACGCTGTGGTTGTCGCGGGCATCCAGAACAAATGTTTCGACGCCTTCAAGGGTGGCCAAAGCATCGACATTTACATCGGTGGCAAACACCTGTGCGCCCTCGGCTGCCATGGCCAGCGCGCTGGCCCGTCCAATACCCTGACCCGCAGCCGTGACCAATACGCGTTTTCCGACCAATCGCTTGTTTGTCATCGCAACTTCTCCATTGGGAACCGCAGGATACACCGGATTCTTGGAGAGGCTACGCCAGTCAAACTCACTTAGCCACAGCATCTTGCAATCTTTGGGCAGCGGGATGCGCCCTGTTCCAAATGAATTTTTGATGGGTGCGCTAGTGCAGGAAGGCCAGCGTGATATGTTCATGGGGTGCCGCCGCGAAACCCTAAAACGGTGCCAAACGTAATGCCGATCTGGGCGCAAATCATGTGGTGTCAAAAACAATCCGGCAGATACGATACGTCTAAAGACGTGCCCTTAGGACCAAGCAGGGTACGGGGCGAAAGAACGCCATTCACTCAAGGTATGACCGGGGGTATTCAACGCTGCGGCAAGTGCCTTCTGGCGTAGGCTTGGCAAGTTTGTAAATGGCTCTGGTTGTTTTTCGGCGTCCAAAACGGTGCGCACACGGTCGGCCACAGCCCAAGGGCCGCCATCAAGGCCTGCAAAACCGGAAGGTAACAGGTCGGGATCGGAAACCAGCACGTTGGCGTCCTCCAGATCAAAGGGTAGGGCAATCCGAAGGGCCCGAGTAACCGCCGTTGCATCGCTAGGATCAGTGCATTTCGAGAGCAGCCAATGTATAACTGCGGGGTCATCAACCAGTCCCGAAATCTCGGTCGCGGCTGCGCGCCGATCTGGCGTCTGGATCAACGTCCCTAACCACCGCCGCAACTCATCGCCTGTCTCTGACAACACAACCAGCTCCAAAGCTGCGTCCGCATGGAGCGTGTTGCCTTCGGCGATTTTCCGCATTGAGCGGCTGCTTGCGGACCGATCCCCCAGCAGCATTGCGCTGCGTGCCGCCCAAAATTGCTCCGTTGGATCATTGGTTGTTGTCATCGCAGCCAAAATCTTTGGGAGCCGGTCTAGATTGCCCAGTTCACCCGCCAACCGCAGCGCGCGGGCACGCACGTGATGGTCCGTGTCGCGCAGATAGCGGGTAAGCTCGTCGCCCGGATCGACGCGGTAATGGGTGAAAGCGGAAAGTGCCAAATACCTTTGAAGCGGTTTGTGCGATTTGGACCACGCGCTGACAAAGGGCTTTAACGCGTCGATGCCAACCCAAGCGACGGCACCAGAGGCGCCACGCCAGGTCTTAGGATCTGCCACTGCAACCCTTTCAAGAATGTCGGGGATACTCGGGTCTTCCGCGAGCAGAGCAGGCGCGAGCCATGCAAAGATTTCTCCCTCCTCCGGAAAATCGTCAAAGCGGCGTTCAGCCTCGGCAAGGGTGTCGGGGCCGGACGCCATAGCCGCCGCCAAATGCGCTGACAGGCGCAGATCATTACGACCCAACTGCGCTGTTCCCATTTCGGGATCATGGAACAGCCGTCCGCGCTGCATCCAGAAAAAGGACGCACCTTCAACGTGCTGACGCAGGATATCGGGTATGACTGCCTGCTTGTCCAACATTGCGCTAGTTCAGGTCGATGGAGGCGCCGCGTATCCGGTTTGATCCGCTCGCGTGGGTGACAAGTTCGCTGCCTCGAATGGTGATATGACCGTCCTTTTCCATGATGATCGCAGCCTTTCCGACGCGCAATTCAATGCGTTCGTTGGCCACGATGGACACCAGTTCGCCGTCCCGAACGACGGATTTTGATGTGGGCTCGGGGTGCAGAATACGGCCGATGATCAGGGGGCGGTCGCGCCTGCCGTCCTCGAACAATAGTGCAACCTGTGAGCCAACATCATCAGGTCCAAGCCGGGCAAGGGCGCGCGCATCTATTGCATGCGCAGCAGGGTTTTCGGGAAAGACGACCTGCGGTTTGCCTTCCTTGAATCCCATTAGCATCCCGATGATCACACCGCCAAGTGACTGATCTACCTTCACAAGAACCTTCCTTCCACGCCCTTCGCGTTCGTTAAACAGCGACTCCCGTTGAGGTTGAGGATAGGAGCTTCGCTGTAGTTTTCCCAATACTTTTTTGAGGTCTTTTTGTATCGTTGCTCATTGCCTGACGGGTTGGCGTGGCAAAATTTGACACGTGGTTTACAGGCGCTGAAACTTTAATGGGTCAATTTGATCAGGGGCCAATCGGCCTTGTTACAAGGCGTTTCAAGGAACCGGTTAGGGCGCTTTCCCAAAGCTGTCGCAAAATCCGACATAGTCTAGGTGACTTGGCTTGGTCTGGGTATGGAGGAATTCCATACGTTCCGAATTGTTGCCAGAATCAAAATCCCGTGCAACACTCTGAGTTGTATTTTAGATATTAGAAGGCCGAGAGGGATGGATTTTGACCGCCTCCTTGTGCCGATCAAGGGGGAGTTTTCCTCCGGTATAGAATTGCGTCACGATCTGCGGTTTCACGATTTGGAGCGGCTGACAGATCCTGCAGCAAAGATCGCACGGGTCAACGAAGATGGTACTTTAAACGATTCAGCTCCGAATGTTGATTGGGATAAAATTATTCATGATGGTCAGGATTTGGCCGACGAAGGGCGTGATTTACGTCTGCTGGTGCTGCTCACAAGGGCGCATTTCAACGTAGAAGGGTTTGGGGCATTTGCTTCGGCGCTGGATTTTCTGGCACAGACGGTGGCCCAATACTGGGACAACCTGCACCCGGCTTTACGAGACCGTGATGACCAGAAGGCAGCGGCCCTGCCTAGATTGAATGCGTTGCGGCAGTTGGAAAATGACGACAGCGGATTGCTGGGCGATATGCGGTTTGGTGTGCTGCTTAACCCCCGTGGGATCGGACCAATTTCCGGTGATGATCTGGCCAATGCGGCGCTCAGTGATTTTGAAATGCTGGCAAAGGCGGCATCTGGATTGAGCCAGTCAGAGAAGGATGCGCTGTCTGCCGCGCATAGTCAGCTGACAAATCGGGTAAAAGCAGCCACCCGCATGTTGGCCGCAGAGCAAGCAGACGAGATGGCCAGTCTGATTGCTGACATCATTGCCTGTGAGGCAGGGCTGACTGCATTGAGCAAAGCCATTGCCGAGGCGATGCAGGTTACCGACCAGAGCGGTCTTGCGATGCCCGAGATGGAGGAGTTTTTGGCGCTGTGTCGGAAAACATTGGAAGAAGCCGTGCGCGCTACGCAGGAGGATGCCCCCGTGACAGAGGATAATCCGGCGGCTTCCTTAGTGAACGAAGCAAGCGCAGCTAAAGGAGGCGGTTCGGCGGCCTCCACGCCAGGCGTGATCGCGTCGCGTGCTGATGTTGAACAAAGTCTCGACCGGATCATTGCGTTTTATGAACGGACCGAACCGGGTAGCCCTATGCCGCATCTTGCACGGCGGATGCGGCGCATGGTGGCGATGGATTTCCTCGAAATTATGGAGGAAATCGCGCCCTCGGGGCTGAAGGAGTTTCGAAGCGTGGCGGGAGTGGAAGACACGAAGAAAAAGTGACGCTGCACCATATCGGTGGCGAATTTAGCAGACCAATTGAACATTTTTTATTTTTGCATTGGAGGAATTATTAGTGGCTGACAGTAAGCAGAAGGTAATCGAACGCAATCGCGCGCCAAGGGTGCAGATTGCCTATGACGTGGAACACTACGGCAGTCCAACGACGATAGAGCTGCCCTTTGTGATGGGTGTGATGGCAGATCTGGCCGGTGCTTCGGAAACGCGCGAAGCTAAAAAGCCCATCAACGACCGGACCTTTGTCGAGACGGATGCGGGTCGCTTCAACAAATTCATGGAAGCCCTCAGCCCACGTGTAAAAGCGCGGGTCAAAAATACCCTGCCGGGTGAAGAGGGGGCCGATGTCGACGAAGAGTTATTCGTTGATCTGTCGTTCAAAAGCATGAGCGATTTCGCCCCGGATAAGGTGGCCGAACAGGTGCCGCAACTGAACGAGCTTCTGAAAATGCGCAAACAGCTCGAAGAGCTGCTGAGCTATATGGATGGCAAGGTGGATGCTGAAAAACGCATTGCCCAGCTTTTGACGAATGAGCCGCTGCTGGCGCAAGCCGCCGAGCAGGCGATGGCTGCAACATCTGACAAGGAGAGCTGAGCATGGCCGAAGAGAAACAAGCAGACGCAGGTGCCGCCGAAGCCGAAGCGCTTGATCTGGGCGAATTCAGCGATCTTCTGGAGAAGGATTTCCGTGTCAAAGACAGCGAGGGCGAAAAGCTTCAGGCGCTGGTGTCAAATCTGGCTCTTGCCGCGAAAGAACGTGCAGGGACCGCCGCGATTTCAGGAAACGCGGTCAAGTCGATCAAATCGTTGATCGCGGGCATCGACGGGATGTTGTCGACCCAAATGAATGAAATCCTGCATTCTCCGGAAGTCCGCAAGATGGAGGGTAGCTGGCGCGGCCTGCACTATCTGGTGAACAACACCGAGACGGATCAAAAGCTAAAAATCCGCGTGCTGAACATCGCAAAGGACGATCTGGGCGATCATCTGGAAGATTACGAAGGCCAGATGTGGGACCAATCGCCGATCTTCAAAAAGATATACAGCGATGAGTATTCCATGTTCGGTGGAGAGCCGTTCGGGGCTATCGTCGGGGACTACGAATTCAGCCACAAGCCCAAGGACGTAAGCCTTTTGCGTAACCTGTCGGGCATCTGCGCCTCTGCGCATGCGCCGTTTGTCGCGGCGGCTGCTCCGCAGCTTTTTCGAATGGAAAGCTGGCAGGAGCTGCCGAACCCGCAGGATTTGGAACAGATCGTCTCAAGCCCTGATTATGCAAGCTGGCAAAGTCTTCGCGAAAGCGAGGATGCGCGTTACATCGGACTTGCGATGCCGCGCGTGCTTGGCCGTTTGCCTTACGGGGCTGAAACCGTTCCGGTCAAAGGTTTTGACTTCGAAGAGGAAATCGACGGGCAGCATGACCACTATGTGTGGATGAATGCGGCCTATGCGATGGGCGTGAACATCAACCGCAGCCACAAAATCTCGGGATGGGGCACGCAGATCCGCGGTGTTGAATCCGGTGGCACTGTGATGAACTTGCCCGTGCATACTTTCCCGACGGACGATGGATCGACGGCGATGAAATGCCCCACCGAAATCGCTATCGACGACCGCCGAGAGGCCGAGCTGGCGAAGCTTGGCATGATGCCAATCCTGCACCGGAAGAACACCGATGTCGCCGCATTTATTGGCGCACATAGCTTGCAGGATGACGAAACCCGTGCGGGTCGTTTGGTGGACCCTGACGCGCAGGCAAATGAGCGGCTATCGGCAAATCTGCCCTATCTGTTCCCCGTCAGCCGCTTTGCGCATTATCTCAAGGCAATTGCGCGGGACAAGGTCGGTACGTTCAAGGAACGCGCCGATATGCAAATTTGGCTGAGCGAGTGGATTAACCGCTATGTTTTGGCCAACCCAGCGATGGCTGACGATAAGGCCAAAGCAAAACGTCCTCTTGCAGCGGCCGAAGTGCAAGTGGACAGCGTTGAGGGCCGTCCCGGCTATTACAATGCGCGCTTTTTTCTGCGGCCTCATTACCAACTGGAAGGCATCAACGCTTCGCTGCGTCTGGTTTCTGAACTGCCTTCCGTCAAATCCTGATTTTAAATTTGAACACATTGGAGAATTGAAATGCCACTTACAGCGTATTTAAAGATCGGCGATATCGCAGGTGAATCACAACGCGTGGATCATGAGGAAGAAATTGATATCCATGACATCATGTGGAACATCGAACAGGGGTCTGCGGCACAGGTTGGCAAAGGCCGTGCGCGGGCCCGTGCGCAGGTATCTGCGCTGAACCTCAAGAAGTTTGTTGATGCAGCTTCGGTCTATCTCGCGCTGGCCTGTATGCAGGGTAAATCCTTTCCGGATATGGTCCTGTCTGTGCGAAAGGACTCCGGTGAGGCGCATCTCGATTATCTGATCATCACCATGGAAAATGTGACCATCTCGAAATACGAGATGGTGGGCGTTGGTGACGAAGAGGATGGCCAGATGATTGAGGAAGAACTTGGTCTCGTCTTCGAAAACGTCACCTACAAGTACACGGTTCAGGAAGATGACCACTCTGCCGGTGGTGAGCATGAGGTGACTTATGACATCGCGGCAGGCGTCTGACCGGAGGTCTGGCAGCGTCTGATGGCGGATCGCGATGAAAGCACTGCAGTAGCCCGGCAAGAAGCGGTTCAGCCGTCCCTTTGGGATCGGCTGGTGGATGAATTGCCGGGCATTTCCGCTGAACGTGATGCGTTGCAGCGCGACCTGACAAAGGCTCTTGGAGATGCGGAGCAGGTGGCAGCGCTGGTCAGTGGTGGTGCCCGCGGCATAGAGCGTCGCACCGATCTGGATGAGGATACCAAGCAGCTGGCGCATCGGCTGGTTCTTCTTTTGACGCGCAAGCGCAGGCTCGAAGAGGGCGGCGTAGTTGTCACCTCTGATGTGCTGCGCGAAGCCGTGCGCCGCGACATCGAAATGCTTTTCAACATTGAACGACTGGAGGCCCAGTTCTTGCTGACCGATCGCGAAACACTTGCGCATGACAGTCCTGCCAGCCAGCTGGCAGAATTCCCGCATGTGCGTGCCAGTGTTCTCAACTACGGGGTGCCGTCATTCTCGGGGCGTTCCGGTTCGGACTTCGACAAGGATGATCTGGCCCGTGAGATAAAGGCCGTGCTCAATACGTTTGAGCCGCGGTTGAAAAAGGACAGCGTAAAGGTGCGTGTCCGTACCGGAGACAAGATCGGTATGCGCATCGACATTGACGGCATATTGCTGTTGTCGCCTGTCCCTGAACGCTTGCGCCTTTCCACCAGTGTCGATCTCGACAATGGGCGTGCCTTGACCACATTGGAGGCGCGGTGATGGATCAGGCGTTTCTGGAATATTATGAAGAAGAGCTGGGTCACATCCGCACAATGGCCGAGGAATTCGCGGCGCTGCATCCAAATGTTGCCCGTAATCTTGCGCTTGATTCCATTCCCTGTCCCGATCCTTATGTAGAAAGACTGCTTGAGGGCGTTGCGTATCTGGCAGCCCGTACAAGGCTGAAAGTAGACGGAGAGTCGAGCCGCTATGTGCGCGCGCTTATTGATACTCTTTACCCTGATCTGGGTGGACCGGCGCCTGCAATGACAATGGCGGCTATGCGGGCTGGCCCACAGGTTCAGCGGATGCTGGACGGGCATGTGATGAAACGTGGCACCCGTCTGATTTCGGGCTTGCGCGAGGGGCAGCAGACGCGCTGCACCTATACAACGGCACAAGCTGTTCACCTTTGGCCCATTACGATCTCTGACGTTGAGTATTTGCAGGACAAAGGTGCGCTGGCTCAGGCGGGGATCGGGAATACTGTGGCGCGCGGGGCCGCTGCGGGCATCCGGATTACCATTGCGCGTGACGGGGCGGGGCAGCTTGACGAATTGTCGCTGGATGCACTTGATCTCTATTTCGGGGCGGGATCACGCGGAGGCGTGATATTTGACGCTGTGTTCGGCTTTGGCGCAGGGGCGGTGGCACGGCCGGCGCACAAGAGCACGCCTTTTGAGGGGATAGACCGCCCCGGTATGATCGGCGTCAGTGATGATGATGCTCTGCTTCCTCGGGTGCGGTCATCATTCGAAGGCTACCGCCTGCTGCGCGAGTATTTCTTGATGCCGCCGCGGTTTTACTACATGCGGCTTTCAGGGCTCGCTCCGATGGTGCGTGCTACGGGTGGCAACAAGCTTGAGATTGTCGTGCTGCTCAGCGAGGAGCGGACTGATCTGGCTGGGATAAGCGCAAAGGATTTCAGTCTCTTCACAACGCCGGTGGTCAATCTTTTTGAGCACGAGTGTAATCTGGTGGAGCTGCGCCGTAATGCGGCACATCACATCGTTCAGGCCGATCGCACGCGGCCGCGTGACTTTGAGATATATCGGTTGCTGCGGGTCGAGGATGCAGAGACGGATGGTCCACAGGCTCAGGTAACGCCGTTATTTTCGGTGGAGGCCGAAGCTGACAGCGGTCATGTCTATTCGGCGGATCGACGTGCGCGCCGCCCTGATACCGAGGAAGTCCGAAGGGGCCAGACCCGTTCCAGTTATACCGGCGATGATTTCTATATTTCTGTCGGGCGGCCAAGCCATGCCCGCCCTGCGCGCCCGTTACGGCGGCTGGATGTGCGCGCATTGTGCACCAATCGCGACCTCCCCATTCTGGATGACACGCCCAAGCTCACGCTGGATTCCGGCGATCCGGTTCAATCGGTCGCCTTGCTGTCTCCGATGCGCAGACCGCGGTCGTCTTTGCGCGCCGCTTTGCCGTCCGGTGCCTCAGACGAGCGGCAGATTGATGACCTCACGTGGCGCTGGATTTCCCAGCTAAGCCTCAATCATATTTCGCTTGCCGAAGGTGACGCCGGTGCGGAGCCGCTGCGCGCTTTGATCAAGCTTTATGCAGATCGGGGCGATCCTGCGCTGCGGCGTCATGGCGCCGCAATCGTTGGGCTACAGTCGCGCCCATTGGTTGAGCGGCTGGTGGTCGCGGGGCCTTTGTGCTTCGGGCATGGGACTGAAATCACGCTTGATATCAATGATGCGCTTTTGACGGGCGGCAGCAGTCTGCTGCTTTCTGTCTTACTTGCGCAGCTTTTTGCGCGCCACACTGCGATCAATTCCTTCGTGCGCACAAAGACGCGCCTGACCCAACAACAGACGGAGGTAACATGGCCGATGACCACGGGCACACGCGCCCTGATCTGACAAACGCGGCAAGAATGGATTTCTTTGAACTGCTGCGCCAGTTGGAGACAGACGACCTGCGGTTTGGCCGCGCCGGAAGTGCGGGCAATGAACCGGCGCTCTTGGGCCAGTCTGCACGCATGTCTTTTGCCGCAAGTGATGTGGCGAATGTATCCACCGATCCGAAAACCGGCAAACCACAGATCAGTGTGAATGTGCTTGGCCTCATCGGCCCGGAAGGGCCGATGCCCTTGCACATGACGCGCTGGATTATGGCACGTCTTTCGAACCGTTGGTTCGCCGGCGACAGCAGCGGTGCTACTGCCGATACGTCATTTCTCGATTTCATCAATATGCTGCAGCACCGGCTTATCGCGCTTTACTGGCGCGCGTGGGCTGATGCACAACCCCAGATCAACATTGCGCATGGCAACGGTGGGCGCGTCACCGCGATGATGCGGGCGCTGGCAGGTCAAGGTCTGCCCGGAACCACCACTGGCGATATCCGGCTGGACGGTGCGAAATTGCGCCATGCGACATCGCTGGTAATGGAGGCACGCAGCCCCGAGCGGCTTTGTGCTTTTCTGGAGACGGTGTTGGGGGTTTCCGTGCGGTTGGCCGAATTTCAAGGCCGCTGGATCGATATCCCCGATCACTTGCAAAGCAGCTTGGGGCAACAGCATGCGGGTCTGGGAACAGGCTGTGTTGTTGGCGCGCGCATATTCGACAGGCAAAGCCATGCAGAGCTGCAGCTAGGCCCGTTGACGGTGCAACAGTTCAACGCTTTTCTTGATGATCCGGACGCATGGAGCAGGCTCAAACAAGCGCTGGTATTTGCTGCCGGTAAGGACATCAATTTCAGCTTGCGGATGGTACTGGCACCCGATGAGGTGCCTGTCGCCAAATTGGGCAACTGCCGATTGGGGCGTACGTCGTGGCTTGCTCCGAAAAAGGGATCGGGTGCAGATGACCTTTCTTTCTCAAACATAACCGGACCGGAAAGGATGGCAGGATGAAACTGCGTCTTGTCATTGAAACGGCTCCTGTAAAACAGTCGGAGATGGAGCGCGTCTATTCTGGCGGTCAGATGACCATCGGGCGCAGCGCTGATGCCGATTGGCAGATCGACGATCCCAAGATGTTCATATCGCGCAGACATTGTGTGATCAGCGAAGAGAATGGCAAAGTTGTGGTCACTGATGCGTCCTCGGGGGGGCTGTTTATTGATAACGCCGCAAACCCTGTAGGGTTGGGCAATGTCGAAGTGATTGAACCGGGTATGCGCCTGCATCTGGGGGATTTTACCTTTCGGATCGAGACCGCAACAGGGGTGCAAGAACCTGTGGAAACGCCTCCGAAGAAATCGAGCTATTTTCTTCCCGAGGATGATCCGCCCGCACCAGCAGCGCCGCCCGAACGTCCTTCCGCCTTGCCTGACCCTTTCGGCCTGCGGCAAGACAACACCGAACAAGCCCGCCACAAAGAAGTCCCACGCTCACCTCGACCGTTGAACCAAGGCGATCCGTTTGGCTTGGACCTGCGGAAAAGTGTCGAAGAGGCGCCGCAAAATGACGGGCCAAAACCGTCTGGTGGGTTTTTTGAGGATGACCCTGACGAGCATTCAATCGCGCCTGAGGGTCAGACCGCAGCAGCTTCTGGCAAGCCAGATCACAAACCGGATATTTTCGGAGATTGGGATCAGTCGCCCGCCAGTGCTGGCAAGTTTCACGGTGAGCCACGCGATGCCACGCCGGCATTTCCGGAAGGTGAAAGACCGCAAACGCGGGAGCCGGAACGGCCCGCCTCTGATCCGAAGCCGGAACCACGCCGCGACCAACCCGCAGCGGCGCGCCCCGATGAAGATCTACGGGATGCATTGTTGCGGGGGATGGGGATCGATCCGGCGCAGATGCTAACGGATGATCCGCTGGCAGAGATGGAACATCTGGGCGCGTGCATGCACGAGATGGTAAAGGGGTTGATGCTGTTGCTGCGCACCCGAGCGCAGGAGAAGCAGAAGGTGCGCGTGGCACAGACCATTGTCGCAAGCGAAAACGTAAACCCGTTGAAGTTTCTTGCGACGCCTGAGGATGCGTTGAGCGCGCTGGTCCGTCCACGCGGGCGCGGCTACCTCGCACCAACCGATGCGGTACAGGGCGCGTATCGCGATCTCACAGATCATCAAGTCCGGACATGGAGCGCGCTGCAAATCGCTTTGCGGCGGATGATAGACAAGTTCGACCCTGAAGAAATCGCGAAGGAGATGGACGACGTGGGATTGCTTGAATCCCTCGTCGCAGGTGGGCGTAGTGCCAAGCTTTGGCAAATCTACGAAGACCGCTACCGCGATATCGCGGCGACTGCTGAAAAGCAGTTTCTAGGAGATGTCGGGGCCGATTTCAGAGACGCCTATGAAAACAGAAGGAAGGAATGACATGACTTATTTTTCACGACGCAGTTTTCTAACAACGACGATATTGGCAGGGGGCGCGCTGTTGGCGGGCTGCATGGGGGAGGCGGCACCTGCGGTTCTGGCCGTAAGCGCGCAAAGCCGTGCGGGTATGAACCCGGGGCCCGGCGGCGGCGATCGTCCGGTCACCTTAACGGTGCTGCAATTATCCAGTGCGGCTGCATTTGACAAAGCCGACTACTTTGCACTTCAGGATCCGGCAGGTGCGCTTGGGGCTGATCTGATCCGGTCCGACCAGATCGTGCTGGCCCCGGGGGAAGTTGCAACCAAGGCAATCACCATCCAGCCCGGCGTCAGCGTAATTGGCGTGGTTGGCGGTTTCCGCGATCCGAACGGTCGCACGGTGCGGTCAAAGATAGGCGCACCCGCAGCCAACTCGGGGCTTATCATCAATGTTGGCTCAAATGGTTTGGCGCTTTCAACAGCCTGATCTGTAAAGGATGGATATGACGGATAGGAACAAGGTCGTCTGGTTCGAAGGGCTGTTTTTGCGTACCCAGCATTTTCAGCAACAAGACCGACACACTGACTGGCTGCTGCGGCAGACGCTCGCGGCACAGCCCCAGTCCAGCTTTGGCTTTATGAATCTCAAGCTGGACCCTGTGGCGCTGGATACCGGCCAGATTGCTGTGGAAACAGCAAAGGGATTTTTGCCTGACGGGACATTTATCAGCGTACCTGAAAGCACGACCCAACTAGCGCCCGTTTCGGTGACCGCGAAAACCGAAGCGGGCCTTGTCCATCTTGCCATTCCGTCGGAGTCGGCAGGTTCGGCGCTGATTGATCCAGCCCACGAGGAACCTTCGGGCACGCGGTATCGCGGTGCTATCATCGAGACGCGCGATATTATCCGCGGCGGTGCTGAAGCCACCCAGATCGAAGTCGCCCGTCTGGCGCCCAAGATTTTGCTGCCCGGTGATGAGACCGCAGGCTATGTCACGATGCCGATCGCGCGGTTGCAAGGTTTGACTGCAGATGGCGTTATCTCGCTTGATCCGGGGTTTCTTGCACCGGCGCTGCGTTTGGAGGCAGTTGATTGGTACGGTCAGCTTCTCAAAGAGCTGGTGAACGGGATGGACCGGATCGCCGACGCCCATGGTGCCATGGTGCTGGGCGGTACAGGTGCGTCGATGGAGAACCTTTTGATCCTTGAACTGGCCAATAGCACCCGACCCCGATTGGCGCATCTGGCCGATCAGAACAACACCCATCCCGCTGAGCTTTATCAAGAGCTTGCGGGCCTTGCCGGACGGATGGCAACCTACGGCGCGTCTGCGCGGCGGTTGGGGGACCTGCCTGCCTATTCTCACATTGATTCGCAGACCAGCTTTCAAGCGTTGGCGGACACTTTGCGCTCGCTGGTGCTGTCTCTTCGGCATGTGGAGCCGAAGTCGCGGTCTTTGCGTGTCTCAAACCATTCTGAAAACGTCTGGACCGTCCGGATAGACAACCCGGAGATCGTCAAGAACAGCCGCATTGTGCTGCGAATTGGTGGCGACATGTCGGAAAAAATGCTGCGAAAATTCTTTGTGGATCAGGCAACCGTCGGCGCTGCCGATCAATTCGACACGCTGTGGAAATCGCGGCTTACCGGAATACCGCTAAAACCGTTGAACAGCCAACCACGCGAAATCCCCTATGATGGCGACCGGTTGTGCCTTGAACTTGATCGCCAGTCCGAGCATTGGGCCGCGCTGCAGGATGCTCCCGGTTTTGTCGTAGGTGTTGCCGGAAAATTCGAACGGGCACCTGAAATCGACTGCTACGCGGTCAGTCGGTGATGCTATGAATGGTGATGATCCCTTTGGCCTTGAAAACGACGCCGGCCGGACCCGCATTCGGCCCGTGCGCCGTAATGGGGCAGGGGCCCAGCCGACAGCGGCTCCACCGCGCGGCGGGCCTGTGCGCACCGCGCGATCAAATGATAATCCGCTGGTAAACGCTTACGCCACCCTTTTGGGGCTGGCACCAGAGCTGGAGCGGGCGACAGTTCCGGAAAATCCCGATGTGCTGCGATCCCGTCTTCTTGATACACTGACACAGTCGCGCGACAGCGCGGTTTCAGCGGGTGTGCCACTGACACGGGCAGATCAGGGGGCATGGTTCGTTGCTGCGCTTTTGGATGACATCGCGCTGAATACACCTTGGGGGGGCAACAGCGGGTGGCCTCGCATGCCGCTTGTGGTGTCGCTTTACGGGAATGTTGATGCGGGCGAGCGGTTCTTTGATCTGGCCGAGGATCTCATCCGGTTTCCAGAACGCGATCCTGAGTTAATGGAACTGGTATTTCTGTGTCTATCATTGGGGTTTCGGGGAAAATACCGGCGCGAAGGCGGGCAGGGCGAAGCAGAAATCGCCCGCACCCGCGGCCAGATGAGCCGTCTGTTACGCGATCGTGACTCGGCGGATGCGGCGCTGGCGCCTCATTGGAAAGGTGTCCAGGCCGAGGATGAAGACAAGCGTTTCATCGTTCCTTTGTGGTCGATCGGTCTGATGGCACTCGCCGTAATAACGGCTGTTTATGTGGGGCTTGGCGTTCAGCTTTCGAATAGGGGGGAGCAATTGTTTACCTTGGCGGGGGTTCTGCCGCCGCCAGAGCGGGCCGACATTTTTCGGCCGGTTATTGATACGGTTGGCGGGCCGCAGTTAACTGCGGATCCGCTGGTGTTCGAACTGCTTCCGCTGTTTGGCGCTGCCGCGCCGGAAAAGACCGCGAATGCGCTAACCGGACGGGAGGATGTCTCAATCGCTGTCGTGGTCGTCCAAGCAACCGCACCAGAGGTTTTCCGGTCCGCCAAAGCAGACCTTAATCCGGAATATGCCCCGCTGATCAAAAGTATTGCGGGTGTGATTGTCGAGAACGTGGAATTCATGGGCTCCATTCGGGTGGTTGGCCACACTGATAGTATTCAGGTGCGCAAATCCAACCCTTTCCGGTCAAATCAGGGCCTGTCGGAAGCGCGCGCAAGAACCATCGCGGATATGTTGGTTGCCGCTGGTGTGCCCGCGGAACTGGTCACATCCGATGGCAAGGCGGCAACCGATCCGATCGCCGACAACGCCACCCGTGAGGGGCGCGCGCGGAACCGGCGTGTCGAAATCATTCTGCAAAAGAAAGTCTGAACCATGGGTGTATTGAAGAAAATTTTCGGATTTCTTTTTTCGCGGTTCCTGTGGACTCTGATCGGGATAACAATCCTTTGCATCCTGATCTGGTTTTACGGCGCTTTGATCCGCGTGGGAGACGCCGCACCACTTAGCGGTGATCTGACGCGTATCGTTGTCATCGGTGTCATTATTATCCTGTGGCTGATCTCTATGTTGCTGCGCCAGATGCGTGCTGCCCGCGCCAATCGTGCCTTCGTCGCAGAGTTGGCCGCACCCGCGCCAGAGGTGGTTTCCGGACCGGGCGAAGAGAACCTTGCAGAGGTGCAGGCCAAATTCCAAGGCATTCTGGAGCAAATGAAGCGGTCAAAGCTCGGCGGGCGCAAATTCCTGCGTGACATGCCGTGGTACGTGATTATCGGCCCTCCCGGGACTGGCAAAACAACGGCGCTACGGCAATCCGGTTTGCATTTCCCGATTGATCTAAGCGACGATCTCAAAGGCATTGGCGGGACGCGGAATTGTGACTGGTTCTTTACCGAAGACGCGGTCCTTATCGACACTGCAGGACGCTACGTGCAGCAACAAAGCGACCCGGATGTAGATGCGGCTGAATGGAAAGGCTTTGTTGATCTGCTTGTGAAGCACCGTGGCCGGCGTGCGCTGAACGGAGTGATCCTGACCCTTTCGGTACAAGAGCTTGCCGGTGATGACACTGCGATCCGTGAACATGGTCGAGAGATACGCAAGAGGCTGGCAGAATTGCGCGAAGAGACGGGGCTGAAACTGCCTGTCTATCTGATGATCACCAAGGCCGATCTTGTGCCGGGGTTTGAAAGCTTTTTTGGTGAACTCAATGCAAAGGAACGCGAACAGGTCTGGGGCGCTACATTGGGCACCGGCGACCGTGTTGATGCGCTGACCGTTGAGCGCGAAATGCGCGTTTTGCAGGAGGCGCTAGAGGAACGGCTTGTCGCACGTATCGGGGATGATTTGCCTCTTGAAACAAGGGCCGAGATATTCCGCTTTCCAAGCCAGCTTGAACAGTTGACAGGGTCATTGAAAACCCTGATCGAAGCAATTTTTGGTGAAAGCAAGTATGAGGAAAGCCCGTGGATGCGGGGCCTGTATTTCACTTCTGCTACACAGGAAGGGTCGCCCATTGACCGGATGGTCGCGGGCATTGCTGGTTCCCTGGGCCTTGCTGCACCCATGCCGCAGCGCCGGGAATATGGAAACACCCGCAGCTTTTTTCTGCGTGGGATGCTGACAGATTTGATCTTCCCGGAGGCCGGTCTGGGCCGCTTTGATCCGCGCGCGGAAGAACGCCGTCGTTGGATATGGCGCGGTACGTTGGCCGGTGCGACGCTGGTCACGGTCATATTGACAACTGTTTTTCTGTTTTCGTTCCTGCGTTACAACGGGGCGTTGGGTGAACAGGAACGCCAGCTTACCAATTTGTCAGCGCGCCTTGCCAACGTCGCGGCGCGCCAAGCGCCGACCGATCCGCTTGATCTGAACCTTGCACTTGATGCGGTGAATGAAACGGCGAATGCGCAAACCCATGTTCCCTCCGGCGCTTTGACCGTGATCGGTCCGACGGCGGAGGCGGAGTTGGCTCAGGTTCATGAAATTTCGTATGATCACAGCCTGCGCAACATTTTGGAACCACGCATGGTGGCCCTTGTCGAAGCAACAATGTGGCGCCATTCGCGCGATCCTGAATTCCTGCTTGGGGCCTTGAAATCCTATCAAATGCTGACCGGACAGGCCCCCTACGACGCGGCTTATCTGGGCCAGTGGTGGCAACTCACATTGCCCGAATTTGCTGCGATCGACCCGTTCCCGACAGACGAGGCTGTCGACCATCAATTGGCGGCACTGGTACGTATGGCCAGCGAAGAGGATAAGATCGCCCCTGATCCTGCATTGGTTTCGGTGGCACTTGAGAGCATTTGTACCATTCCCCTTGCAGCGCGGGCGTATCGCAACCTGCGCTCTGACCCGAGCTTGACCGGTTTGAAGGACTGGATTCCTGCGGAAAAGACAGGGCCCAATGGTGCGCGTGTTCTGACCCGCCTGTCGGAGCAAACCTTGCGCATTGGTTTGCCGGGTGCCTTCACCTATGATGGATTTCATGACGCCGTGTTGCCTCTGGTTCCCGAAATTGCAGCCCAGGCAACGCTGGACCGTGCCGTTTTTGCCGGCGGCTGTTCGGAAAGCGCGGATGCCTCTGCAGAAACGCTAGAAGCAGATATTCTCAAACTCTATTACGATGATTTCATCTCGCAGTGGGATGGTTTCTTGCGGGATGTCCGGCTTACGCCGATTGATGATTTGGTACAGGCACGCCAGAACTTAAAGGATTTGGCTTCGGCCGATTCCGCGCTGAAGCGCCTGTTAGAGTCTGTGGTGTACGAGACACATCTGGCACGACCCATTGAACAAGGTGAGGGAAACGCTGCTGCTAAAAAGGGGGCCCTCAAGGTAGCAAGCAAATTGGGTAAGCTGGGAAAACTGGTGAAAACCGGTAGCAAAATTGCGCGCACCTCGGGCGGCTCTGATGCCGCGCCCGCCTTGCCGCCCGGCACGGCAATTTCAGATCACTTTGCCCCGATCCGAGCAACGGTCGAGGAAGTGGACGGTCAGCCGCCGCTTTTGGGTGACGCGATTGCCGCGCTCACGGCCTTGTCCAACGAATTGCAGACAGTGGCGGCCAGCCCCGATCCACAATCGGCACTGTTGGCGCGTGGTGGGTTGCCGCAACTTACCGGGGCAATTGCCAACGAAGCGGCGATCCTGCCGGATCCGATCGACAGCTGGATTGCGGGTATTGCCGGTGATACCATCGCCGTGACACGCGAAGCGGTGATCGCACAATTAAATGCGCGCTGGCGGGCAGATGTGCTGCCTTTCTGTACCTCGGCGACTGCCGGCCGCTATCCGTTCGATCAATCCAGCGCAATTGACGTCAATACGCTGGATTTCGCCCGAATTTTTGGTGGCGGCGGCCTGATCGATACGTTCATAAATGATCATCTTCAGCCCTACATAGATAATTCGGTGCGGCCATGGAAATGGCGGGCTGATTTCGGTCTGGAGGCTGAGCTGCTCAAGCCGTTTGAAAATGCGCGTGCCATGCGAGACGCACTATTCCCCGGCGGTGCCGGGCCGGTGCTGGCTTTTTCACTGGAGCCAACCGATCTGTCGCCAAACGCCAGCCGTGTGACACTGAACGTAGACGGCCAGACCCTTAGTTACTTTAATGCGGCAGCGCGCCCGGCGCCAATGACATGGCCCGGACCTGATGGCACCAATATGATCACGCTTAGTTTTGCACCCGTGAACGGGTCGTCCGAATTGGTGACATCCGAGACGGGAAGCTGGGCCATTTTACGCCTCATCCGAAAGGGTCAACTGTCAGCAACGGCGCTGCCCGAAGCATTTAACCTGCGGCTTGCTGCCTCTGGCTATTCCGCCAATTTCAACCTGCGGGCCAACTCTGTTGAAAATCCGTTCGACCTGAAGATGTTTTCGGGATTTTCTTGTCCGCGCGGATTTTGAACGCAGATGGACACAGGATTTTTCGGCAAGCTTCCTGCGGCTGGTGATTTTGTGTCACGCGGAATTCCGGCGGGTGCGCGCGCTGCGCTGGATCATTGGCTGACCCATGAAATTGCGCCGCTTGCGCACAATGCCGGCGGCTGGCCCGAAGGGGGCGTCCGCGCGGCTGTGATACTAAGCGATGCGCCATGGCTTTTGGTGATCGAGCCGAGCGTCGATGCAGTGGATCGGCGATACCCGCTGGCGGTGTGTTGCCCCTTGGGGCATGCCGACCGGTCTGGCGCTGATGTGTGGGCCGATGCAGCGTGGAGCGCGATTTTGAAAGCAACCGAAGAACACGCCGACGCTGATACACTTGCCGGTCTCTTGCAGCGCGTTGGCCTCCCGACTGCGGGGGCGGAACCGCTGATCCCGCCTGTCATGTGGTGGGATAACACACCGCCCGGTCCCGTTGCGCCACAGCTGGCGCTTTTGGCGAAGATTAGTTCTGGTTGATCTTGCTGCCCTTGATGGTGACGTCTCCGCCCGCATCGATGTTGATCTTGCCGGACCCTTTGATCGTGATGTCCTTGCCCTTCAGCAAAATCGTCCCGTCCTTTTTCAGTTGAAAGCTGGCATCACCACAGGTGAGGGTGATGCTATCGCCTGCATTTATGACAAGATCTTTGCCAACATCGACAGCCTTGCTTTCAGTAACGGCAGTAGACATGTTTGCCCCTATCGCCGTGGCGCTGTCTGCCCCGACACTCAGGCTGTGGTTTGCTGCTATTTCGATGCCCTGATCCGCGCCGATGCTGACTGATTGGGCTGCACCGATCTTCCAGCTGTCCGTCGCACCGATGTCATGGCTTTGTGCTGCACCAACTGTCATTTGTCGGGTGGCGGCGATCGTGTTGATCTGTGCCGCGCCAACTGTGCGGGTTTCCACCGCACCGACAGCGTCAACACGGGCGGCACCCACTGTAATTGTCTGGTTTACGCCTACCGATTGCGTATGATTTACGCCTATCTTCTCGGTTGAATTTGCGCCGATACCTATGGTTTCATCGACACCGACAGTCAGGCTGCGGTTCACGCCCACTGTTTCCGTATCATTGTTGCCGATGTCTACAGAACGGTCGACACCTACCGATGTCGTTTTGTTGTTGCCCACCGTTTCGTCCCGATTGACGCCTATGTCTTGCGTGGCATTGTTCACAACAGTTTCAGCAAAATCATTGCCGATATGGCGGCTCTCGTTATTCTTTACCAATTCGTTGTGGTCTTTTTCAGCTTGGAAATAGACCTCTTCAGATCCTTTGAGATCCTCGAACCTTAGTTCGTTCCAACCACCCCCACCCAGCGAGCTTTCGGATTTCCAGCCTGACTGCGTGGCATTGGCAGGCAAATCATACGGGGGCATTTGTTCGGCGTTGTAAACACGGCCGGTTATGATCGGGCGGTCCGGATCACCATCCAGAAAGTCGACGATCACCTCATGGCCGATACGCGGTATCTGGATAAATCCGTAACCTGCACCCGCCCATGCCGCGCTGACGCGAATCCAGCATGTTGTGTCACCCTGACCTTCATCCGCACGGTCCCAAAAGAAATGGACCTTCACCCTTGCGTATTCGTCTGTGTAGATTTCTTCTCCGGCGGGGCCAACGACACGGGCTGTCTGGGGACCCTTCATCACAGGTTTGGGCGTTGTCCGTGCCGGGCGGAACTTGCCAATATTTGGCACCATCCGGTATGTCGCAAAAAAACCTTCCGGCTGTTTGCGGTTATCGTTAGCGCTGTATTGCCCGTCCCAGATGTCATACTCTGCGGAAAGGATAAGATAGCTTTGGTTTTCAGCGTCGCGCGGATAGTCCCAAAGATCAAAGATATTGCCTGATCGCGGAATGCTGGCGGTAGAATGCGCAAAGACGATGTTGGCAAGCGCCTGATCTTCCGTGCGCCTAAGCTCTGCCACAGCATCGCCGCTTGAAACATCCATGAAATGACCGGGGTAGCTGTAACGCTCCATCATATCATTTTCATGGTCTCTGGCCTGGTTCGACTTCGTCATCAGGTCGGCCGAGGGGGATTCGAAATTGTAATCGGTCAGGGTATGTTCGCCAGACATGATGGTGTCTGTTCGGCTTAGGCGGGTGATAACGCCTCCGCCGTCGGTGCTTGATAGAATGTTAGGTTCGAACCGGAGTTTAGCCAAATCTGGTGCCGCGGCAAGGTTGTCGGAATCGTCGCTGATCACCAGCGTATGTTTGCCCTTCTCAAACTCGAAGAAGTAGAACGCGCCTTCGTGTTCCATCAGGCGTTGAATGAAATCAAGATCGGTTTCACCGAATTGGACACAGTAGTCGCGCAGATCGGTCGCGCTACCGGACAGCTCCAGACGGAAATCATCGATGCCGTGTTCTGACAGAATAAGCGAGATGATGTCTTCGACCGACTGTTCCTGAAAAATCCGGTTGTCTGTGGTCTTGGACAACAGCCAGAGTTTCGGGCGCAAGACCAGCCGGTAGACGAACATATCTGCGTCGTCATTGCCCTCAAAGCGGAACTGATCGACCATGCCGTGAAAATAGCGCAGTTCGTCGGGTTCTTCGGGGTTGGTCGCAGCAGCGACACTGGCCATTTGGCCCAATAGGTCAGTCCCTGCAATATTGGGATCAAAACTATGGGCCAGAACGGTAAACTCGAAACACTTGCTGATGTGGTCTGCCCCTGAGAGGCTGGAAAACAAAAGGGTTTCTTGGTCAGAAAGAGGGGTCGTCAAATAAGCGATGCGGTCCAATGGCATTAATCTGCTCCTCGGTTCAGAGCGCGAGTCGGAAAAATTTAAATATAATATGTTACTACCATACAGCGAAAATCCCTTAGCGGGTGGAAAACCTTTATAGCGAAGGCGGGCAGCTCAGGCCTTTCATCACGGGGCGTACCGAAACCGGATTGAGCGTTGTTTCAAAGCGCATTTCGAGGAAAACCCGCCCTGAATTCGTGCGTAAATCCAACAAAACGCGTTGGCCTCCGTCGCGTTGCCGCAGCCGCAGCCCATCCATCAGGCGCATCATGCCCCAAGGACCCCCCTGCACGATACGCGCGCTTTGGGCACTTTCGTTAAAGCTTACCTCAACTCCGAGATCTTGTTGCGGGCCGGGCCATGTCAGCTGGGCAGGCGCCCCGGTTGCGCGTACCGGCTGTGCGACGCCGCCGATGGCAAACATGGTTTGTCCGCGCTCAGCCAAGGCCGTCAACGTCACATTGAACTGAAGCTGCCCGTCCGCGCCAAGAAGCCCTTTGCCAACTTGAGTGGCATGTTCAAGAAACACGGCGCTTTGCGGTGTAACACCGGCGAATCGGGCCTCTGGCTTCCACCGCCAAGGGCTTTCAGAGGTATCAAGAAAGGGTGCCGCGCTTTGGCGGATAAATAGACTAAGCGCACCTTGTGGACCGAACAACGCCGTCAGATCGGCGGGTGCTGCATCAGGGCCATCATTAAAGGGATAACGCGTCACCACATCGCGGCAGAGCGGAAATACTTGTTGTTGCCAGCCTCGCGTCAGCGGGTTGGCAGCTTGCCCCTGTTCGGGCAATGCAGACTGTGCAAGCACGTCTTCCGCGATTTGCACCACAATCCGCGGGGCATTTTTCAATGCGGTTATCGACCGCGCCCGATCCCGAATGCTCATCAGTCTTTGGGTTCCCCGATTGGCGTTGATGTCAATCGCCCCCAGCGCAACATTCAGTTGCGAGAACAGGCGGGAAATCTCGATCATGCGGCCTTGTTCGATATATTGGATCATCGGACCAAACTCCCGCGCGATAGCAAGCTGTTGGCTATGACTGCGCCCCCGGTCGGTGCCGCCAACTTGTATCCAGACTTCTCGCAGCAACTCAGTGAGCGGGTTCTCGGGTTGGGCAAGCGCGCCGGATACGATAATGGCGGTTTCACGTTGGGCAAAGGGCCGTACGCGCAGATCGGCCAGCCACTTGTTCCACGTTCCAAGGGTTTCGGCATGTAGCCGATCCAGCAATAAATCGGGCGATCCATTTTGGGTGGGCAAGCTTTGGCCGGTGATCATCTGGGCGAGATCGCGCGCGCGTTGAACTGCACCGCCAACGGCGTAATCACGCGCTTCCGACCAACCGGCCATTGTGAACAGTCCGGGAATACCTTCATCAATCGGTTTGCCAGAGCGGCGCAGCACCACAGTATCAAGCGCTTGAACCGCCCCAGTCGGCTGCCAGTCGGGTAGGGCGCGCATCCGCTCCGCGCGCAAAAGCTCAAGCCACGCACGGTCCGGTTCCGTAACTTCGGCGGCGAAACCGCGTGCTTGATCCATAACGGTTGTATCTTTGGCCGTGATATCAGGCGATGCGCCATCCAGCGCCGCAGCATGGGCGGACAATCCGTCCAAGCCAGCAGTCGTGCCATTGTCCTCTAGCCAGCCACCCAAATAGGCAATGCTCCATTCATCATCCCCGACCAGAACGGACCATGCGCGCAATGCATCGTAAAGGATCAGCCCGTCACCTTGCGTGGCAAGTACAGTTTCAATGCCATTGGCGATGGCCATCGGGACATGGCGATTGACTGCGGCGCGGTAAACACGCCGCGCATGGGTTTCTGCGTCGCCGAATGGCAGACGCACGATTCGTCGCAGCGGTGCGCGGCGTGCCGCATTGGCCACATGGTCAACCGTGGATCGCATTGAATTCAACCGCTCAACCAGCGCAGCACCTTCTTGCGGGCGGTCCAGCCCAATGGTGAGAACCTGTGCATCAAACGCGGTGACCAGCTTTTCGTGGAAACGGTATTCAAGCCAGCCTGCGTATCCTGCAAGCCCAAGAAACAAGATCAGCAGATATGCGGCGATACGGTATCCCCAATGGCCGGAATCGATCCGGCGATGCGCATGGCGGCGTGCCTGTGCGCGCGCAAGAATGTCACCAAGGAAACGTTCCAGATCGGCATAGCCCGCGCCCTGCTTTGCAGCCGCTTCACGAAAGTCACGGATGCGCGAAACGGGCACGTCATGCCCTTCAAAAAGTTGCCTTTGAGCCAGGACTGTCCATGTCTTGAGAGATAGCCCGGCGATCTCTCGGGCGCGGATATCAAGCAGCATCGCAAGCGCATACCGCGCAGGTTTGATCGAATTTGGCACAGCGCCCTCACGCGCCGCGTTACGCTCGAAAGTCGCCAGTTCCTCCTCTGCCTGATCTACCGCTGCGGCGGCACCGGACCGGACGTGTCGTTCCAGATTTTCAACCAGATCCAGCACCGGCCGCGCGGCGCGGTCAAAAACCGAAAGGGGGGCTTTGGCGGGTGCCATCAGGTTACAACTTTCCTTCAGCCTGCCATTTGCGCAGCGTTTCTACGCCAACTTCGAAATGCATCGAATCTTCGCGGTTGTATGTGGCACCCCAAAACCAGCCTTCTTCGTTGAAAAGTTCGGCTAGCAGCAACAGCCCGAATTGGGTGCCGCCGTCTCCAAACCCGTCAAGACGACCTTGCAGCTTAAGATCAATCGCCGTTCCCCAAGAGTGGTTTGACCAAGATGAGCTGGAGCCGCGGATCAGGCGCGCACAAAGAGCGCCGGCAGTACCAAGCGCGTCATGGATTTCCGGTTCGCTTTCCTTCAGCTTTGCAACGATCCGCCCAAGACTTTCGAGCGCGGGTTTCAGCATGGTCACACGTATCGGCCCGACCTGTCGCGTCTCTAACAGAGACTTCAGGCGCGGTTGGGTCACACCGCTACAATTGACAGTCTTGGTGCTGCGCGGCGTGCCGAGAACCTCCAACATGATCCTGTTGCGGGGCTGGCTGATGCCTTTGTTGAACCGCGCTCTGGCAAGGCTCATGATTTCGGTCATAGCCTCGGTGGGCGTTTGCTCTTCATCAACTTCGAGGTCCGGTGCGGGTGCCGTCACGCTTAGCTCTCCGGTGCCTTGCAACAGCGGGCGCGTGCTTGCTCCCAATGCCACCTCTTCGGCCAGGCGCTTGAGATCAGCCTGCGCGTCGCGCAATTCTGACCGCAGCGAATCTATTTGCGAACGCAGCCGCGAAGTTTCCTCTTCCGCGCGCTCCAACCGCAATTCGGTGCTGCCATCAGCTGTTTGCAACAGTGCACCAACCACTGCTACTGCGATGCCGGCCATGACCAGACCAATCGCCAGAATGATCGCCCCTATGATCGTACCCTCACGCACCTCTTCACTCCTCTGTGGCAAACAGGGTGATCGTTGAAACATTGTCCGGTGCGCCATTTTCAAGCGCTGCAAGGATCAGCGCGTCGCACGCACCTTCCGCTGTCGTTGCTGCGCCCAGAAGGTCTGCAATGTCCGCATCGCCGACGCAGGCAGTCAAACCGTCACTACACAAAACGATCCTGTCTCCGGATACGAGTGGTATTGTCACGATGTCGACATTGACCTCACGCTCTACCCCGACGGCGCGTGTAACGACATGACGCTCTGGGTGGCTTTCACGCTCCTCGGCGTCCAGAAGCCCCTGTTCAACCATTTCCTGAACCACCGTGTGGTCGCGCGTCAGCAACCGCAGTGAGCGACCCCGCAACAAATATGCGCGACAATCACCGACCCAAGCAACGGTAGCCGCGAAATTTTGCACCAACATCGCCACTACCGTCGAACCCATTTGGGTACCGCTTTGCGTCCGCGTCAGAATTTCTGAATTAGCAAGTTGCAGCTGAGCGCGTAAAGCGTGTGGTGCCAAGGCATTGTCCGGAATTTCGCTTAGTTTTTCGATAACAATATCGGATGCGACGTCACCGTGGCCGTAGCCACCCATTCCATCTGCGACAGCCCAAAGCACACCGGAAGGGTCCGTTAAAATGGAGTCTTCGTTCTTGTCGCGCACAAGGCCCCTGTGGGTCAGGCCTGCTCCGAAAAATCGCGGGGCAGAGGCAGGCAACATCGGCGGAACGCGGGTTACAGGTCCGGACACAGGGTACGACCTTTCAACTCAAAACCGGCCCAACGGGGCCTGTGGCTATCAATAAGAAAACTGGAACAAATTAGATAAAGGCTGCTTTTAAATTGGTTTCATGATAGCCTAGCAGATATTCACCGCAAATTATTTTTTAGCATAGGCAAATGTCATGCGATTTATCATACCCGTCGTTTTCACCTGTATCGGTCTTCTTTCCACACCTCTTTCTGCGCAAGAGGATTTGTCGATAGAGGAGCTGACACAGCTTTTTCAGCGCCAAAAAGAGGCATTTAGCGAAGCAACTTCAAACGGTTTGGGACAGACGCGAGGGTTGAAGCTTGTCACTGTCAATGATGCACCGGAAGCCCAATCCGCCGCAACAGTGACAGCACAAACCGACCCCTCTGCATCCAATCCAGAGCCTGCGAATCCTATCGATCCCAACAAACCAATCGCGGCAACGCCGGTGGTCTTCGGGCAGCTTGATCCTGAATTGCAGGTGAACTTGCGCATAACCTTCGGGTTTGATTCTGCGGCCCTCGCAGAGTCTGAAAAACCAAAACTCGATAAGATGTGTCAGGTGCTAAAGCAGAGCGACATTAATCTGGTCCGGATCGTCGGTCACACGGATACTTCAGGTAGCGCCGAATATAATGAACGACTGTCCACCTTGCGCGCGCAAGAAGTGGCGCGGCACCTGACTGATTCATGCGGCATATCGGCGTCACGTCTCCAGACTATCGGCATGGGCGAACGGTTTCCCAGCAATAAAGAAGACAGCCGCGCGGATGAAAATCGTCGGGTCGAGTTTCAGGCGTTGAGCTAAAAGCACCGCTGGTTAGTAACATATCACGCGGGCGCGCGCGAGATTGAGTAAGCTACTAAAAACGCTGGTTGATTGGCCATTTGGTTGGGAATTTACAGCAGTTTCCTGCCTGTTTTGTGGGCTGGAATACTGCGCTTTCGGGTCCGCGCCCACGTGAGATGAAACGGAGCAAAGTCCAAGAAATACCTTGCAAACTACAACCCTGACGGGATTACATGTAGGAGCCCGCATTTTCCGGGTATGTCTGCTTTTTTATTGTTTTCAATTTTCTGAAGTCATTGTTGGGAGTGCGCCGTATGGTGTTCGGAAACCCGCCCCTAAAATTCATTATGCGGCGATTAGCCCGTGCTGCTCCTATCGCGATGGCCATTGGGATTGTGCTTCCTCACGCCACGCTTGCTCAATCCAGCACTGCTGCCAGCAGCGTCACGCCTGAGACATTTCAACCTCCGCTGCAAAAGCTGAACGGGGCGGTTGTGTTCAGCGGTGCAACCGGCACCGAAGCACCGCCCGGAGCGGAAAAGATCGGAATTACGCTGTCCGATGTGGATTTGCAGGGGGGATTGCCACAACTGGCCGAGGCGAACGCTGCGCTAAAGACGCGGCTGACCGGCGGCCGCGTTCCGGTGTCAGAGCTGTTCAACGCGGTTGGCGCGCTAGAAGAGGCATATGCCAACGCGGGGTATGTTCTGGTCCGGGTGGTGTTGCCGCAACAAAGCCTGCGTGATGGTGGTGTTCTAAAAGTCGTGGTGGTCGATGGGTTCGTCGAAACCGTCGATGGGTCAAACGTCCCGCCAGAAGTATATCAACGCATCGATCGGCTGACATCAGGTCTGGTGGATCGCAAGGGGCTGACTCTGGCCGAGCTGGAGCGGCAACTGTTATTGGCGGGCGATGTTGCCGGCGTCGCGCTGGGGACTGTTCTGGGGGCTGGGCGTTTACCCGGTGGGACGGTTCTTACACTTGATCCCGAATACCAAAAGATCACGGGCTTTGCCGGATTTGATAACCACGCCTCTGATGAATTGGGTCCATGGATTCTGAACGCCGGCGTTGAATTCAACAGCCCCTTTGGATTCGGCGAAACGTTTTATTTGCGTGCGTCAGGCGCGCCGCAGGGATTTTTTGGAAGTGATCCGCGCTACCGCGTATTGGCGGCGGGGGCTGTGCTGCCTTTGGGTACATCTGGCCTTGCTTTGAACGCAGAGGTAACAACCAGCGACACAACCCCTGATGACGCGCTGGCGCCGACACGGTCCAATTTTGACCGGCAGTCCCTGCGGCTGATCTATCCGTGGATACGGTCACGGCAGTTGAATGTAACAACGCAGTTCTCTCTTGATACCCAACAGGACACTCAGGATCTCATCGCTGCCGGCACTGCGCCGATCTACGAAGATAAGACCACGGTGCTGCGATTGGGTGCCAGTGCGAATTATGTTCACGAAAACGGCGCATTTTCGGATGTGGGAATGGTGTTGTCGCGCGGCGTCGATGCACTTGGTGCGCGGAGCCTTGATGATGTCGGTGCAGGTACTCCGTTGTCGCGTCAGGGTGCAGACGCCACTTTCACCAAGTTGAGCTTTTCAGGCTATCACCAGCGAGCGCTGGCCGAGAACATCGTCCTATCCGTGACGGGCAGGGCGCAGCTATCGTTTGGTGATGCTCTGGTCACGTCCGAACAGTTTGGACTTGCTGGTGCGCGCGAGCTTTCTGCGTTTGATTCAGGTGAGCTGCGCGGTGACAGCGGTTGGGTGCTGCGCGCCGAAGTGGCCCGTCAGTCCCAAACCGATCTTGGCACCACACCCATCATCATGAGCCCCTACATCTTTGCCGCAGCCGGCGGCATTTCAATTGATCAACCTACAATCGTGGAGACACGTCACGAGAACGCCTACGCGTACGGCATTGGAATGGATCTATTTTCCAAGACTGATTCAAAATTCAGAGCAAGCAGTTTGAGGATCGAACTGGCCAGAGGAGAACGGGATAATGGTTCGGATGATACACGTTTCAGCATTTCGGGAAATTTCCGCTTCTGATCGCTGGGGAACAACACGCCTTGCGCCGCTAACCCTTGTTCTACTGGGGTTTTTGCAGCCTGCTGTTGCATTGGCCGACGATGTGCTGCCTCAATCTGGTAGTGTTGCACAAGGGAACGTCGTGATCACAACACCCATGGCTGGCAACATGGTGTTGAACCAGTCCAGCGACCGTGCGGTTGTTAACTGGGGGTCCTTTTCAATCGGACAGGGCAACTCTGTCGCTATTCATCAGCCGTCGACCTCCAGTGCAATTCTGAACAGGGTTACGGGTAACACCACCAGCCAAATTCATGGACAGTTGTCTGCAACGGGGCAGGTGTTTGTTGTCAATCCCAACGGGCTCTTTATCGGAGAGCAGGGTACGGTGAACGCCGGAGGCGGCTTTGTCGGATCAACGCTCGATACGACTGACAGCGATTTTATGGCGGGTCAGCTGCGGTTTGAAGGATTAGGAAGCTCTGCGCCCGTTCAGAACGCGGGCCGTGTGACCATCGGGCGCGGTGGGTTTGCCGCTTTGCTGGGTGGGCGTGTCACCAATTCGGGGATTGTGACTGTACCCATGGGGCGCGTCGGCTTTGCGGCGGGCGAATTAGTAACGCTCGACGTATCCGGTGATCAGTTCTTGCAGGTCGCCGTACCGTCGCAGGGTGATACCGACGAGATGCGGGCATTGATCGAAAACTCCGGCACTGTTTCTGCCAATGGCGGTCAAATCGAAATGCGCGCAGCGACAGCCCGTGATGCCGCGCGAAATGCGATCAATCTAACCGGTGTGGCAGAGGCCCGCTCGGTCACTGTGCGCGGAGGGCAGATCATTCTGGGCGGCGGTGCTGGTGGTACAGTGCGTGTCAGCGGCAAAGTGACAACACGCGCACGAACCCCGCGTCGACCGCGCATCATTGTAACCGAATCCGCCCGTCCCAACGCAAGGCCTGGCGGCGCTATTGCGATCACGGGCCGCAACATTGCGTTGCAGGGCGCACATATCGCGACCGGGGGTAATGGCGATGGTGGGGCCATCAACATCGGTGGCGCATTTCAGGGTGGGGGTACTTTGCCAAGCGCGCTTTATCTAGGGGTGGACGTTGAAACCGTCATCACCGCTGATGCGGGACAAGCTGGAGAAGGCGGGCGCGTCATCCTTTGGTCCGATATCAGGACAGATTTTGCGGGCCAGATTTCTGCACGCGGTGGCACAGTTGGTGGTGACGGGGGTTTTGTCGAAGTCTCGGGAAAACGCACGCTGGCATTCAGCGGTGAGGTCGACACGCGTGCGCCGCAGGGGGCGACAGGTACGCTGCTGTTAGATCCGCATAACCTGACGATTGCCGAAGATGCCTCATCCGGCATCGCGGATGTCGGAGATGGCACCATCGAATATGCGGCGAACGAAGACGATGCGATCCTGTCGGTTGATCTGCTTGAACGGAACCTGCTTAGCAACAATGTCACGGTCTCAACTCCGGATGATGGCGAACCCACGGACACGCAGAATGGCAACATCACTGTAGCATCTGAAATCAACTGGGATTCCGATAGCATTCTGACATTCCTTGCTGACGGCGACGTCATTTTGAACGCTGGCGTTGACGGCGTGCTTGGCGCGTTCGAGATCAGCGCGGGAGGTGTCATAACCACTGGTGCCGATGGGTTTGTAAACGTCGGTCGGTTCAATCTGGCTGAAGGTGACTGGGTGCAGATCGGTGGGGCCATACCTGAATTCAACGCGACTGATTTTCGAATTGCACAGAACGTAGATACTTCATTCCTTCGGGCGGAACGCGGCGACGGTACCGCTGCCGATCCCTATCAACTAACGGACATATACGGCGTTCAGGGCATCGGCTCGCAATCATTGCTGGACCAGAGCTTTGCGCTTGGTAGTAATATCGATGCAACCGGTACTGCGGTCTGGAACGGCTCCGAAGGGTTTACCCCGATTGAGGGGCTCGGCTTTTCCGGGTTTAGCGGTTCTCTTGATGGTCAAGGCAATACAATCACAGGCCTGACGATGAATAAATCAGGCGCTGGCATGTTTGCGCTGACGAATGCCGGGGCCGAAATTTCCAATTTGAATTTGTCCGAAGTTTCCATGACGGGGACCGGTACGATGGGTGCGCTGGCGGCCCTTGCGATCAACACAACCATCGACAACGTCGCGGTCGACGGTGCGTTGGGCGTGTCATTTCCCGAAACCGTTGGTGGCATCGTCGGGGAACTGCGGGGCGCAAGATCAGTCCTGAGCAACAGCAGTTATACCGGGACGATCGCGACGACCAACAATACCGATTTAGCGTTTAGTTTGGGCGGTCTTGTAGGTGCCTCTGCCGGGACGGTCGATAATAGCAGCTTCGATGGGACCATAATCGAACGCGGTCTCACGTTGAGTTTGCGCAGTGTTGGTGGCGGCGTCGGGACCAATCGCGGGATCGTAAGCAACGTCACCACAGCAGGGGACATGCAAATCGAGGGGACCGGAGGTACACTTCGATTGGGTGGCCTTGTGGGTGATAACCGATCTTTCGAAGGCATTGCGGGATCCGAAAGCAACATCGCGGTTGGTGTCGTGAACCCGACAGACGATGAAATCCACGCTGGCGGCCTAACGGGGTGGAATATTGGAAGCATCACAGACTCCCGCTCGACGTCGTCTGTGACGGTATCCAGCGGCAGCGAAGTGCTATCGATTGGCGGGCTGATCGGTTTCAACAATAATTCGCCGGTGCGACCTGTCGAAGGCGTGGCTGCGTCCGGCGCCGTGACCGTAACCGGAACCGCCGCAGACAATGGTGGTACCGCACATGTTGGCGGGCTGGTCGGAGAAAACGTTGGCACCATCGCACAGGGTGCGGCCTCGGGGGATGTTTACGTATTTGCCGGGCTGACGCAATTCTCCGTAGGTGGCTTTGCCGGGGCGAACAATCAATCGGAATCGGCGGGGGAACTGTCATCGTCTATCGCCAGTGGTAGTGTTGAACTGGTCTCGGAATACGGTGGCAGCGTCGGCGGCTTCGTCGGCGAAAACGGTGGAAGCATCACAGATGCGGTCGCTACGGGCGATGTCGAATTCGCCGTACCACTTCCAGAGGCAGGACCGCTTAACCGCGCCTATGTGGGCGGATTTGCAGGGCTTAACGCAGGCATAGCCGAACGGACCGTCGCGCGTGGCAACGTAAGCGCTGCTACCAGCTTGACCAACGCGGATGTCGGTGGCCACACCGGATACAACATCTTTGCAACAATTCTGGACAGCTACGCCAATGGCGATGTGCGGCTGGCTTCAAACGTGGATGGCACAGTCGGCGGCCTTGTCGGCACAACGGCTGAGGGCGATATTACAAATACATATGCCAGCGGAGCCGTCAGCACTCTGGGGGGAGGAGGCGATAGCTCGTTTGCTTTGGCTGCCGGAGGTCTGATTGGCCAGAATATTGATGATGGGGAGCTAGCCCCGACAACAGTTACCGCGTCCTATTGGGATACGGTGGCATCAGGGCAAGCTGATGGGGGCGACCTGACCCTTGGATTTGGCCTGACGACAGATCAACTGGAGGCCACTGCGTCCTTCTTCGAATTTGCGCAGGCGCAGGGCTGGAGCTTTGACACGGTATGGGCACCGGGCGCGGCAGGCCGCTATCCATCGATCTATACGGTCGACCGCGTTGTCTTTGCGCGACCCGACGCGTTGGAACTCACCTACGGTCAGACGACGGACGCCACAGCGACTGGGATCGTGGCGGGTGGGCCTGAGTTATATGTCTTTGCCGAAGTCGCAGAGACCCTTGATACGACACCTGTCTTCACGACGTTGACTTTCAATGACAACCTTGTTGGCGCTCAAACCTTTGCTGTTGATACCTCTCCTCTAAGTAGTTCGCGCTTGCAGGAATATTCCGTTGTGGCGTTGGAGGGGGCGGCTGTGATTATCCCCGCACCGCTGACGCTGACGGCAAATGACGCCACCAAGACCTACGGCACGGCGCTGGCCTTTGACGGCACGGAGTTTGCTGTGACGGATGGGACGCTGTT
>Ga0209345_10001094_pt1 | contig 33654 bp, 27 predicted proteins | sample Cruoilmetagenom7_FD_187294 | JGI IMG/M metagenome (GOLD analysis project Ga0209345, IMG submission 187294) | Oil polluted marine microbial communities from Coal Oil Point, Santa Barbara, California, USA - Sample 7 (SPAdes) (version 2) | ecosystem: Environmental > Aquatic > Marine > Oil seeps ...
AAGAATCCTCTCCACCGCCGCCCTCAATGGTGTCATTCCCGGCCCCACCGTAAACCGTGTCACAGCCCCAGTCGCCGGTCTGGGCGTCGTCCAGAAAATGGTCGTTGCCATTGCCCAGAAACACAAGGTCACGTCCCAGACCGCCAATCACGCTGTCCCGGCCCGCCCCGGCGTAGAGCGAGTCATCGCCCGCTCCGCCCTGCAGCAGGTCATCACCGGTCTCTCCGGCCAACCAGTCATGGCCCGCCTCACCGCGCAGCGTATCGCCCTGCTCTCCGCCAGTGAGGACGTCATCGCCATCGCCACCGGACAAAAGGTCATACCCCGGACCGCCAAAGAAGGTATCGTTGCCGCCGCCGCCCGTCAGCCTATCATCGCCCACCTGACCATAGGCGCGGTCATGGGCGTTGGTGCCCGTCTGGGCGTTGTCTTCGAAGCGGTCATTACCATCGCCCAGAAAGGCAACATCGCGCCCGTCGCCGCCGACCACGAGATCATCACCCGCGCCGCCAAAAAGCGTGTCCCATCCCGCCCCGCCATAGAGACTATCATGGCCGGTCTGACCCTCAATCCGGTCGGTGCCTGTGCCACCGAACAGCTTGTCATCACCGGCCTGCCCGCCGATCTGATCGTTGCCGTCCAGACCTTCGATATAATCCGTGCCCCAATGCCCGGTCAGAACGTCAGCCCCGGTGCTGCCGGTGGTTTCACGGGCCAGCCCAAGCGGCGGGCGATCCGGGGCAACATGCAATGCGCCGGCAATGTCTGCCGCGCTGATCCCGCCGCCACCCTGACGATAGATTTCAACCGTCTCATCGCGGAATCGGATACGCGCGCCCCACGATGTGGTTTCGATCTCAAGCTGGGCCACCCCGTAAAACATCGCGTAATTGGTCAGATCGAGCCGATCAAGACCCGGTTCAAAGCCGAGAATGCGCACCCGGTCACCACCTGCCTGAAGCACGTAGATATCGGCGCCTGCGCCACCGTCGAGCGTGTCATGCCCCGCACCGCCAATCACGATGTCATTGCCTGCGCCAGCCTCGATCCGGTCGGCCCCGGCACCTCCGGTCAGGATATCGTCGCGCGCCGTGCCCGTTAGGTGTGCACCCCCCTGCGCGGCGGTGGCCACCGTGCCGTGATCGCCAAGCGACATGTTGAAATGGGTCAGCCCGGCTTCGCTCTGTGAGGCCACCATGACTTCGAGCTGATCGCCGAGCTGGGCCGCGGCGATGGCCGAAACATTGTCGAGCCCGACGGACAAACTGTCGGCCAGACTTTGCAGGTGCACCAGCACACCACCGGGGGCCAGCACGAAGAGGCTGAGCCCGTCGTCGCCGCCGCCAGCGATCACATAGGTGCGCCCGCCCGCCTCAACCACCTCAAGGCTCTGGACCTGCCCGAACCGGGTGTCACGCGTGTCGAGCACATGATCCGTCGGCACCAGCCCGCCATCCAGTTCAACCCGCATCACGCTGAGCGCGCCACCGGAGGTTCCGGCGGACGCCAATAGAACATAGCTTTCCCCGAGAACCCGGGCCACCTCCATATCGACGGGCATCATCACGCCCAGCCCCTTGTCGGCGGTCATGCTGCCGCGAAGTTCAAGGCTGCCGGTGCCCGGATCGGCGCGATAGCTCAGCACGCCGATCCGGGCGCAATCGGCGGCAAAGACATAGGTTGCGCTGCCGATCTCAAGCGATTTGAGGGCGACCACATCCTGTTCCATCGCGTCCTGATCCCGGCCCGCCGCGTCCTGAAAGGCGAACCCGCCCGCGCCATCGCTGCGATACTGGAAAATACCGCCGCCGCCATCGCTGAGATAAAGCATACCGCCATCGGTATGCGCGAGGGCCTGCACATGGCCGATCTCGGCACTGAGGGTGCCGACCATACGGCTCGCCCCGATCCCGCCGATGCCAGCCATGTCATAGGCGGTCAGCCCGAACGCACCGGCCCCGCCCACCACCAGAGCGCCGTTCACCAGCGACATCCAATCGCCCACAGGCGCCGATCCGCCATAAAACCGCATATCTTCAAGGGTCAGCCCGCCGCCTTCCGACAGCCTGTAACCGACCAGCCCGCCGGAACTGCCGGTGCCGGAATAAACTGCAAGCCCGGCACCGCCCGAGACGATTTGCAGGCTTTGAACCCCGTAATCCAGAAACTCCTGCCCAGAGCTCATCCAGGCTCTTAATCCAAGAGACGCCATACCCATTCCCACTCAAAACCCGTGGGGAGGAACCTGTGCTCAAAGGGGGTCTCTTTGCGGTCTGAAACCGCGGCCAAACTGTGGAAAGCTCTTACAAAACATGTCGAATTGCATACAGTCGGCAGCCCGCAAAAGTCAGTCCATCAGGGCGCGGTGGCAATCAATCGCCGTGCCGATATCGTCGAAATACTGAATGCGCCCGTGTTCCAGAACAATACCGGAATCGCAGAACTCGCGAACCTGTGGCATGTCGTGGCTGACCAGAATGGCGCTGGACTCGCGCATGCGTTCGCGAAACACGGTCTTGCTTTTGCGTCTGAACGAAGCATCCCCCACCGCCGTCACCTCGTCCACCAGATAGGTATCAAAATGGATACCCATCGACGCTCCGAAGGCCAGACGCGACCGCATCCCGGCCGAATAACTGCGCACCGGCATGTGAAAATGCTTCCCCAGTTCCGAAAAATCCGCCACGAAAGCCATCAGGCTGTCCGTGTCCACGCCATAGATCCGGGCGATGAACTTGGTGTTCTGCGCCCCGGTCAGATCGCGGTGGAACGAGCCGCCAAATCCCACCGGCCAGGAAATCGTGCCATCGCTCACAATCCGCCCACTGTCAGGGTCCATCGTGCCGGCGATCATCTGCAACAGGGTGGATTTGCCCGCTCCGTTGCGCCCCAGCAAGGCCAGCGAGCGCCCCGTAGGCAGGGTCAGTGACAGGTTGTCGATCACAACCTTGCGCTCGCCCTGAACCCAGAAGCTTTTGGTGAGGTTTTCAAACCGGATCATCCGGAGCTCCCTAAAACATTCCGCCCGCCGACGGTCAGCGGCGATCACGCAGACTGTAATAAACCAGGGCCCCGATTGCCCAGACCATCAGCAGAAAGAGCCCCGCGAGGGCGGTCAGGACATACCGTTGCGGATATTGCGAACTCTGCGCCAGAGTGGGGCTGACATAGGCTGCCAGATAGCGGCTCTGCCGCGAGGCCTTGTCGCGGGCGATATCCAGTGCGGTCAGCGCGGCGCGATAGGTTTCCTCGGCAAATTCGCGATCAACGCTCAGGTTTTCAAATTCGGCCATCAATGTCGGGTAATCCTCGCCGATCCCGGCCACTTCATCACGGGCAAAAGCTTCGCGTTCGCTGGCGATACGATCGCGGATCACCCTGATCCGGCGCTCGGCCTGAGAAATCCGCGGATCGCCCTCTTGCGCGGTGCCCAAAAGCAGATCGAGTTCAACCAACGCCTCGGCAAGTTGCTGTTGCAGGTTGTTGACCACGCCCATCTGACCTTGCAGATCGGCGCTTGGGTCGACAATCCTTGTGCGGGTCCGGAATTTGGTCAGCGCCTCGCGGGCCTTTTTCAGACGCGCCACCGCATCCTCAAGATCGGATTCGGCATAGCGCATGAGATCATCGCGGGCCGACGCATTCAACGCGTTGATCTTCTTTTGGCTCTCCTCGACGATTGCCTCGGAAATCAGTTGGGCTTCCTGGGCCGAAAACGCCAGAATCCGAAGCTCGATCAGGCCCGTGGACTGATCATAAGAGATCCGTACAACCCGCTGCCAATACCAGATCAGATCCTCGATATCGGCATCCGGCCAAAGGGCAAAAAGCGGATCACGGTCCCAAAAGTCAGAATAATGCCCGCGTAAATCCAGCCGGGCATCAATCGCTTCAATCAACTCCTGACTTTGAATAAATTCATAGAGGATATCGGCATCCCCCGAGGCGCTGCCACCGGTGAACTGGCTCAAACCACCCAGAAAGTCGGTCGCCGAGCCGCTTTCTTCCTGCCGCACGGTGATGCCCGTGGTCGAGGCATATTGATCAATGCTGACGCCCCACAGATAGATGCTCAATGCCACCAGCGGCACAAACACCATCACCAGAAAACTCAGCCCCAGCCCCCAGTGGCGCCGCTTCATGCTGGCGGGTTGGGCCAGCGGGCGAATCTCGACCACCGGCTGATGGCCGGGATTGGGGCCTTTGTTTGGGCCCTTATTTGGACCTTGGTTAGGGCCTTTGTTAGGGCCTTTGTTCGGGCCCGGGCGATTTTGACCCGGTTTGCCACCCTGATTGGGGCCCTTTTGGGGGCCTTTTTGCAAATTGGCCCCGGAACCCGGCTTTGCGCTCTGCGAAGCATTCGCGGCCGGAGGTGTATTTTCTTTTTCTGCCAACCGTTTATCTCTGCGCAAATTGATTTGATCTTGTTGGCCGCTTTCTACATAATCACGCGGCAAAACGCCAGCGAAACGGAGTACCCCTTGACCTCGCCTACCGGTCCGAGTTCCGCTTCTATACCGGTGCAAACCGGTCTTTCACCCAACCGCAGCTTTGCCACCCTGCGCACCATCATGGCGCTGATCCTGCGGGAGATGTCGTCACGTTATGGGCGTACACCGGGCGGCTATGTCTGGGCCGTGCTCGAACCGATTGGGGCGATTCTCATTCTGTCGTTCGGCTTTGCCCTGCTGTTGCGTTCGCCCTCTTTGGGCAACAGTTTCATCCTGTTCTATGCCACCGGGTTTTTGCCCTTCAATCTCTATCAAACGATAGCAAACATGGTGGCTCGGGCGATCAATTTTTCGCGCCCGCTGTTGTTTTATCCAAGCGTCACCTGGCTGGACGCGATATTGGCCCGATTCCTGCTCAATACGCTGACCTCGGTGATGGTGGCCTATCTTCTGCTCACCATCATTTTCCACACCATCGACACGACTATTGTGCTGGATATTCCGCCCATCATAGGCGCGATGATGCTGACGGCGTTTCTCGGGCTGGGGGTCGGCACGATGAACTGTCTGCTGATGGGGCTCTATCCCACCTGGGAGCTGATCTGGTCGATCGCCACCCGACCGCTGTTCCTCGCTTCTGGGGTGATCTTTATCTACGAGGACATGCCCCAAACCGCGCAGGATATTTTATGGTATAATCCACTGCTGCATCTCACCGGCTATATGCGGATGGGCTTTTATCCCAGCTATCATCCCGATTACCTGTCGCTGCCGTATGTTTTCGCAATTTCGCTCATTTGCCTGACGCTGGGGCTGCTTCTGCTCAGGCGCCATTACAAGACCATTCTCAACTTCTGATCCACCCCCTCTGGTCGGCGGTTTCAGGCAGTATCCGAGCCTCTTTTCGTCTCTGATCCGGCGTTATTCGCGCCTTCCGAGAGACGCAGGATGCGGGCGTGATCGACCCCCGTTCGACGCCGCAACCCATGTGCAACCGCCAACCCGATCAGGCGCAAAAAGCGGATACGCTCGCCACGATGATGGCGCGCCTTCAGCACCCATTTTGGCAGCACCACAAAAAGCGCGGGCCAGAACATCGCCCCCGCCGAGGCGCGATAAAGGAAAAGCAGATTGCGGTGATAATAATAGACCTTCCACAGGGGCCGAAAGCGGTGATCCCCGGCAAGCGTGGAGCAATCATGTTCAAAGCGGATCGCGGGCAAAAAGCCGATCCGCCCGCCCTGCCCGCTCAGCCTCAGCGTATAAAGCCCGTCTTCGCCATAGACGAACAGGGACCCGTCGGGATAACCGGCCCGCTGGATCGCCGCACGCGACAGGAACAGACCGACAAACGAGGCAACATCGACCTGTTGTGCTGCCTCCGCATAAGCCGAAGGTGCAAGGTGAAACCCGCTGCGCCCGCGTCCGCGCAACACGCCCAGAAACGTGGCGCGAAGGACATCGCGGTGCCAGAACGGATTGCGCGACGGCCGATTCATCTCGCAAATGCGCCCATCGGGAAAATAGACCGCTGCGGCCACCGCATCCCAACCGGAAAGATCGGCCCCCTGAAACGCCGCCAGAGCGCCCGGCGCAGGGCGCCCGTCATCATCCATCAGGACCAGCCAATCGGGATCGAACCGGGCAACGGCATGGCGCATTCCGGCCTCGAACCCCCCTGCCCCGCCAAGGTTTTGCGCCATGCTCAGCACCTCAAGACGCGGATCATCCATCCCTGACAGCCAGTTACCGGTGCCATCGTTTGATGCGTTGTCGACAACCACCAGCCGTTCGAGATCGTCCGGCGAGCTTTCGAGCAGACGCAAAACCGTCGCCTGAAGCTTCTCCAGCCGGTTGAACGTTACCACAACGGCCGTCAGCCGCCTTGCCTGCTCCACGCCATCATCCTTCACACCAGTTCCTGGCTTATTGCGCGGCAGTCATCACGAATTGCCCTCCCTGTCAAATCCTGCACAAGCAGAGCTTATGCAGACCAAGAGACGCATCCGGCGTGACAGAGCCGCAATGTCTTGGTAGGGCTTGGTAAAACGGCAGGAAGACATATGCAGATCGAGACGACCGCCCTTGATGGCGTGCTGATCATCACCCCAACCCGGTTCGGCGATGCACGGGGGTTTTTCAGCGAAACATGGAACCGCGCGCAACTGGCCGAGCACGACATCACGTTGGATTTTGTGCAGGACAATCAATCGCTGAGTGCGCGCAAGGGCACCTTGCGGGGCCTGCATTTCCAGACGCCACCGCATGCCCAGGCCAAGCTGGTGCGCTGTGGACGCGGCGCGCTTCTGGATGTGGCAGTCGATATCCGGCGCGGATCGCCGACCTATGGGCAATGGGTGGCCGAAGAGCTAAGCGCGCAAAACGGGCGGCAATTGCTGGTCCCGGTGGGCTTTGCCCATGGCTTCGTCACTTTGGAAGACGACACCGAGATCCTTTATAAATGCACCGCTTATTATGCCCCCGACTGTGATCGGGCGCTGCAATTCGACGACCCCGAGATCGCCGTCAACTGGGGCATCGCGCGTGACGCAGCGGTTCTGAGCGAGAAAGACGCCGCCGCGCCATCGCTTGCGGCGCTGGACAATCCGTTCGTCTGGCCCCTTGTTCAGGAGGGCGCGCAATGAAGCTTCTGGTGACGGGGGGAGCCGGGTTTATCGGCTCTGCGGTGGTGCGGCAGGCCATCGCGCAGGGCCATGAGGTGATCAACCTTGATGCGTTGACCTATGCCGCCTGTCTCGAAAATGTAGCTTTGGTCGCCGATGATCCTAAATACAGCTTTGTCGAGGCAGATATTCGTGATTTTGCCTTGTTAGAGACTGTTTTTGCCGAGCACCGCCCCGATGCGGTCATGCATCTGGCGGCAGAAAGTCATGTGGACCGGTCGATCGACGGCCCCGGTGCTTTTATCGAAACCAACGTCAACGGCACCTATAACCTGTTGCAGGCCGCCCGCGCCTATTGGGAGGCACGAGGGCGCCCCGAAACATTCCGCTTTCATCACATTTCGACCGATGAGGTCTATGGCTCTCTGGGAAGTACGGGCCAGTTTACCGAAGAGACGCCTTATGCGCCCAATTCGCCCTATTCCGCCAGCAAGGCGGCCAGTGATCATCTGGTCCGGGCCTGGGGTGAAACCTATGGCCTGCCATTTGTGATCACAAACTGCTCGAACAACTATGGCCCCTATCATTTTCCAGAAAAGCTGATCCCGGTGGTGATCCTGAACGCGCTCGCCAAGCAGCCTATCCCGGTCTATGGGCAGGGCGAGAATGTGCGTGACTGGCTTTATGTCGAAGATCACGCCGATGCGCTTTTGCATGTGTTGGCCAATGGCGCAAACGGGCGCAGCTATAATATCGGCGGCGAAAACGAAGTGCGCAACATTGATCTGGTGCAGATGATTTGTGATCTTCTGGACGAATTACGCCCGACAGACAGACCCTATTCCAGCCTGATTTCCTTTGTCAGTGACCGACCGGGGCATGATCTGCGCTATGCCATCGATCCGACGCGCATCCGCAGCGAACTGAACTGGCGGCCCTCGGTCACGTTGCAAGAAGGGCTGCGCCGGACCATCCAATGGTATCTTGAGAACGAGGATTGGTGGCGTGCGCTTCAAGACCGCCCTGGTGTAGGTCACCGGCTGGGACAGAAGGCATGAAGCTTCTTGTCTTTGGCAAAACCGGGCAAGTGGCGCGCGAACTCGGGCCAAATACGGGTGTGATCACACTTGGGAGGGATCAGGCCGATCTGAGCGACCCTGCGGCCTGTGCGGCGCTGATCGCCGACACAAAGGCCGACGCGGTGATCAACGCCGCCGCCTATACCGCCGTGGACCGGGCCGAAGAGGAAGAAGCGCTGGCCCACACCATCAACGCCAAAGCGCCGGGGGCCATGGCAGAGGCGGCCGCAAAACGCGCCCTGCCCTTCCTGCATATCTCGACCGATTACGTGTTTGATGGCAGCGGTGATGCCCCGCGCACGCCCGATGCGCCCACAGCCCCCATCAATGCCTATGGACGCACCAAGCTAGCCGGGGAAGACGCCGTGCGCGCCGCCAAGGGGGCGCATGTGATCCTGCGCACCTCTTGGGTGTTTTCAGCCCATGGCAACAATTTTGTGAAAACCATGCTGCGGCTGGCCGAGAGCCGCGACGCATTAAACGTGGTCGATGACCAGATCGGCGGCCCCACCCCGGCGCGCGGCATTGCCGAGGCTCTGATCACCATGGCAAAAGCCCTGAAACAGGGTCACATCGGCGGCACGTATCACTATGCCGGAGAACCGCCTGTCAGCTGGGCAGGTTTCGCGCGCGAAACATTTGCCCAAGCCGGGCGCGCGGTGGATGTCACCGGGATTGCGACCTCGGATTGGCCCACACCCGCGCCAAGACCGCTTAATTCTCGTCTCGATTGCGCCTCTCTTACGGCGGATTTCGCAATTACACCGCCCGACTGGAAGGCCGCGCTGGCCGATGTCATCAGGGAGCTTGAATAAGACATGACCAAACGCAAGGGAATCATCCTGGCCGGGGGATCGGGCACGCGGCTTTATCCCATCACCATCGGCGTCTCGAAACAGCTTTTGCCGATCTATGACAAGCCGATGATCTATTACCCGCTGTCGGTTCTGATGCTGGCCGAAATTCGCGACATCGTGGTGATCACCACGCCGCAGGATCAGGAACAATTCCAACGCACCCTTGGCGATGGCAGCCAATGGGGCCTGAACCTGAGCTATATCGTTCAGCCCTCGCCCGACGGGTTGGCACAGGCCTATCTTCTGGCGGAAGATTTCCTTGATGGGGCCCCGTCGGCCATGGTTCTGGGCGACAACATCTTTTTTGGTCACGGGCTGCCCGAAGTCTTGGCCAAGGCCGATACGCAAACCAAGACCAAGGGCGGCACGGTCTTTGGCTATCGCGTGGCCGACCCGCAACGCTATGGCGTGGTGGATTTCGACAATCAGGGGCGCGCGCGGGCCATCATCGAAAAACCCGAAGTGCCGCCGTCGAATTATGCTGTCACCGGGCTTTATTTCCTTGATGGAACCGCGCCAGAGCGCGCCCGGGCCGTCATGCCTTCGCCGCGCGGCGAGTTGGAAATCACCAGCCTTCTGGAACTCTATCTGGCCGATGGGCAGCTTTCGGTCGAACAGATGGGGCGCGGCTATGCCTGGCTTGATACTGGCACCCATGGCTCGCTTCTGGATGCGGGCAATTTCGTGCGCACCCTCTCGGAACGTCAGGGGCTTCAGGTCGGATCGCCCGAAGAGATTGCCTTTGCCGCAGGATGGATCAGCGCCGATGAGTTGCGGGCGCGGGCAAAGGTTTTTGGCAAGAACGAGTATGGGGCCTATCTGCTGCGATTGTTGGAGGGTTAACCGCGTTATTGTTTCCCCTTCAAGAACAATGACGAAGGCGGTACACTTCTTCCAACAAGGCAAAACGAGCGAAAAACGCTTTCAAAATCAAAGGGCAGGCACCCCATGAAAATCGCAATGATCGGCACCGGATATGTCGGGCTTGTTTCCGGGGTCTGCTTTTCGGACTTCGGCCACGAGGTGGTCTGTGTCGACAAGGACCCGGCCAAGATCGACCGGTTGAATGCAGGCGAAGTGCCGATTTACGAACCCGGCCTTGAACAGCTCATGGCCAAGAATGTCGCCACCGGGCGGCTGTCCTTCACGCTGGACCTCAATCATGCGCTTGAAGGGGCTCAGGCGGTGTTTATCGCGGTCGGCACCCCGACCCGGCGCGGCGATGGTCATGCCGATCTCAGCTATGTCATGGCCGCCGCAGAAGAGATTGCCCATATCGCGAATGATTACGTAGTGATTGTCACCAAATCCACCGTTCCCGTCGGCACCAACCGTCAGGTCAAACAGACGGTGAAAAAGGCCAACCCAAAGCTTGATTTTGATGTGGCAAGCAACCCCGAGTTCCTTCGGGAAGGGGCGGCACTTGATGATTTCATGAAGCCTGACCGCGTGATTGTCGGGGTTCAGAACGAGCGCGCCGCCGAGGTCATGGCCGAAATTTACCGCCCGCTTTATCTGCGCGATTTTCCAATCATCACCACCGATCTGGAAAGTGCAGAGCTGATCAAATACGCCGCCAATGCGTTTCTGGCGACCAAGATCACCTTTATCAACGAGATTGCCGCGCTGTGCGAGCGCACAGGCGCCGATATCAAGCAGGTCAGTCACGGCATGGGGCTGGACGGGCGCATCGGCAACAAGTTCCTGCATGCCGGGCCGGGGTTTGGCGGGTCATGCTTTCCCAAGGACACCCGCGCGCTGGCCCGGATCGGGCAGGAACACGCGGTGCCGATGCAGATCACCGAAACCGTGATCAAGGTGAACGACGAAACCAAACGCCGGATGATCGACAAGCTTCTGGACATGTGTGACGGCAGTTTCTCGGGAAAAACCATTGGCATTCTGGGCGCGACGTTCAAACCCAACACCGACGACATGCGCGACGCGCCGGCGCTAACCATTGTGCCCGCTCTGATCGGGGGCGGGGCCAAGGTGCGCATCACCGACCCACAGGGGCAGCACGAGGGTGAGGCATTGCTGCCCGGGGTGCATTGGGTCGAGGATGCCTATAAGGCATCGCATAACGCCGACCTTCTGGTGATCCTGACAGAATGGAACGAGTTTCGCGCGCTGGACCTCAAGCGACTGGCGCGCAAGATGGCAACGCCACGGCTGGCCGATCTGCGCAACATCTATGCCTCGAAAGATGCCAAGCGTGCCGGGTTCGGGATGTATGAAAGCATTGGCCGTCCGGGGTTCACGGCAGAAGATTCATGATCTGATTGTTTCGCACGCGAAACATTTGGTGGCCAATCGACTCTAGGCTTGATCTTTCAGCCAGGTCAGCAGCCGCACACGCAAATCATCGGTGAGGGCAGGGCCTTTGAGGGTCAGCGCACCACGGCTTTCCTTCAGGATGAGACCGGGGCGAATTTCAGATGGAGAATTAGTCTCTAAAGCGCCTTTTAGAGCGTGTTTTTTTGCCGTTTGTCCGGCAAGGCACGCCGCAATCAGCGTTTGCTCTGCTTCAGCGTTTTGCGGCAATTCTTTTGACAAGCGCGCGGTCATTTTACCCGCCAGCGTCGCATCCTGATCAAGTGCTTTGGCCAGAGCTAAGCCAGCCCGTTCGCTGATCGCCTGCGGAAAGCGCAGCTCACTATCAAGCGCGCGCACAATGCTGATAAAGGATTTCACCTTGGAGCGACGGGCGCGCGGCACATGACCGAACAGCGCAATCAGCGCCTCTTTTTCGCTTGCATAGACTCTGTTTTCCACGGTTTTCACCACCACGCGGGCCCGTTCATAAAACGACAGGCCAGTGCGGATTTCATTTTCTTCGACCATCGCAACATAGGCCGCGCCCGAGGTTTCGGGATGGCGCACCAGCGCCAGCACCTCGGCTGTGTCACCATGCACCCGCGAAAGCGCCTGACACCGTCGCCAGCCCGAGATCAACCCATAACGGTCCTTGCCCAGCGGTGTCACCTCGACCGGGGTTTGCTGTCCACGGCTGCGCAGGCTTTGAACCAGCGCTTCCAGTTCGCCGTCTTCGACCGGCAGGCGATCCCGAACCAGATGGCCGGTGTCGATCTGTGCAAGGGGCAGGGTGATCACCATCCGGCCTTCGCTGCGCGCCCGCGACAGGGTCTCGCTCACCTCGTCAAGAGCGGCCTGGGCAGCACTTTCCGCCGCCTGACCCGCGATTGGCGGGGCAGGGCGCACCCGATGTGGAAGTGCTGCGTCAGCTTGCGAAGGATCGGGCATGAAAGCGGGATTTGCCGGTGTCAGACGTTTGCGTTTCGCCATGTGTTATCCCTCTTTCTCTGCCTGCAGCTGTTCCAACTCGTCGCGTCGCCAACTGCCGATTAGAAGCTGTTTGAACGCACCATAGGTGGCATCGAATGTTTCACGCCCCCGGACATAGGTCTCGCGGTTGAAATCGCGGTAATCCGCCTCGTAGATCCCCTGTACCTGCTCACCCGTCTGGCCGATGAGCGCGGTAAAGTTCTGACGATGCGGCGACAGGACCGGACCAAGGTAAGATTGCATCAAGGCGGCCAGTTCCGCCTGTTGGCTGCTGTCAAATCGCGTGACCACCGCGCGCACTGCGTCCCATTGAAACGACATACCATCGCGCCCCAAGGCACGGGCGGCGATATTTTCGGCCTCTTCGATCGACTGAAACGTTGAATGCAGCATGTCAAAGAAGCGACCGGTGGAATCAAATTCCAGAAACGACGCCCCAAGAGGCACCAGAAGGATATCCGCCGCCGCCAGCCCGTTGATGGTGAGATAGCCAAGGGCAGGGGGCGTATCGAGGAAGATCACGTCATACTCATCAAGAATGCCATCAGCTTCGAGGCTTTCTGTCAGCGCATCCCAAAGCTTCCAGCCACGCGAGGCCATACGCCAGACCGGGATCTGAAATTCCGCCCAATAGAGGTTAAGCTGCGCCCCGATCAGATCAATATTGGGCCAATGGGTTTTCTGTACCAGATCTTGGGCGCGAATATCCATCGCTTCGCTCAGGGTGTCATCCATCGGTTGGGGCGCATCACCGCGATCAAGGCGGCGTTGATTTTCGACCCTGAGGGCGGTGCCATAGTGACGGGCCAGAAGCGGGAACACGGTTTGCCATTCATCGGTCACCTTGCCGCCAAACACCGAGGTCATCGAACCTTGGGAATCCAGATCAATCACCAGAACGCGATACCCATCAAGGGCGGCTGACATCGCCAGATGCGCCGCTGTTGAGGTTTTGCCGACCCCCCCTTTGAAGTTGGCGACCGCGACGATTTTCGCAGGCAGGTCTTTGGGGCGGTAGGGCAGATACTCCTTGGCCTTTGACCCCTCTTGGCCGAAATGGGCCCGCAGGCGCAACACTTCGTCGAGCGTAAACCATTTGGCCCCGCCAGCCGTTTCGCTGGTGCCTTGCGGTAGGTCCGGATTTTGCTTGAGCACCCGACGGAAATGGCCGGTGGCGACGGGGATCAGATATTTGGTAATTTCCCAGGTGGAAAACCGGCGTAGTTGACGCTGTCCGCTGTCTTCGAGGCCCCGGCTGGCCAGATCATCGCGACCGGCCTGGCAGGCCCGGGCAATGGCATCAAAAGCAGTGGTTGTGGCGGGGGTTTCAAGCTGGGCCAAAGCCCAATCAGGATCAATATTGAAATAGGGGGGCAGGTCGTCTGCCCGGTGATTGGATTTCATGCTGCTCTTGCCTGATGTACGCTGTTTTCTACAACATACCACAAATCAGCGAACATGAAAGTTTTTTGGTCACATCGGAGGCGCTTTTTAGGGCTTTCTAAGCAAATATCACCCGAGTGAAGGGCGGAAGACGCGCAAATTTTCAGTCTGATGTGTTATTTAATCGTTAGATATATGTTACGGGATCGGAGTGATTTCCGTAAAGCATTGTTTTCAGAAGATTTTGGAAGGGTATTTTGAGTCATGGTGACTCTGAAACCCCGATAGGGTGACTCTGATCCGACGTTCAGGCGACTCTGATCCTTCGAAAGAGTTGTGCAAGGCGGTGGACGCAGTCTGTGGATAACTTTACGGTGAGCGTCACTGAAACCCCGAAAACGGGGGCAGGGATTCGGAGACAATCTCCGACACAGGCAAAAAGAGAGTGAGCGAGGCGTGAGCGGGCAGGGCATCAGCACGCGGCAAGGAGGGTGGTTGCCCGAGCGGCATCCAACCGGTGATTTCTTTGTTTGTGATATCTTTGGGGCCAGTCCCAAGGATGATCTGGGGTCGATGGAGCATCCGGTCTTTTCGCTCAGCACGCGGCCTGATCGCCGTATCCTGAGCTATGAGCACAAGGGCACGGCGGTGCAGGTGGTGCCAAGCGTCAAAGGGCGCGCGACGATTCATGACAAGGATATCCTGATCTATTGCATCAGCCAGCTTATGGCGGCGGTGAATGCGGGACAAAAGACCAGCCGGACTTTGCAGATCAAGGCGCATGATCTGTTGGTGGCGACAAACCGTGACACCAGTGGTGACAGCTATGCCCGCCTTCGCGAGGCGTTTGAACGGCTGGCAGGGACGCGGATTACCACCAATCTGACCACCGGCGGGATCGAGGCGACCAGCGGATTTGGTTTGATCGAGAGCTGGGAGATTTTGCGCAAATCGCGTGGTGGCCGGATGGTGAGTGTGGTCGTGACCTTGTCAGAGTGGCTCTATCGGGCGGTGCTGGCGAAATCGGTGCTGACGCTCAGCCGTGATTATTTTCGCCTGCGCAAACCGCTCGAGCGGCGGGTCTATGAACTGGCCCGCAAGCATTGCGGCCGACAGCCCGAATGGCGCGTCAGCGTCGCCACCCTGCACAAGAAATCCGGGTCCGCCGCGCCGCTCAGGGTGTTTCGCGCCGCCCTTCGGCGGATGATCTCGGACGGTGCGTTGCCGGATTATAACCTGGCTGAGGAGCCGGGGGATATTCTGTGCGTTACCCCGCGCGGGGTGATTGAGGCGGCAGAGCGGGGCATGCCGGAAGGCTTGCCGCCCTTTGGCGCCGACCTGCTGGAAGCCGCCCGCGAGATCGCCCCGGGACAGGATATCTATGCGCTGGAAGCAGAGTGGCGCAATTGGTGGGCGCTCTCGGGGCGGCCCCGGATCAATGCGCCCGAGCGGGCGTTTCTGGCTTGGCTCCGGACAAAGACGGGCTAGGGTTTTCAGAACAGATTTTTCCAGGCTGAGCCGTCGTAACAGCGCAGTTTGTTGGTGGTGCTGTCAAAATAGATGTCCCCGCCAACCGGGTTTGCCGGGGTGGCGGAAGGGGTCAGCCGCAGCACGTCGCGCAGATGAAGGCAGCGTTTCGGGTTGGCCACTCCGATCCCCACATTCCCGCTGGCCTGAAACACGGCCACAACCGTATCATAGGTCGGGGTGGTGGCGTAATCACTGCCACCTGACAGGATAGAGACGCTGTCTGCTGAATTGTTTTCGCGGATGCCAAGCACCAGATGGCCATTCGTAGATCCCTCAAACACGGTGCCGAAATCGCTGCCGGTCACCAATCCGCCAATATCGCCGCCGTCAAAGCTCATGATCCGCCCGCCGTCGATATAGGTAATGCCGGTGACGGTCAGATTGCCGTCAATCCGCCCATCTCCGGATACATCCAGCGGCTTGTCGGCAGAACCGGTGCCAATCCCGACGAACCCGGTGGTGGCATCTACGCTGAGTGCGGTGGTCCAGCCGGACCCATCGGGGCTGACTTTGACGGCAAAGTTGTCATCCCCAGCAAGCCCCATTTCGGCCCGTCCTGACCAATTGGTCTGAAACAGCAGGCTGGCGGTATCTGTGGCGGCGGCCTTGTTGATCTTGAGCTGATGGCCCGCCCCGTCGTGCGTGAGCAGGGTTGCCGCAGAGGACACGGCCAGCCGGTTGCCCGTATCCGATGTGGTGTTGATGCCGACCCCGTTGAGATTTTCGGTATCGGCCTGCGGCAATACCCAGGCCCCACCGGAGCGGATGCGCAGGCTGGCCGTGGTCAGATCCCACAGACGCCAGCCCTCTGCGGGGGGGATAAAGGTCCATGCCGTACCGTCCCAGAGTGCGAGGCTGTCGTCCTGTCCGGCCCAGGCGCCGTTGGCCCCGGTCCCGAGCGCATGGATCTCGCCCGCCTCTGGCAAAGCGGGCGGCGTGGTGACCTCCATGCCCTGCACCACCATTTGAACCAGCGCGTCGAGCGTGCGCAGCGCTTCGTTGTGGGTGACATGTTTTTGCGCCTGCGAGGGCTGAAGATAGGGCAGGGACAGGCGGGGGGATGTCTCGGGCATCGGAGTTCCTTCGTTGCGCAGATATTTGTGCCGCAGTCTCGAAGGAAACCGGTTGAGATAGTCTGAGAGCAGCGTACGCCCGTTCAAGACCCGCGTAACGATTGCCCTTTTGGCCCGGCGCGCTTGGCATTTTCCGGGGGCTGGTCTATCGCAATCAGGTCACCCGTAAACGGAGTCTGTGATGACAGAACCTGAAATTTCCGCGCGACGATCGCCATTGCTCCGGTTTCGCAACCTGCACCGGGGAGAGCGTTGTGTGATTGTGTGCAACGGTCCGTCGCTGAACCGGATGGATCTGAGTTTTCTGCGTCACGAGATTGTTTTCGGGCTGAATAAAATCTACCTAGGGTTGAAAGAATTTGGATTCTATCCGCGCTATCTGGTGGCGGTAAATGATTTGGTCATTGCCCAATCAATAGAGCAGTACCGGGCAATGACCGCGATCAAGTTTTTGTCGGATCGGGCTGGTTCAGAGCTGCCCCGAGACGCCTGGACCTATCATATCCGTACAACGAAACTTGAGCAGCGCTTCTATCACGATATCACCCAAGGGGTCCGTGAAGGGCATACCGTAACCCATGCAGCTTTGCAAATTGCCTATTATATGGGCTTTTCCGAGGTGGTGATCATTGGAATGGATCATCGGTTTGAAATATCGGGCCTGCCCAACCAGACTCAGCATATGGCAGGACTCGATTTGAATCACTTCAGTCCGGAGTATTTTTCCGGGCATGACTGGGATTTACCCAATCTGAAGGAGTCGGAGACCTCTTATCTGGCCTCTCTCGAGGCCTATACGGCGGAAAACCGCCGGATCATTGATGCAACTTTAGGCGGAGGATGTGAAATTTTTCCAAAATCTGACTACCGAGCCATTTTTGGTGTTTGAAATGTACTTTTCCTGTGTCAGGTAGGCCGTGTTTATAAGTGACCCGATGGTTCAGGTATTATCCAATTTGAGCAACCAGTTCAGAATAAATTGAAGTAACATGGGAAATGACAGGTGAAGGAGAGCACTCGCCCCCGCGAGACCCCTAGGTTTGCAAGTATCGTGATTCGAACTTTGAACGAAGCTGCGTATCTCGGCGATCTGATGGAAATGATAGCGCAGCAGAAGTTGGACAACCTCGAATGTGAAACGGTTGTGATCGATTCAGGATCAACCGATGACACAGTCGCAATCGCTCAGAAATACGGCGCGCGCGTCACCACCATCGCCAAGGAAGAGTTCTCTTTTGGCCGATCTCTCAATCAAGGCAGCGACTTTGCCGATGGTGATATTCTGGTCTTTATCTCGGGGCATTGTATTCCGGTTGATGAGCATTGGTTGCAAACCCTTTGTCAGCCCCTGATCGACGGAAGCGTTTCCTATGTCTATGGCCGTCAGGTCGGCGATGACGCCAGCCAGTTTTCCGAACGCCGCATCTTTGCCAAATACTTCCCCGAAACCAGCGCGATTCCCCAAGCGGGATTCTTTTGCAACAATGCCAATTCGGCCATCCTGCGCAGCGCGTGGGAGGGCCCCCGGTTTGACGAGGAACTGACCGGTCTGGAAGACATGGCGCTGGCCAAGAATTTGGTCGGCAAGGGTTACAAGCTTGGCTATGTCTCCGAAGCGGCGGTGTTTCATCACCATACTGAAACCTGGGCCAAGGTGCGCCGGCGCTTTGAGCGTGAAGCCGTGGCGTTGCAGAGCATCATGCCCGAAATCCAGCTCAGCAAACTCGATGTCCTGCGTTATATTTTGTCCAGTGTTTTCATGGATTGGCGCAGTGCTGCGCGCCATCACAGCCTGCGTGACCATTGGTATGGCATCCTACGGTATCGCATGGCGCAATTTGTCGGGTCTTATGTGGGCAACAACGACCACCGCCGCCTGTCCCAGCGGCGCAAAGACCGCTTTTTCTATCCTTCCGTTAATGAAAGTGATGCCGAGAATGTCTGGCTCAAATCGAACCGTCGCGCTTCTTCCAATGAAAGCAAACAGTCAACGAGTGAAAGGTAAGAACTTTCGCCAGCTTCATGGTAAGCCCCTGTTCCGCTGGATTCTCGACAGCCTGCTTGCGATCGACACGATCGACGAGGTGATCATCAATACCGATGCCCGTCACGTTCTGGCTGAAAACGGGCTGGAACCCGGTGCGCGCGTCACCATTCGGGACCGCAAGAGCGAACTTTGCGGCGATGAGGTGTCGATGAACCTGATCCTGGCCGATGATGTCGCCAATGTTGAGGCAGAGACCTATCTGATGACCCATACCACCAATCCGATGCTGTCGGCGCAGACCATTGGCCGCGCGCTCGCGGCGTATCACGACAAGGCGGCAGAGGGCGAAGCCGATAGCCTGTTCACCGTGAACAAGATTCAGACGCGGTTCTATCGCAATGATGTAAGCCCGGTAAATCATGACCCCGATAACCTGATCCAGACTCAGGATCTGGAACCCTGGTTTGAAGAAAACTCCTGTCTCTATATCTTCTCGCGTGACAGCTTTGCGCGCACCAATGCCCGGATCGGCAAGACCCCGATGATGTATGAAACACCCGCATTGGAAAGCGTCGACATCGACACGCCGGACGATTGGGATCTGGCCTGTGCGGTCGCCGCCATCAAACACCCTGCTGCTGAGGTATCCAGATAATGAAAGACGTTCTTGTTACCTGCCCGCCAATGCTGGGCAAACTCGACCTGTTCATGGATTACGCCGCCGAGCGTGGGTTGAAACTGCACCCGGCAGAGGTCACCCAGGTTCTGAGCGAAGCCGAACTCAAGACACTTCTGCCCGATTATGACGGCTGGATCATCGGGGACGACCCGGCCACTCGTGCGGTGTTTGAGGCCGCAAAGGGCGGGCGGCTGACAGCGGCCGTGAAATGGGGCATCGGGGTGGATAATGTCGATTTTGTCGCCTGCAAGGATCTGGGCCTGCCGATCACCAATACACCGCAGATGTTTGGCACCGAGGTGGCGGATGTGGGTGTGGCCTATGTGATCGGGCTGGCGCGTGAACTGTTTGCCATTGATCGTGGCGTGCGGGCAGGGAACTGGCCCAAACCGGCGGGGATCAGCCTTGCGGGCAAACGCGCCGGCGTTGTTGGCCTAGGCGATATCGGGCGCAGTCTCTGCTCACGGCTTCAGGCCCTGGGAATGGAGGTCGTCGCCTATGATCCGGGTATCGAAGGGGATGCCGGATTGGCGGGGCTTTTGCGTGCCAATTGGCCTGCGGGTGTGGGCGATCTCGATTTTCTGATCTTCACCTGCGCGCTCAACGAAAAGAACCGCCATATGCTGAACGCGGATGTTCTGGCATCCGCCAAAGACGGCATTCGCGTGGTGAATGTGGCGCGTGGCCCGCTGATTGACGAAACGGCGCTGATTGCGGCGCTGCAGTCTGGTAAGGTGCACTCAGCGGCGCTGGATGTGTTCGAGGTCGAACCGCTGCCTGTCAATAGCCCACTGAGAGACATGGAACGCTGTATTTTTGGCACCCATAACGGCTCCAATACCGTCGATGGGGTTATCCGTGCCAGTCACGCGGCGATCAATCATCTGGCTGGTTTCCTAGAACCACAACGCCGAACCTGAACTGTACGAGGCCCCTTTTTATGCGTATTTCCGTCATTTCCCCTTCGTTCAACCAAGCGCAGTTTTTGCCTGACAATTTGCGGACGGTGTCCGGTCAGACAGGGGTCGAGCTTGAGCATATTCTGGTGGACCCGGGGTCAACGGATGGATCGCTGGATCTGGCTCGTGCAGCAAAACACGCCAAGCTGATAGCGGAACCGGACCGGGGTCAGTCGCACGGTATTACCAAAGGGTTTGAGCGCTGCACCGGTGATGTGATGACCTGGCTCAACTCGGATGATTTTTACCCCAGCCCGGATACGCTGAAAAAGGTGATGGATACCTTCGAGGCCAATCCGGATGCGGATATCGTTTATGGCGGGGTGAATTTCGTCGGCGAGGAAGGCGAGTTCCTGCGCAAGGGTTTTGTCAACAAAAACTCAGGAAAGCTGCTGAAATCCTTCCATCAACAGGTCGGGATTGTACAGCCCGGGGTGTTTTGGCGGCGCAAGGTCTTTGATGAACTGGGTGGCCCGTCGGAAGATTACAACTATTGCATGGACTATGAATATTGGGTCCGCATGGCGGATGCCGGGTTCAAATGGGTCTATGTCGATGATGTCTTTGCCCATCATCGCTGGTGGTCGGGTATGAAAACCTCCAGCGGTCGGGGCGAAAGCCTGATCGAGCATTTTCGGGTCTGTGCCCGCTATTTTGGCTATATCCATTGGAAATGGCTCGATCGTTATGGTGAGTTCCGTGCCACTGACAGCGATGGCGTCGTGAACCATGCCGACACGGTGGATGAGGCAAAGAAAAACGCCCACACGCGTGCGGCGATCGAGAAATTCGTCACGCAGGACATGTTGGCGTTGCTGGATCAATCAGATGATCCTGATCACGTCGAAACACGCGAGTATATCTACAAGGTCGCGCCCGAGACAACGCGCTTCATGCGGGATCGTGAAGAGTTGCCCAACCGGGTCTTCAAACATCCCGACCCCCATGCCGAACAGCGGGTCGCATGGCATATCTTCGACACCACGGTGCCCGACAGCGACAAGACGTATAAAACCTATCGGGTGCCCGACAATTTCACCCGCCATTTTGATGCGGATTGGTACGAAGAACAGCAACAGCATGCCGCACGGCGCATGAAAGATCTGAGTGCGCGGCGCAAGGAAACCTGCGTGGTGGTGGCCAATGGCCCAAGCCTCAACAAGACGAATTTTGACCTGCTTGAGCATGCAGATGTGATGATTTCGAACTTTGCGATCATCAACGAGACCCTGCGCCGCCATGCCACCTATTTCACCGTGGTGAATGATCTGGTGGCGAGCCAGGGCAGCACTGATTTCAACCAGCTCGAAGTTCCCAAACTGATCCCCTTCTGGCTGGGCAATGCGATCAATCCCGGCGAGAATACCGTTTATCTTCCGGCCACGGTGATCCCTGAATTTTGCACCCAACCCGACGGGTTGTTTTCATGGCGCTCAACCGTCAGCTTTTTCAATATGCAGCTGGCCTATGCTTTGGGATATGAAAAGGTCGCCCTTATTGGGTTCGATCACTATTTCAAGCAGGCCGCTGCGCGCAAAGAAGGCGATTCCATCAATCAGAAAGAGGAAGATCCCAACCATTTTGACCCGCGCTATTTCAAGGGTAAGACCTGGCAGGCGGCCGATACTGGCAACATGGAGCAGATGTACGAGGTTGCCAAGAAAGCCTATGACGCGGGTGGGCGCAGTATTGTCAACGCGACGGTCGGCGGAAAACTTGAGGTTTTCCCGCGCAGTTCGCTGGAACAGGTTCTGGGCCTGCCGGATCCGACAGCGGCGCGCCATACATTCAAGGCGGCAGAGCCGACCGAGGATATGGCTGCCATAAATCACCCCCGCCTGCTGGTGTTGGACATGACCGCCATGGGCAACGGATCGGCGACAGGGGAAGTAAAATCAAACCTGCTCAAAGGCTGGCCTGATGATCGGCTGCTGCAGGTGGCCAGCCCCGGTGAAAATAGGTTGAGTCTGGTGCGCCCTGATGGCCAAGGTGGCTACAGGATCAGCGAACAACCCGGCTCTGAAATCGAGGCGGCGATCGAAGCTTTCGATCCGCAGTATATTCTCTATCGTCCCGTTGCGGATTTACCGCATCTGCATGCGTTTGCCATGGAGGAAATCGCACGCCGGGACGTGCCGCTGGCGACTTGGCTGATGGATGACTGGCCTGCCCGGCTGGAGCAAAAAAATCCTGATCTGTTCGCCGAGATGGACCGGGATCTGCGCGATCTTTTGCACCGTTCTGAGCTGCGCCTGTCGATCAGCGAAGCCATGTCGCGAGCGTTCGAACAGCGTTACGAGGTTGATTTCGTGGCTTATGCCAACGGGGTGGACCTTGATGTTTGGAAGACCCGCAAAAGCCACGAGGCCGGTCCGGTGCGCGTGCGATATGCGGGCGGCTTGGCGCCTGACATGAATGCGGAGAGCATTCAGCGGGTCGCCCAGGCGGTTGAGGGTCTGGCCAATGCGGGCATGGACATTCGCTTTGAGATCAACACGCAGCCTTGGTGGAAACAGGCGGGCAAAGAGCTTCTGAAGGGGCTGAAGGCGTCGTCAATTGAGAGCGTCGTGAGAAGCTATCCTGAGTATGTGACATGGTTGCAGGAGGCTGATGTGCTTCTGGTCGCCTATAATTTCGATCAGGAGTCCATGCGGTATGTCCGCTACAGCATGGCCAACAAGATGCCGGAATGTCTTGCCTCCGGGGCTGCCATTTTGGTGCATGGACCAAAGGAAGTCGCCACGGTTGACTATCTGGCAGGCACCGGCGCCGCACGGGTGGTCGCGCGTCCTGATCCCGCGGCACTGCAGACGGCGCTGACAGAGCTTTGTGACCCCAAAACGCGCAACCAAATGGCAGCAGGGGCGCGGACTGTGGCACGTGAACGCCACAACCTGCCGGTTCTTGCCCGACGTTTGGCGCAAGACTTGGAACTGGTTCAGGAACATCGTCCAACGGCAGACTTCTCCACCTGGAGCTATGATGATGCGACCGGGCAATTCATCAGGGATAGCGATGCACTTGCCACCCGCCAGTCAACGGCGGGCCTTATTCTCTATGATGCGCCTGAAGATGTGCTGGTGCAGGCCATGCAGGACAAGACGGATCTCAAAACGGTTCTGCATCGCTGGATCGAAAGCACCGAAGATACATTGAAGCGGGTTCGCCGTAATCGCAGGCAGTTTGCGCTGATGGAATGGCGAAATCTGATCGAGTCGCCGCAGGAGATGATGTCTTTGCTACAGCAGAGGTTTCCGCAAGGCTCCCTGCCGAAATTCGGTCGCCGGAAAGTGTCGGCATCCTCGCCGATTTTGCAGGTGATTGCCGCAACAATGCTACGTCAGAATCCAACCGCACAACGCTTGGCCGCTGAATTATCGGCCAGTGGCCTGGCGGCTTCCCAGACGGCCAGCGGGTCTGACGTTAACGGGCACGCTGCCTTGCAGGCGTTTTTCGAACTGGTCGATGAAACCAAGGCCCGACAGGAAGAAATAACAACCCTTCGGGCCGGACTGGACAGCCTGCACCGCAAGCTCGACTATACCTCTACAGAGCGCGATACCGAGGCCTTGGGGCGCAAGATTGCCGAGCAGGAAAGCACCCAAGAGCGCCAGAAAGCGGAGCAAGAGCGTCGGAAAGCGGAACAAGCGCACCGGAAAATGGAACAAGCTACGAAGAACGCTCGTACCTTGCAGGCCACAACCAAACAGGAGGCCGAAACGCTCCGCTTGCGTCAGGAACAGATCGTGCAGCTTCAGGCAACCGTGGAAACCTATTACCGCGAGGGTGAAGCTCTGCGGATGGAATTGGCCCAGAAGGAAGAGGCGCTGGACGATTTGAAGCGCCGTCTGGAGGAAGCACAGGGCGAGCACACGGCGGCCCAAGAAGAACTGCACCGGATTTATGTCTCGCGGTCTTGGCGGGTCACCGAGCCGCTGCGCGGGTTCCGCCGCGCTGTGGACCCTTCGGCAAGCAAGGAAGGTTGAAAGCATGAGTGTATCTTTTCTGAAGGCGCTTCCTGCTCCATTGGGACATGTTTTGCACATCGGGGCGGGGCAGGGCGGTGATCTGTCGGCGTATCTCGATGCCGGGGCACAGGCCGTTACTCTGGTCGAACCCGATCCCGAAGCGCTTGTGCATTTGCGTCAGCTGGCCAAAGATGATCCCCGGGTGACGGTGATTGGCGCGGCAATCAGTGTCGATCAGGATGCTGCGGGCCTGCACCGGTTCAACTTTCCCGACCTGAACAGCCTGCGCCCGACTGAAACCCTTGAGGCCTTGTTTCCGGGGTTAGAAGAGTTGGGTTGTGAGCCAGTCCCACTGCAGACGCCATCCGCCCTTCTGTCGGTGTTGGAGATGCCTGCGGGTCAGGCGCATGTTCTGGTGATCGAAGCACCGGGAGAGGCGATGTCGATCCTGCAGGCTTTGGCCAAAGCAGACCTGTTGCAACAGTTTTCAGGGGTGAGCATACACGGCAGTGCCAAGGTGCGGTATCGTGATGAGGAACCGATCGGGAAAATTGCCTCGTGGCTGCGCACCGTGGGATTTCCGGATGCTCAGGAGGACGCCTCCGAGGATCCTGATTTTCCGCATATTCATGTTGCTCGTAATGTGCAGCTCGACGCTTTGGGCGCGTTGGAAGAGGAACGTGATAAAGCGGTGGCTGAGGCGGCCGCGCAGAAGCAAAAGGCGATTGAGGCGCGTCGAGAAAAGGGGCGGATACAGGCCAGACTGACACGGGAGAAAAAGAAGACCTCAAAGGCCGAAGAAGAATTGACAGAAGCACAGGCGCGGCTCGCGGTATTGGAACCTCTGGAGGCACAGGTGAAAGAGCTGCAAGTCGCGCGCGACACGGTGCAACAGAAGCTGGTTCAACGAAATGCGACGCTGAGCGAAACACAGGCGCGGATTGCGGTGTTGGAGCCGCTGGAGGCACAGGTGAGCGAGCTGCAAGCCGCGCGAGACAAAGCGCAGCAGCAACTGGCGGCGCAGCAGGCCACGTTGACGGAAGCACAGGCGCGGATTGCGGCGTTGGAACCTCTGGAGGCACAGGTGAGCGAGCTGCAAGCCGCGCGCGACACGGTGCAACAAAAGCTGGTTCAGCGCAATGCGACGCTGAGCGAAACACAGGCGCGGGTTGTGGCGCTGGAGCCGCTGGAGGCGCAGGTGAGCGAGATGCAAGCCGCGCAGGACAAAGCGCAGCAGAAACTGGCCGAGTTGCGAACTGCGTTGAGTGAGGCGCAGGCCCGGAAAGCGACAGTCGCGGAGAAGTTGAGCAAAACCGAGAAGCAGGTTGCAGAGCTTGAAGCAGAACGAACCGGCTTGAAAGAGCAATTGGCGACCGCCCGTCAGGCGGCCCAGAAGTATGAAACGCAGGCGGCCCATGTTGCAGTCAGCCGCGAAGAGATATTGCGCGCGGAAGGCCAGATAGACCTGATCAAGGACTTGCTTTTGAGGGGGCAGGATCTGTGAGTAAAAAGTCCAAGGCAGAAAAGAAGGCAAAAAAGGCCAGAAAGGCGGCGGGGGCTGTGGCCAAAGCCGGGGCTGCCCGTCTGTTTGACGTGTTGGATGCCGAAGTGATTGAGGACCGTCCGGCGGGTTTGCCGGATGTGGTAAGTTCTGAGTTTTCGCAGGATGACGAGATACTGCTCGAGCGCAGCCGGGGGCATTGGCAATTGGGAGAATGGGAGGCGCTGACCGCGCTGGCCGATCATCCATTGGAACGCCATCCTGAACGAGCCAAATTGTCTCTTCTGGCCGCCGTCGGTTTCGCCCAGAGCGGTGACATGACGCAGGCGCGCCGCCTTGCACGCCAGGCACAGAGCTGGGGGTGCGCGCGCGAATTGCTGGCGCGGGTGCTGATCGGCGGAGTTTATAACAGTCTGGGCCGGGCCGCATCGCTGACCATGGATGATGCGCGCGCGGCGGGCTTTTTTGAAGCCTCGGTTGCCACGGTCAGCCCGCGCGTCGATGCAAAGGTTCTGGGACGTGCCCGTGACATTCATGAAAAGGCGCGGCTCGGGCAATTGCCCGAGGCGGCCAAATTGATGAAGGCTGAATTTGCCGATTTGCGACAGGCAAATGGTCTGAGCGAGGACCGGGATGCTATTCTGGCCGCTCAACTCGAAATCATGAACCATGAACTTGTCTTGCAGCAAAAACGCCAGCTCGCGAGCGCCGGCAGTCTGGAAAGCCGCGCCAGTTCGCAATTGGGTCAGGACCTCTGGGTGTTGGAACAGACCGGGCGCAAGCGCGGCGGCTTTTTCGTCGAATTCGGGGCCACCGACGGGGTCATGCTCTCCAATACACTGCTGCTGGAAAGTGAATTCGGCTGGCACGGCATCTGCGCCGAGCCGAACCCGGAATATTTCGCCAAATTGCAACGCAATCGCGACTGCACCCTCTCGGATGATTGTATTCTGGGCGAGACCGGGCGCGAGGTGGAATTTGTGCTGGCGGATGAATTCGGCGGGGTGATGGATTTCGCCGACGAGGATCAGCACGCCGAACGCCGCCGCGCGTTTCAGCGCGAGGGTAGGGTGATGACGCTCACCTCGATCTCACTCGATGACTTCCTGAACAAACACGGTGCTCCTCGTGATATTGATTACCTCAGCATCGACACCGAAGGGTCGGAATACGATATCCTGTCACATTTCCCCTGGGACAAATGGAATATCCGTCTGATCACGGTTGAGCATAATTTCACCCCGGATCGTGACCGCATCCGCGCCCTTTTGAGTGCGCAAGGCTATGACGTGATCGAAAAACAGTGGGACGATTGGTATTTTCGCCCCGCACCCTCCTGAAACCTGCGGCAGACTTGTTGAATAGCGGCCTTTGCGGCAAAAGCCTGCCGGACAGATAGATAATAAATAAGTGGATGTAACATGACAAAAAAAGCACTGATCACCGGGATAACCGGGCAGGATGGCTCCTATCTGGCAGAGTTCCTTTTGGAAAAAGGCTATGAGGTGCACGGCATCAAACGCCGGGCCTCGTTGTTCAATACCCAGCGGGTTGATCACATCTATGAGGATCCGCACGTCAATAATACACATTTCAAACTGCATTATGGTGACCTGACCGACACCTCTAACCTGACCCGCATCCTGCAGGAAGTGCAGCCCGACGAGGTCTATAACCTCGGCGCGCAATCCCATGTGGCAGTCAGCTTTGAAGCGCCGGAATATACCGCAGATGTTGATGCGATCGGCACCCTGCGCCTGCTCGAAGCGATCCGCTTTCTCGGGCTGGAGAAGAAAACCCGCTTTTATCAGGCCTCGACCTCGGAACTTTATGGTCTGGTGCAGGAAACTCCACAGACCGAAACCACGCCGTTTCACCCGCGCAGCCCTTATGCGGTGGCCAAGATGTATGCCTATTGGATCGCGGTGAATTACCGCGAAGCCTATGGCATGTATGCCTGTAACGGCATCCTGTTCAACCACGAGAGCCCGCGCCGGGGGGAAACCTTCGTGACCCGCAAGATCACCCGCGGTCTGGCCAATATCGCTCAGGGGCTGGAACCCTGCCTCTACATGGGCAATATCGACAGCTTGCGCGACTGGGGGCATGCAAAAGACTATGTTCGTATGCAGTGGATGATGTTGCAACAAGACGACCCCGAGGATTTTGTGATCGCCACGGGGGTTCAATATTCGGTGCGCGAGTTCATCACCTGGTCGGCGGCCGAACTGGGTATCAGCCTGGAATTTACCGGGACAGGCGTGGACGAGATCGCCACCATTACCGCAATTGAGAGCGACAAGGCTCCGGCATTGAAGCCGGGCGATGTGGTGATGAAAATCGACCCGCGCTATTTCCGCCCCGCCGAGGTCGAGACCCTTCTGGGCGACCCTGCCAAGGCCAAGACGGTTCTGGGCTGGGTGCCCGAGATCACAGCCCAGGAAATGTGCGCCGAGATGGTAATCGAAGACTTGAAAACCGCCCGACGCCATGCATTTTTAAAAGAACATGGCATGGACGTTCCGATGTCGGTGGAAGCATGATCAAAAAGATGAAACCGGGTGGATGCCCTAAGCGGATGGTAAGTGGGTTTTGATGTTTTATCTTTTCCACCACATGCCGAAATGTGGCGGCACCAGCTTCACAGCCTTTCTGCGCTCTCTTTTTACGGTGCATGCTGATTATGTTGGGGCCGATCATCTGCAACAACCGAAGGTTTTCGAAGCGTTCAAGCAATCTCCGCTGGGGCTTGGCAAGCTTAAGCGAACCGATTGCCTTGCCGGGCACTATAATCTCGGCGGGATTCATCTGGGCGAACGTTACCCGGATCTGGAGCGGCGCCAACATCGTAAATTCTCGATCCTGCGTGAGCCGTTCGAGGCAGCCTCCAGCGGGATCCGCTATGGTATGGAACAGGGCTGGATTCCCGCTGACCTGTCACCCGACGAGCAGCAGAAGTTGCTTTTGAAGCGGGCCAATTATTTTGCCCGCACCTTTGGGGTCACGACCAGAGACGAGGTGCGCGCGCTGTTTGAGCGCTATTGGTTCATCGCGCCGCTGGATCGGATGGAGCACGTGATGCGCGTTCTTGAGGCGGAAACCGGCAAGCAGGGGACCCGGCCACAGGTGCTCAACACCACTGGTCCTGCATCAGAGGCACCATCGCAGGCGCTTGTTGAGGCCTTTCGTGAACAATCAGATCTCGATTATCTGCTTTATGACTTGGCGCAGCTGAGATTTGGCCGATTCTCTGCCCGCCGTCTTGACCCGACCGTCTCCGCATGAGCACCCTGTGCACAATATTAGAAAGGTAAGTACGATGCTGATTTCACACCGTTACAAGTTTATTTATTTAAAAACAGTCAAGACAGCCGGCACCTCGATCGAAGCCGCGCTTGAGGAGTATTGCCTGCCTGAGGGGCATGAGGCTGTGCCGACGTCGACTCCCGCAATTGAGACCGAAGCCGGTATTATCGGTGCGCGCGGCAAAAAATTCGCCCCCGGGTCGAAATGGCGCAATCACATGAGTGCAGAAGACGTGCGCAGCCAAGTCGATCCTGAGGTTTGGGACGGCTATTTTAAGTTTTGTAATATCCGCAACCCCTGGGAAAAAACTGTCTCGTGGTTTCATTTTGAAAATCCGGATATGAAAAAGAAACCTCAAGGCGAAATTTTCACAGCCTTTCGAGCATGGTTGCATGATATCAAAACACCACGTGGGCTGGATCATAAGGTCTATTTTATTGATGGTAAGCCAGCGGTGGATGATGTTATTCGTTACGATAATATGGCGGATGATTTTGAGCGTATTTGTGCAGTTCTTGGAGTAAAAGCCCGCGAGATTCCGTCTCTCAAAACCTCTGAACGTGGCAAGAAAAAGATACCGTATCAACGCTATTTTGATCTTGCCACGCGTACTCGAGTGCAAAATATGTATGCGAAGCAAATCACGCAATATGGATGGGCATTCAACTGACTTTGCCAATTCGAAAATGTTAAAGGGATCGATCGGAAAAGAGGTCGTTATCGTTGGCTTTCCGAAATGCGGAACAACAGCGCTAACCAGAAGCTTCAAGGCCGACGAGGACTATGATCTTATCACATTGCCTAATGGTGATGTGGAAGTGAAATGGCCGTATATTTGCCAAGTTCCGCGGCAAGTTAGCAGCCAGAAGATAAGGGCGCACAAATTTACGGCCTATATTTTCAACAAGAAAGCCCTGGAGTTTCTGGCTCAGGACAATCCCAGCAGCATTATCGTGCTGTGTATCCGGGACCCTAAGAAGTCTCTGGTTTCTTGGCATAACATGCATGTCGACATCGCGCGCACGGGCCGCCGCAAGGATCACTTCGCTTATCTGGAACGTGACTTCTATGCCAATTGCACGATCGACAAATACTTTCAGCACTATGCGCGCTCGCGCTTGCGCTATGATCGCTATTTCGAGCGATTGTTAAAAAATGTGCCGCCCGAACGAGTCGTGGTTATTTCGCAAGAGCGTTTGGCGCTGCAACTGGATGACATAACCAAATACTTGAAAGCGGTGGCGTGTGGGCAAGACGCGGTACTGGCTCCGGCGCCGACACAAGGGGTCGGACATACCAGCTTTGCCGAACGTGCGGGTGTTGTGTTGAATGACAAAATTAGCGAGCGGCTTGAAGCGGTGCAGTCCCGGCTTTATGCCGCAATTCGTAACAGTGGCGTGCACAGCTGCATTTGATGAACTGAGATTCGGAAGAGAAAAATATGCGTATCTACATAGCAGGACACCGCGGCATGGTCGGGGGCGGCATTCTGCGTCAGCTTGAGGCGCGCAAGGCTGCCGGAGAGGCGCTTGAGCTGATCACCCGCACCTCGGGTGAGCTTGATCTGACCGATCAGGTGCAGGTGCGCGACTTCATGCAGACGGAAAAACCCGATCAGGTCATTCTGGCGGCGGCTAAGGTTGGCGGCATCATCGCCAACAACACCTATCCGGCGCAGTTCATCTATGAAAACCTGATGATCGAATGCAATGTCATCCATCAGGCCTATGCCGCCGGGGTTACGAAACTTCTGCAACTGGGCTCGTCCTGCATCTATCCGCGCGAGGCCCCTCAGCCGATGCGCGAGGATGCGCTTCTGACTGGCACGCTGGAGCCCACCAACGAACCTTACGCTGTGGCCAAGATCGCGGGCATCAAGCTTTGTGAAAGCTACAACCGGCAATATGGCACCGATTATCGTTCGGTGATGCCGACCAATCTCTATGGTCCGGGCGACAATTTTCATCCCGAGAACTCGCATGTTCTGCCCGCTCTCATCCGGCGCTTTCACGAGGCAGCCGGGCGCGGTGACGCCGAGGTGGTGGTCTGGGGATCGGGCAAACCGATGCGCGAGTTTCTGCATGTTGACGACATGGCGGCGGCGTCGCTTTTCGTGATGGGCCTCGACCCCGAGACCTATCAGCGCGAGACGCAGGAGATGCTGAGCCATATCAACGTCGGGTCGGGCACCGATGTGACCATCCGTGAACTGGCCGAGACGGTGGCCCGCGTCACCGGGTACAAGGGCGCGCTGGTCTTTGATGACAGCAAGCCTGATGGTGCGCCACGCAAGCTGATGGATGTCTCGCGTCTGGCGCGGCTGGGCTGGACCGCGTCCACCGGGCTGGAAGACGGCATCGCAGGCACCTATCAGTGGTTCCTTGATCAGGGGCTGGAAAACCTGCGCGCGAAATAGCGACCCTTTGCGGGTTTTGGAACCGGGCGGCTATGGCCGCCGGACGCTGGCGTGATCCGTCACCCTCCCGACCCGCCGTCTAGGAGGCGTCCTCCAGCGCCTGACGCAATGCGCGCTGCACGCTTTGGCCCAGCCGCTCGCGTTCCGCCACCAGAAGGTCGGTGTCAGAGAACAGGTTCGCCAGCAGATGTTGCGCCTCGCGGAAGGCCTCAAAGAACGCCGCATCAAATGTCAGGGCGCGCACCCGTTCAGCCGCATCATTCGGCGACAGATCCCTCAGATTGAGCCAGCTTTCGGCAGGCAGGTCAAAGTCGTGAATGCGATGTTCGGGCGTGGCATAATAAAGCGGCATGGCCCCGCAGGCGAAGGCGTCAAAGAATTTCTCGGAAATATAGTTTGGCTGATGGGTGTTTTCGATGGCCGAAAGAATTCGGCAGTGATCGTCCAGCCGCATGATCTTGTCGAGATGCCAGTCGGGCAGATCAAATCGCGGCTTTCCGCCTTGCCAACTCTGGCCCAGCCGCTCGGCGCCGGTGCCGAGATTGCCATCAGAATCGTCATCATCAAAACATTCCGCCAATTCGGTGCGCCAGGCGCAAAGCCCGATCAGGTTGGCTTTCTCCCAGCGAACATTGTGATAGGCTTCGGGGCGGCGTTCAAACATGAAGGTCAGGTGCCGGGATCGCGCCTCAAATGCCGCGCGCCACTGCTGCGCGCTGCGCGCTTCATTGCGCCGGAAGCGGTGCAGATAGCGGGTGGCGAAACGGTGGTTGGTCAGAAGATAATAGGGGATCGCATCAAACCGGAAGATGTCGGACGTCTGATGGTTAAGCTGGATCACCGGCACTGTGCCAAAACGGGTTTCAACCTCGAGATGGCCTTGCAACGGGCGACGGCCCCAGATCGTATCCCAGAAGGGTTCTTCCGAAAGCAACACCACCGGACGGCGGCGGCGGCGCCAGTCGGCAATGACCTCTTGGGCCGCCTCTTCAAGATCCAGCACATGGGCAAAGAGATAGAGATCGGCGTCTTCTGGTCGTTCCACCAGCACAATGTGGTCGTGAAACAGCGGGGCCAGCGCAGAATAGCTCAGCGGCAAGCGCCGCTTGTGGCGGCCGGATATATACACATGGATCACGGGCGGCGGACCCAATCGTAAAGCCGCAGCAGGTAATCCTCTCCGGGCAGGGCCAGATCGACATCCTCGCGTAGCTGCGCAATTTCACCTGTCAACGCGCGCATATGGGCGCGTTCGCGGGCGGCAAACCCTATCGACAGATGTGGCATGGCCCCTGCCGTTCCACCCTTGCGCAGCGCTTCCAGAAGCTGCCCGGCGGGGCTGTCATGGGCGCAGGCCCGGGCGCGCAACCGCCGGGGCAGGGCCGCCAGAACGGCTTTCATCTCGTTCAGGAATTTCAAACCATCCTGCGGTTCAAGCACTGCCATAAGATCACCGAGCCGATGCAACAACACCTCAAGTTCGCCCCCTTCAGGCGGCAAGGCGCGCAACCGCGCCTGTACAAGTTCAAGCCCGTCGGAGACGCCATTCTGCCCCATCGGGGCCAATATGATCGGCGCGGCGAAAAAGCGGATTTCCCCGGCGGCGGCGATGGCGGCATCATAGCTCTGCCAGAGCTTTTCCAGAGACAGTTTTTCCGGGGGCTGCGGTGCAAGACCGGACAGTGGCAGCGCATCAGGAGCGGCGGCAAAGTCTGCCCCGAACACCAGCCGCGCGGGATCGGGCGCAAGGGTGCGCGCCACGTTCCGGACTGCGGCAATCTCGCCGGGGGGCTCCTGTGGCCAGCGGCGGCTGTCGGGACAGGGGAGCGCCGAGTGCGGCCCGCTCAGCCACCAGCCACGGTTGGCCAGAACCAGAAGATCGGGCTCTGGGGGGTCGGGCAATTGGCGGCGGAGCGCGTCCATGGCCTCACCCTGCACCAGATCCCGCCCGCCCAGCGGAATGCACCAACGCGCACCGGCCTTGGTCCGCGCCAGCCTGACCCAATCGGCATTTGTCATGCCCGGATGATCTGACAGGGTCAGAATGTCATGGCTGACCCCATCGCCCCAGCCGTCCTCGGCCAGAAACCGGCGTAACCGCACGATGCTATCGTCCTCAGACCCGGTATCAAGCACCACCACATGATCGCCGGGGCGCAGCGCAGCCGCCAGCGATTGGCAGGTCAGCCGTAGTCGCGGGCCAGCATTCCTCGTGATCAGCAGAAAGGCAAAAGAAGCGCTATTGCCCATCACGATCTCCCGCGTGCAAGCTGAAGGGTGATTTTCCGCGCCAGAACCGGATCGGTTCGGGCAAGCCGGGCAAAGACGGGGCGTGGCGCAAAGGCCAGCAGAAAATCGCGGGTTGCGGCGTGGAATTCACTGCGCAGGGCGGGGTCCAGAAACCCTCCGATCCAGTCGAAAAGGTAACAGGAAAAGCGCAGGAAAACCGGCAGCAGGGGGTGCTCCTTATCGGTGTCATCCTCCAGCTGCGTCGCCACTGTCTCCAGCGTGCCAAAAACCGTCAGGCGCTCGCGG
>Ga0209345_10001095_pt1 | contig 33576 bp, 43 predicted proteins | sample Cruoilmetagenom7_FD_187294 | JGI IMG/M metagenome (GOLD analysis project Ga0209345, IMG submission 187294) | Oil polluted marine microbial communities from Coal Oil Point, Santa Barbara, California, USA - Sample 7 (SPAdes) (version 2) | ecosystem: Environmental > Aquatic > Marine > Oil seeps ...
TGCATCTTTGTACCTTGGGCGGTGATATGGTACCAGATTGCGGCGTTTAAATAAGGAGAGAGATATGAACAAACTAATTGAATTACTAGACGAGATGAAGTCATCGACCGTAGATAATTACGTGTTAGCCGGTTTGAGTAGCAGCCTAATAGGGCAGCAAGGGTTCGGCAGTGTTCGGCTGTTTGAGAAAGAGGCTCATCAGCGAGACTTTGTAACCCCGCACAGCCATCGTTTTGATTTCGCCTGTCTAGTGCTAGCCGGTCAGGTCACTAATCATATCTGGCGTGAGACAGAGCACGAACTAGAAGACAAATTTCTAAATCTGAACTATTATATTGCGGTAAAATAGGTTCACATACGAAAACACTTGATAGCACAGGGCGTTACTGCTCATCAAGCCGAAAATACAATGCAGGCGATGTGTATAGTATGAAGCATGATGAAATCCACTCTATCACATTCAGCAAAGGGGCGAAAGTTCTGTTTTTTGAGGGGCCGCAAGTTTCAGATAAATCAGTAATTATAGAGCCAATCATCAATGGCCAAACCGTATCTACATATGATGTGGCGCCTTGGATGTTTAAAGCAAGAAAAGTAGATATAGTTTAAACAAAAGGAGAGTCAGCATGACAGTATGTAAGACTACAAACAATACAAACCAAGAGATCTACGAGGGCGTGGAGCTGAGTACCAAGTTCGATGATCTTGACTTCCATACACCCAAGTACAAATTTGGGACGGACGTGCAGGTGGCGCTGCATACCAACTTAGGCTCCTTTACTGTGCTCGACAGGATGACTGGCTTCGGCAGTGGCGTTCGAGACACCGAGTCCGGCTACAGAGACTTGGATGGCAACTTTTGGCTGGCCTCTGGCGGATACGATACTAGAGAAGCCAAGCTTGATACTGTGGGCGACGCTATTAAATGGGTGAAAGACAAAGCCAATACTTGCACAGGAGACAGGATAAGATGAGCAAGATCAGCAAGCGAGAATTTAGAGCATTGGTTGTAGAGGACTTCAAAGACAAGTGGCTAAGTGAAACGGCCAGAGACGAAAAGACAACCGTCGAAGAAGCTGAGGTCATCTATGGTGGCAACGCTCTTGATGATCTGTCCGAACGTATTTCCGGCAAAACCGTCACACTGGTAGAATTCGATTACAAAATTGGCACTGCTGACTGCTTTGAAAAGATTGATGACAATTTCGTTATTCATAAATGCCTGTATGAAGAGGTTAGCTAGTATGAGCGATCCAGACACACAACACTACTTTATAGACTGCCCGCAGTGCGGTTGCGAAGTTTATGCACTACATGAAGGCTACTGCGAAGACTGCTGCAAAGCGAATCAAGATGAGCTTGACAATCATAACTCAAGTTTCGATAAGTGGGAAAAGATGAGCGACGCCCAACGTGGCTATGAGATAAATGATGCTTTGAACAAAGCCTTTCAGGATGTGTGAAGACTTTATAGCCTTGGCTGACAGGCGCGAAGGGCTATGCAAATGGATGAACCGCACCAAACTGGTATGTACCAAGTGCCAGAGTAGGCAGCTACAGCTAATAGCGTACCTGGACGAACCGGCAAAATGGCGATGCCGCAAGTGTGGCCATACGTTCGTAGAAGAGCCCATGAATAAATAAGTGTACAAAGTATACACAATGACGTATAATTAACCTGTAAAATCAAGTAATGTAAAGGCAACGTCATCATGAGACTGTTCAAGAATATAGTACCTAGCACTAAGACGTATAAAACTCAAGAGCGTGCTGGATTTTGTATAGCAAGTTAAGGACGATATTGTGAACAACGAAAAAGTAATAGAAGACCAGGTAGAAGAGATTAAAGAGCTAAAGGTTTTGCTACGAAGGGCAAATGTCTTTTATGAAGACGTTATAAGTCAAATAGGCGGTTTGTGCATACAAGATTACGCCAACATGAATGAACTAGGTATAGGACTTAGCAAGTTAAGTGCTGAGACCGAAGTACCTTCGCCAAATTCTGCAGCTGCAGACGGCAAATACACGGATACAAACTGGTATGCGAAACAGTAAACCTATGGCTGAAGAGCCACTTAGAGAAAAGCTAGAGCGGCTAGGCGTGATAGAGCCTGGAGACGTAATACCATTTGTGTTTATACGGCAAGCAGAGTGACAGAAGCGTTCATGAGTGAACCTGAAGAGTTCAGAATTCTTGTACTGACGGACGGTCAACTATTTATTGCCGACACGTACTTTATGTTCGATATTGGAGACGCTTAGTATGGCTGACAAATGGGACTCACTAGACTCAGCGGCTGAAGCCAATCTTGGCAGCGATGGCACAGACGGTTTCAACAGATTTATCGTATACAAAGATAAACTGAAAAGCGAAGGCCATGAATGGGAAGATGATGCCTGCGACATACTGACTGGCTTTATATGGGATGAAATGGAGCTTAACAACCAAGACTAAGGAATATACTATGATTAGTAAAGCAGAGTTTGACAAACTGATGGCTGAAAAGCCTTCGCAAAGATTGGCTAACGCCCTTATTGCATTAGACGTGTTTGAGAGTAAGGTTGGCTGCGAAGTCGATATGGACTTTTATTACAGCTACAACACCAAAAACTGGTACTTGCTTTGCATGCTTAGGAGGTGCCGCCGCACTGGTGCGACTAGGCATAGATGAAGACGCGTATGAAAAGATAGGTATAGAAGGCCAAGTAGATAACTTCTATAGTACTGCCGCAGATCGCAGAGAAGTCCTTAATCAAATACATGATTACGAGATGTCGCTGGACGCTGCACGCCAGGGTGATGTATGCGGCATGTTCTCTTTTATTGGTTTAGGCCTTATAGCCGGTATGACGCTAGATAGAGAAGTGGCACAATATTCATACAGACCTAGACAATGGCGCAGAGATATGGAGCGGCTAGTGGCTGACCTAAAAGAGGCCGGATTCTAAACTGTTAATTGGTATAAACCTAAATAAGGAACTATTATGACACAAGTATTCGAAGGTTTTTCAAATGGATGAGTTCAGACAGTTAGCTATTCAGAGACACGTTAAGTCTTTGTTTGAAGGAAGGCACTTTTCGATTTGTGCTGTAGATGAATTGGCCGAGCTGTTATCTGTACCAGTAGACAGTCGTATCAGATTGGAGTTGAAAGCATACCACTGTGTCAACTACTCCGTTATGTCGGATAGAGAAAAGCAGCTGATACAAGAGAAGGTGGTCCAGGCGCTTAGAGGCGACCCCATCTTGAACCCGGCCAGAGTGCTTAGTCAATTGACCGATGAGGGTGCGGACTTTGCGTTCACAGAAGACAGATACTTAGGGCCTAAACGAATAAATTAAAGGACAAAAGATATGGACGAATTATGTATCAAAGTGACGCCTGTTGAAAAGTTTAGTGTCAGTATACAAGGTCATGATGTCGGCGAATTCAAAAAGATATCATCATGGGAGGGTTTCATTAAACTCCAGGGACCCAAAGGTACCATTATTGTGCACGATGAGCGAAGCTGGATGGACAAATTCGGTGAGGACATATTCGGAGTAGCCACGGAGCAAAGCCTCAAAGTGGTAAAGATTACACCGGACTTAATCTCTATTGACAAGGCAGAATAGTGCAGCTGACCATGTGTGCAGCAGTGATACTGATCTGGGCTTGGGCGAGCTCTGAAAGCTACGATAACTCGCTGGCCAAAGCTGAGAAATACAAGAGAATGGTATGCGCCGGAGTATGGCGCCCTTACAAAGGTAAGCCGGACTGTTCGACTGCGCCGGTTCGTGCCGACGTGTATTAGTATGGCCTCTTCAAATTCTTTTGTACATAGTAGTCAACCTGTTGTATAATATACATTCAAACCAAATAAATTAAGGTATAAATATGACCGAAAATACTGTAGTAACTAACCCATCAATTGGTAGCTTGCTGCGTAAGGCTAAAAGGGAGCCAATTGTCAAAGTGGCAACCGCTAATTATGTTGACATAATTGTAGTCTTGAGAGATAAAGGGTATACGTTCAAAGACATCGCGCAATGGCTGAAAGATCATGGCGCCGGAGTACATGGCGTATCGACTCTGGCAGCAGTGGTCAGCAAGGCAAAAAAGGAAGCAGAGCATGAGCAAACATAAGATTTTCCGAATCAAAGACCTTATCAACACGGCTCCGTCGTTGACGTCTAAAGAGCGGGACGTAATGACTTTGATAGCGGAGCTGCATGGCGTACGCAAATGTACGCTGGAAGAGCTAGGCGTACCGTGGGCAGCCGTACGTTCGCTGCACAGACGAAGCTTTTTGCAGGTCTACCAAACTCTAATTGCTGGCGGAGACTCAGAACGGACGTACAAAATCAACGTCAATGCGCTGGAAGGCTTTTCAGCGCATAAAAGTGCCAACCAACCCAGCCAAAATGAAGGAATAAACATGGATACTCACGCATTAGTTAACAATCTTTATAACGACTTAAAAGCTGTACAAGTGCAGTTCGATCAGCCGCATGGCAAGCACTTTACCTTTAAGACCATGATCGACTTCGAAATCGGCGATAAGTGTGTGGTTGAGAGTGCCCATCAAGGTTTCGTCGTTGTAGAAGTAGTCGGCACAGATAGCACTTTGCTAGAAGGCAACTACCGCTATAAGTGGGTGGTACAAAAAGTAGACGACACGGCCTATCAAGCTCACGTAGAGAAAGAAGAACTAGCTATAGCTGAAGTGTCAAAGCTAATCCGTGAGCGCAAAAGGGTTGAGGCAGTTGACAAACTCAAAGACCTGGTAGGTGATGGCGACAGCCTTACAGCCATATCATCCGACCTCAATTCGACGCTGGAGAGCTGAATGAACACAGTTCAAAGTGCTTGGAGCAAGTATAGGTCTCAAGTCATAATTTCGGACAGAGATAAAACCCATATAAAAGACATAGAAATGGGTTTTTATGCAGGGTCAGCAGTGATGCTGTCTGCCATTGTTGAGCTTTTAGACTCTAGCATGTCTGCGCAAGCGAAGGCTGCTATGCTTAGTGGGCTGCAAGAAGAGATAGCGCTCTATGCGCTGGAGACAGCGCGCTATGCGCTGGAGACATTGCGACAATGATACTCATCAGGCACATCGACTTTTACGAGGTAGATCTTGACACAGTTTATATACCACTGCACCACGGTTTTGCAGACATTCCGGTTTTAGACGAGGCCGGTCGTAAGGTACCTGCTCCAATTAGCGAGGTCCAAGAGTTAGTACACGGCCGCAGGTTCACCAGACCAGATGGGTCATCAATAACAGTCGGTTTGTCAGTGCAAGCGCAAGACGTACTAGGTCTGCAGTTTGATGCTTGGACCAACCTGCAACGAGACTACAATGCTTGCCATATAAACTTGACCAAAGCGAATAAGGTTATAGCCGCAGCGAGCGCTGCGCCGCTATGGACTCGTATCAAATGGTTATTCTTAGGTTTCTCGTAAAAACGTTTACAAACAGAATCAACTGTAGTATAATAATTGCTCAATTAAGGAATGCAAATGGATAAGTTACCAGTTGAGAAGATGGCTAAACTAAAGCTCATGATGTTGAAGCTACCAGATTTTCAACTTCAGGAGTTAAAGGCTTATATGAATGGGTTGACCACCGTATCTGGCAGAAACAAAGCTATCAGAGCAGCCAACGCTAGGAGAAAGGGTCATGAGTAGTTTACTTTTGGACGTGACTGAACGCATGTTGGCTATACGAGGCAGCTATAGAGCTTGATCAAATGCAAGCTATACCGTTTTGTGCTAGAAAGTCCGACAAACCTAAACCCAGGAGTGCAAGGTTTAAGATACTGGCCTCTAGTGTGTCCAGAGTTTGCAATGGTACCAGGCATACGCACGCTGGCTGCAAGTGGAAGAAAGTACCCATAAAGGCAAAGAAATGAGTAAACCTTTATACAGCTGTCTATTGGACATGAACCTTGCAGCGCATTTCGGCGGCGAAGATCGAGTCCGGCACACGGCTAAAGGCTGCATACGCCAAACAGATAAGTCTAATAAGAAGGCGCTCAAAAAAGTGATCAAATCCAGTAATCCGTGCCAACTGGTAGACGTAGCGTTCAGAGACATGTACCCTAAAGTCGTGGCCGCAGCGGATGAGGTTCGACAATGCAAGAATTAGAGTACAAAGCTAGAGCCTTTGCCGCGCGAAGTCACGGCGAGTGCGGACATGTACGGCGATACACCTGTGATCCATACGTAGTTCACCCTGAAGCAGTGGCCGAGATAGTGAGGAGCGTGCGTCATTCGCAACAGATGCTAGCAGCAGCATGGCTGCATGACACAGTAGAAGATTGTGAGGACGTGACAACAGAAATAATCCTAGACCTGTTCGGGTCTGAGGTTGCAGAACTTGTGGAAATGATGACTGACGTAAGCAAGCCTTCCGATGGCAACCGTGCTACCAGGAAACGCATTGATCGTGAGCACAGTGCTAAAGCCTCTCCAGATGGTCAAACCATCAAAGTGGCGGATTTGATAGACAACTCCAAGTCCATCATAAAGTACGCGCCTAATTTTGCCAAAGTCTTTATGGCGGAAATGAGGGCTACACTGGCTGTATTGCCGGCAGCAGAGTCGATCCTCGTCATTAAAGCTAAAATGATAGTTCGAGATTACTACAGGAACAACCAAGCATAACAAGAAGTAGCCAGATTTAAATTGTAGTTAGTAGTTATACTAATACGTATAAAAGGAGAATATCTGATATGTCTAGTTCAGACAGGTCGACAGGTAAGACGTTTAGACTAGTTTTAAGCGGTCTGAAGGCTCTAAGTAACGGCGAATGCATAATAATGGTGCACAAGACGATCGAAGAGCGCGATAGAGCGCATAAAATGGCGCAAAATGCCACAAAAGACATAGCTGGTATGGACTATTTGCGCAAAGAAATACGTAACAGGCACAATGGAGGTATGATTGTGTTTACAAGTCTTACTGAATTTAACAACTCAAAAGACAGAAACGTATACAGAGGCATTAAAGCCTGTGTACTACGCGATCACGACTGCTGGGACTTCGACGATAAAAGGAATCTGTCGTATGTCGGAACGGGTTGAATAACTAGGTAGGCACATGATTGACATTGAAAGCATTGAAGTGGGTGACAAGGTATACTATCGACCTGAGCATTACTCGGATCAAAAGTGCGAAAACGGTATGGTCAAAGAGATACCAAGTCACACACTCGGATTGGTAGGGGTCGTCTACAATTGCGCAGGTAACTGGGGTAGGTATGAGGAATACACAGCTGCTTTGACGAACACTAAGGACTTGTACACAGGTTGGAAGTGTTGAGTCTGAAATACAGACGACTGAAGAAACTGCAAAATGCATCGTTCGTGACTCTAGAGGTTATTACGATGCTGTGTATAATAGTTAACATGGCTAGGCACTGGAATGATGTGCCGCTATAAAGGCGAATAAAAATGAGACCAACGGAATCAAAAGAAAGAAAAGAGTTACAGGCAAAACAAAGAGCTGAGAGCGATGAGTGGCTTAGAACACATAAAAGTTCTATGGATACTAGACCGGCGCTTACTGTTGAGCAAGTACGGGCTGCCATTTTTAAAGATAGAACTGAAGAACGGATTGCTATGCGGAAACAACGCGGTCAAAGCGTTTAGAGGTTCTACAAACAATGTTGTACAAGAGCATCCTGTTGTAGTATAATATATGACCGACACAAATTATCGGGAGTGGCTATGTTCTCCAGCTTGACACGTATAGTGGTTCCTTCTATGAACGCGTGATCAAGGGTTTAGTATAAATTAGCTAGTGCAAATCTGGTGAGTTCGGAGGTGACGCCTGCCCCTTCGCATGAAACGCAGGCAAGGATTGACTATGATAAACAAAATTATATTCGGTACGATGCTTATACTTCAAGCGTCTGTTTTAGGCGACATTGCTTTATACCATGGTGTTGCAAAAGAACCTATTAGCTTGCTAACAGCGTGCAAGATGATATCTCTGGCGTTCATGTGTATCGTACTTATGGTTTGTATTGCAAGAAGAAACAACGGAGTGCGGAATGGTTAGACGAGAAATAAACTCGCTATTGAAACTAGGCTTTTCTAGTATGCAAGAGGTATCCATCTGCCTTTTGATGCCAGAAGGACCTATATCTGTTGCGGACATAGCTATAGAAGAAGGTCGCCACAAAACAAGTGTCACGCGAAACTTGATGCGTCTAATGTCCAAGAATATGGTAATCAAGGTAGAAGCAGAAATTGACGAAGGCTCAAAACAGGAAGGCAAGGGCCGGCCTACAAAGTACTTATACCAGTTGTCGCCGGTTATTGCAGACGATTTCTCAAGAATTGTTACCGACAAACGTAATGAGGCCGCCATCAGCAATGGTGAGGGAGTACTCTAACTTAATGCCTAATGCAATCCAGATGCTATCCATGCCATGCTTGCTGTATATCTTGGCGTCGGTCATCTCTTGTATGGACAGCACGAACTTGAAGACAGTCCGTATTAAATCGATATCGTCAGAATTGACAAGCTGCAGACCTATAGAGGGTATACTTGGGCCAAAATCAAAATCAAAGAACGCCGATGACTTTTTGTAAGTGTAATCACGGTGAATAAACGACGAGAATACTTCATGTACAGAGCACCACCCATCCGGTTCCGCATGAGACGAATGGACAGACGTTACTAAAAAGTATAGATAATAATCGGATAACAACATGGTGCATTGTACCAAATTAGACACAGCTTGTACACAACGATTTGAGATTGTTTAATGTCGGACAAGATAAGTGAAGTAAAGGAATCAGCACAAAGATTCGCATCCAAAGGATTCATGGTATTTCCGCGCTATGGACAGATAAACCCAAAGAACTGGAACGGTAAAAAGGTGGTAGACGGTGCGCCTGTTGAAGGCTGGCACGGCAAAAGCGGTGGCTCTGGCAAAGAGTTCAGCATGCCAGCTACTACAAATGTCAACAAGATAGCTGAGTGGCCAGATGAGTTGTATAGCAACCCGTTATCAAGCTACGGCATAAACCCAAGAAGACGAAGTGTAATAATTGACGTAGACAACTACGACAAAAAGCAAGAGCTGCAAACCAATATTGGCTCTCAGTCACTAGAGTTACTAGCAGAAAAGTATAACATAGACGTATCTAGTGCCTTCAAAGTTAACTCAAAGTCCCCTGGTTGCTTCCATCTCTACTTCGCATACCCTAGTGAGATAGCTGACTCTGAGTGGGTGCGATCATCTACGTCTCCTAAGATAGATGGAATAAAGTATGACAGCATAGACATCAGGTCTGACCGTGCTTTTGTAGTCGGACCCACCCCAAGTGGTCCTTACAAGTTGGCATCAAAGTTTGAAGACTTAGGCGACTTGCCTAGCTTACCGCCTCAGCTTATAGAGTTTCTCACAGTAAAAGAGAACTTGAACGACATTGCTCCCGATGACGATGAATTGGTACCACCCGGCGGCCGTGACGATCATATGTTCCGGCTTATGTGCAAGCTTAAAGGAATAGGCCTATCAAAGAGCAAAGCAGCAGCGGTAATAAAAGAAGAATTCACTAGGTTAGAGCAGCCACAAGGCGACGAAATAACTATAGATCACTTCTTGACTCGCTTAAGTGATATGTACGATGATACCAGTTATAGTGCCAACCCATACCAAGTTAAGTTGTCTGAGTACTTCGAGAATTTAGTGTTGGTTGCATCGCCGCACGGAGTATTCGACCAAAGAACAAAGCTCTTCATGAAGTTGGACGCAGCAAGAAGTACTTACAGGCACACCATTACCATTGAGTCCGAAGACGCCAACGGCGAAATCAAGACAAAGAAAGTAGATATATTTGAGGTCTGGATTAAGCACAATGACAGACAGCAAGCACAAGGTATAGGGTACAAACCTAATGCGCCAACTATATACATGAGCGCCTTGGCTGGCAGAGACGTCAAACTAGTAAACAAATACATAGCTCCTATACTGTCATTCTCCGATATCAGTAAGTCCAGAAACATTGAGATGTGGCGCTTCCTGATAGATTACATATGGGAGCAAGATGCGGAGTACGCTGAGAAATGGTGCGCCAGTATAGTCCAGCAACCACACCTAAAAATCCAGCATATGCTCATGCTCATATCGCCAGTCCACGGAGTTGGTAAGGACGTATTCTTTAAAAGCATATCAAAAGTACTCGGTGCGCACAATACCTCGGTTATCCAACTAGAAAACCTAGAAGAAAAATACAACTCGTACATGCAAGAAAGCACACTAGTCATGATAAACGAGTCAAACAAAGTGGCTGAGAGCAAAGCTGCTTCGGTCAATTCTAAATTCAAATTCATGGTGACTGCGGAAAGAGTACCTATCAGGCGTATGGGTACAGACATAGAGATGCACGAGACTTTTTCTAACTTCTTAATGTGCGGTAACTCTACCAGTATCATGCGGATTGACGAGGAAGACAACAGGATATTCCCGCATATATGTAGTAGACGTGAAGAGCTACCTGAAGACTTCGCCATTGAGTACTACGCCGCTATAGAAACACCAGAATTTGCTAACGACCTATTTACGCACTTAAAGAGTGTGAGCCTAGCTGGCTTCAACTACTATGGCAGGGCGCCTGAGTCTAGCGATAAGGCAAAACTAGTACGCGATAACAGACCGGCTGTACAAAGCAAAATACATGACTGGATAGATGAAGGCAGCGGAATCTTTAGCGTAGATCTTATAACCAAGCAGTCATTTGAGTTCGCCATTAATGAAGAGTTCGGCCATGGTTTTGTTCGTCAAGGAGCTGCCGGCTTCCTAAGAAATCTGTGGCTGGATACCTTGCGCAGCATAAGGCTTGTCAAGGAAGTCAGATACCAGCCTATGGCTATGAGGTCTGGGCCGCAGAACGCATTGTTAGTCCGGCCCTCTGTTGCTTCCAAAGTGTACTCTATACGCAACCACGATATGTATACCTCTGATATGGATAGTTCTATTATCATTAAGAGGTTGTTTGAAGGTCTAGAAAACGTCGATAGCCTTTGTCCAAGAGCTATGGGCTTAACAGCGAGAACCAAGAAAATTATTGGACAATAATTCGGAGATTATCTATGAAATACCTTACGTCGGATGAGCTATACTCTCTAGATTTGGAGACAAAAAGCTTAGATCCTAACAATACGCAGTACGCATTAGAGCCGTTCAGAGTGAGCCAAGGTAAGGCTACCATTACTGACATATCAGTAACAGGTACAGACGGCACATCAATCTTGACGCAAGACCTGAATGACTTACCCGGTATAATCAAGAAGCTAGCCGGTAAAGTGGTATATGCCCACTACGCCATATTTGATACAGCATGGTGCATGGCTCATGGCATATCAATACACGACATGAAAAAGATCACGTGGCGAGATACAGGGTTGATAGCAAAGTGGATACTTAACTCTCAAGAAATTGAGTTCGGCAGTGTCAGATACTCGTTGGCTAACTGTGTCCAACACTTCCTGATGCACGTACCGGGTGCGCAAGACTTCATAGATATGAAGGCCAAAGGTCATGACATTACAGCTGGCGAAAACTCAGCGTATTGGACGGAACGAGCTATGGCAGATACGGAATGGACTACCAGATTGGCAGCCCATTGCGAGACTAATCTACCACATTCGCAAATCAGAGGGTACCTGATTGAGCAGAAGTGCATATTACCTATTGCATACAGTTGGTTATTAGGGCTTAAGCTTAACGGACCGTTGGCAGCCAAGACCAAGATCAGGGTCGAGGGAGCGAAGCACAAAATCTCAAAGCACATGGGCGTTGCTGAGTCAGTAATCTCGTCCCCTTCGCAGTTGAGCGACTTCTTATTTAAGGACAATGGACTGACTCCCTTAAATATCGGCAAGTCAGGACGAGGGTCTACGTCCAAAGATGATCTGCTCATCATTCAGAACAGATTGATTGAAGCAGGTGAAGATGGAAAGGCCAGGCTTCTGAAGAACGTGCTGGACTTCAGACAACTTATAACCTTGAGCAACAAGTACCTAAACGGAATAGAACGAGTAGTTGGTTACACAGGCGATGGTCTGAGCCACGGAACACCCCGCATGTTCAGCACATACACCGGTCGAATGACTTACTCATCGCAAACGCTAAGAAAGAAGGCATGGCAAGTAGGGCTAGCCCAGCACCAGGTTCCACGTAAAGGTCCGACGAAGACTATGATCGAAGCCCTGCCAGGATATCTTTTGTCAGAATTCGATGCCAGCGGCCAGGAATCTAGAGGCATGGCGATAATGTCCGGCGATGAAAGCATGCTCAGTATTTTCGAGAAAGGCCTTGACTTCCACGGTATAACTGGTTCGGACATTGCTGAGAGAGAGTACAGCGAGTTTGTAGACGCATTCTACGCTGATGAGCCGGAAGCTATGAACCAGCGGTATAACGGTAAGTTTGTCAATCTATCTTGTAACTACCGAATTGGCGATAAAGCTTTGCAGAAGAAGGCGTTTACGCAGTACGGCATCTCTGTTAACTTCATGGTAGCCAAAAGCTGGAACGATAAGTTCAAATCTCTGTTTCCAGGTGTACCAGTGTATTGGTCGAGCGTTTGCGCTAAAGCTAGAGAAGATGGCTATGCTGAGACCTTGGCTGGAAGACGGTACTATTTATCAGATTGGAACAGTCACAGATGGGGCACTGAGTCTTCAGCAATTAATATGCCCATTCAAGGCTTTGGCGCCGAAATGAAGTATCTGGCTATCAGCGAAGTATTTGACAAAGTTCCAGAGGCACTGTATGCGCTAGATGTACACGATGCTAACTTCTATTACACGCCCAAAGAACAAGAAGAAATGCACTTCGAAATATATAGCGTTCTACAAAACCTGGACTATGCAGGTGCTTGGGACGTTGATATACCGATTCCGTTGCCTTGGGACGCTAAACGCGGCGCCACTTGGGCATCACTTAAACCGTTAGAGGTCAGAGGTTAATATGCCAATTGCACTAAGTTATTCACGACTAAGCCAGTACGAAGAGTGCCCACGAAGGTTTCAACTGAACTACATATTGAAGGCGTTCCCTGTGGAGCAGGACAACCCTTACTTCATTCGGGGTAACGCCATTCATAAACAGCTGGAAATGTACGCACTAGATGCGTATGTCAAAAGCCAAGGTATGGATAGCAAAGTAAAGGTACCGAAGTTGTCCGATGCATCAAAGACCGCAACTAAAATTGTCGATAACCTTATCAAGACGCATGACTCTATAGAGGTAGAGCAGCAACTGTGTGTGGACAAAGAGTGGAGGCCAGTTAGCTGGTTCAGCAAGCCGACCATTGCGTACTACAGAGTAATTGTCGACTTGCTAGCCATAAACGCCGCCGGCAGGTCAGCAATGGTAATTGATTGGAAAACCGGCAAAGTGCGCGAGTACGATGACAAAGAAACAGGTCAGCTGCACTTAACGGCTACCACTATGTTCGAGTTGATGCCGGAAATTGATACTATTAAGACCGCGTATCTATTTGTGGACCACAGGCAATCTATTGCAAGAACGTTTCGAAGAGAGGACTTACCTCAAATGAAGAAGCCGTTCATCCACGCGTATAACGAAGTCAACTCTGATGAAGATTTTGAGCCTACGCCCAACCCTCACTGCACATACTGCCCGGCTACTAAGAAGCAGTGCCCTTACGCAAGGAATATGATCTAATGGCCGCCACCCCAGAAAATAAAGTAAAAACCTGGACTGACAAGCAGATACTTGCCACGTACCCGGATAGGTTTAAGTTTATGCCTGTACCCAGTAGATGGGGTGGCAAAGGTATACCAGATATTCTGTATTGCATCCACGGACGGTTTGTAGCGGTAGAAGTCAAAGCTGAGGCGGGAATGGTGCCGACTCCTCTTCAGCAAAAACGTATAGACGAAATACGTAATGCAGGCGGCTTCGCTATTTGCATGGACGGCAAGAACGAAGAAGTATTGAGGTTGATAAAAGAATTCATGGGTGACATATGAGATTCGAAGATTACACTTGGCCTTGCGAGTATGAGGCACCGCTCAAGAGCCAAGTACAGACCACTTTGTTTTTGCTTAACAACAAGAGAGGTTTTGTACTTAATGAGATGGGTACAGGAAAGACATTAAGTGCCCTATGGGCCACTGATATACTGTTTATTAACAGGAAAATTAGTAAGGTGCTTATCAGTACAGTCTTATCTACAGTGCACAGTGTGTGGGTGCAACATCTGTTCAAGAACTTCCCACAAAGCACGTACGCTGTGTTAACTGGTACTAAGAAGGAAAAACTACGCCAGCTAGATAGAGACGTGCAGTACTACATCATTAACCACGATGGGCTAAAGAACATAGAAAAGGAGCTGAGAGCTAAAGGCTTTGACGTCCTTATAATCGACGAACTGACTGCGTTCAAAACCTTTAACAACGACAGATCTAAGTGCGGAAAAAGAATAGCCGATAAGTTCACAGCTGTTTGGGGTATGACTGGCAATCCGACACCCAATACACCAGATGAGGCATTCGGTCAAGCTAAGATAGTCAACCCTGATAATGTACACTTGCCCACCTACTATACCAAGTTCAAGCACATGGTAATGAAGGAAGTTAACGAGTATACCTGGGTACCACGTGAGGGTCATGAGCATGAAGTGGCCAGGATTTTAAGTCCAGCAATACGGTTTACCAGGGACGAATGTGTAGATCTGCCGCCATGTACTGTGCCGCCAATAACCGAAGTTGCTATGCACAAAGAGCAGAGCAAGGTGTACAAAGACCTACAAGACGAGTACATATCCAGCTTAGCTACAGGCGATATAACCGCAGGAAATGCAGCGGCCAAAGCTGTCAAGCTGCTACAAGTTAGCTCCGGAGTGGTGTATGACGATAGCAGAAACCATGTGAGACTGCCATGTGGACCTAAGCTCAAAGCCCTATGGGACTTGTGGCTGAATGTCAATAACAAAAAGCTAATAATCTTTTGTGCGTTCACTGGCTCTATTCACATGTTACAAGACTTCTTCACCAAAAAGAAAGTCAGCCATAGGACTATTGACGGATCTATAAAGCCGGCCGATCGAGCTACGTACATCGACCAATTCCAAACCGCCGACCTGGAAATACTGATACTGCAGCCGGCAGCCGCATCACATGGTATTACACTGACAGCAGCCAATACCGCATGCTGGTTCACACCTGTTACTAGTGGCGAGATTTACCAGCAGGCAAATGCCCGCATCACACGACCTGGTCAGAAACATAAACAACTTATTGCTAGATTAAGCTGCTCTCCAGTTGAAGCGGCTGCGTACCAAGCTTTACAGCGGAAAGAGAAGTTGGGCGCAGTGATACTTAAACTTTTTGAATGAGCCCTGTGTACAAACAGTATACAGAGTAGTATAATAAGTATTAATTAACTCGGAGAAGTGTATGTCGCTTGAATCGGTGCTAGCAGTTTTATACTTGATAGCTATATCTGGTATCATCTGGGCGCCGTAACAGCACAGCAATTTTACGCGGAGAAGTGTATGTCAGAGGTAACAGAAGTAGAAACATTAATAGCCAGAGAGCCGCAGATAGTAGATCTTATTGACAGGTATCTACATGTTCGAGAAACCCTGGACCTAGAAAGAAAGCAGTTCAAGTCGTACGAATCTGACGCCAAAGCCGCTATGGACTTGCTAGCCAAAAGGCTAGGAGATCTTGGCTCTGCGTTTGGAGTTGATTCTTTCAAGACATCCGCTGGAACTGCGTATGAAACCAAGAAAGAGATTTACCGAGTTGAAGATTGGCCAACATTTGTAGAGTACGTTGTCCGGACAGAAAATTACCAACTGCTAGAAAAGCGAGTAGCAAAGAACGCCGCCAGAGAGATTTTAGAAGAAACTGGCGAACCACCGTCAGGCATATTTCACGATTCTGTGCCTGTATTCCTTGTAAGAAAACCATCCAGATAGGATAGATATATATGAGTAACGAAATTGCAGTACCCGATTACCTGAAGGACCTAATTGACGAAGGCTCTTTACCCGGAGCAAAGTCTTTTGTAACATCAGGTGACTCACTTCCGCGCATCAGCCTTAAAGGCAGAAAGTTTCGATACAAAGAAGGCGGCGAAGAAGTTAAAACACAGAACGATACCATTGAGGTGGTGATCGTAGGCATTACGCCAGAAAGCGGCACGTCCAAAACATGGTACGAAAAAGGCTACGTACCTGGTGATACTGATCCACCCTCTTGCTCTTCACTGAACGGCGTTAACCCAGATGATTGGGTAGACAACAAACAAGCTACCACGTGTGCTGGATGCCCTCAATCTAAGTGGGGCTCCGCAAAATCAATGAGCGGCGGTAAAGCTAAGGCTTGCAAAGAGTCTAAGATTCTTTACGTTATAGACGCCGATGACGAAGAGAAGAAAGTCTGGATTCTTCAGGTCACCATTAGCTCGCTGAGGAATCTGACTGCTTACGGTCGATATTTGGAAGGTAACAACATGCCGTATGCTGCGTGCATAACCCAGATCATTATGGATGATGAGACTGACTTCCCCAAAGTCGACTTTCAGTACATAGGTGTATTGAAGAAAGACAACATCGGCGGATTTGTAGATATCGCAAAAGAACGCCCTTGGGATACTGGCGAATACCAGAATCTACTTAAATCCGACGCAAACGGTGAAACTGTTGCGGCCGAGGCGGAGCCAAAGCCCAAGGCCATGCCAAAACCGGATAAGTCTGTAGTACCAGAGTCTGATGCTGACAGCATCATTGAAAACTGGGGAGGCGACGAATCTTGAATGCATTGCTATTGTCCTTAGGACATGGCGCAAGCGCTTGCCTGGTCGATGCTTCGACTGGGCAGGTACGTGTCGCCTTCGAAAATGAGCGGCTAACTGGGGTTAAGAGTGATTCTCAATTTCCTATCGAAGCCATTAACAAATGCATGGAGTACGCTGTCGGAGAAGAGACAGTCATAATACTCGTTAGCCATTGGGGTATAGGCCCTGAAGAGTTCATGGTTACGTCTAGCAAGTACTGGCGACCGAACATCATTAAGTCTGCATTCCCTGGCGTGCCAGTGGCGTACGTAAATGACGAATTTAGCCATCACGATGCGCATATGGAGTCCGCAGCGGTCTTCGCCGGAAAAGATTTTCTGGACGATAAGGTGTTAGGTATTGTCTGCGATGGATTCGGTACTCGTGGTGAGACTTTATCCGCGTACACGTTTAAAGACGGAGAGCGCAAGAATGTGTTCCGGCACTTCGGCTTCAAGGATTCTCTTGGTTTATTTTACCAGTTTTCAACCTCGTTTCTGGGTTTGAAAGAGAACCAAGATGAGTACAAGCTTCTTGGGTACGAAGCCCATATATTGGACTGTGTGGATCTCATTGATTTTGCGGCGTTCACAGATATAATCGGGACTACAGCTAACAGCATCTTGAAGTCTATACAGTCAAAAAAGATAAATGAGGCTACAGACCCTTTAATAACCTTAGGTGCTCTGCCGCAATGCAAGTTGCAACACAGGATGATGCTACAAGATATGCTAGACAAGATTGAAGTTAGGCATATGTCAGGACACCAGCGTAGAATTGTGGTGGCGCACTTCACACAAAGGGTGGTGGAGCGAGTACTGGAAAAGTTCATCAGCGGCATGTCCGCAAAGCTAGACACTACCAAGTTGCTCGTGAGCGGCGGTGTGTTTATGAACGTAGCGCTGAATAACAGGTTGCTAGGGATTTGCGACTCTTTGTGCGTCATGCCTCTCTGTGGGGATCAAGGCGCTCCAATTGGTCTATACAACCAAGTATTCGGTAACTTTGTGTGGCCAGATCATTTGTTTTGGGGAGATCGAGGCTGGCCTTGGCATGAAGACGGTGACGTAGCTCGCCACTTGGCTGCCGGTGATACTAACGTCCAAAGTATCAGCCAGACTGACCTCAATGCCGTGTTAATAGCTGAGAGGATCAACGCCGGCCAGATAGTAAACTTGGTAGGCAGCGCTATGGAGTTCGGATCAAGAGCTCTAGGTAACACATCGTCCTTGATGTTGCCCACAAAAGAAAACGTGGACAAGATCAATAGCGCCAATAACCGCGCATCTATCATGCCATGCGCACCAGTAGTACGAGACCAAGATGTGCATAAATTCTTTAATCTTGAGCAGCTCGGCAAGGTACACAAGTCACTAGAGTACATGATATGCACAATTGACTACCTGGACGGAGAGGGTGAAAAGTGCCTAGGCGCAGCTCACAGCAAGCCATTTGAAAGCCACAACTATACAGGTCGGGTGCAGATTCTGAAAGAAGAAACTCACCCATTTCTATACCGGGTTCTAGGCTTGGTTGAAGGCAACATGGTAGTCAACACCAGCTTTAATTATCACGGTCAGCCTATCTGTTACAACAAGTTTGTTGACGTAGATAGGTTGCAAAACCAAGAAGACCCGAACGCCACATCCACGTTCTTACTGGAGCCAAACTGATATGAGCACTAATAGCACAGAAGCGCTATCTGTCAATTTCAACAAAAAAGTACTAGGCATTGATCCTAGAATCCCTAAACTGCAAAAGAAGGACGAATTCAAATTAAGCGTGGTACAACTCAAAGAAGAGATTCAAGAGTTTGAAGACGCGTACGAAGATGGTAACTTGGTTGAATGCGTAGACGCCATGATGGACTTGAAAGTGTTCGCCGATGGCGTGCTGTACAAGATGGGCCTAACTCCAGAAGATATGTTTGAATGCGCCGAAGCCATAAACACAGCCAACATGGCTAAAAAGGCTGGAGTAAAGGCCACAAGAGTTGTTACGGAAGGAGATGATGCTCCGGTCGATGCCAACAAGCCAGAAGGCTGGGTCGGACCGGAGGCAGCTATTGCACTTGTCTTGGCAAGAAGGGTAGAAAAATGCCGATCGTAATAGAAGGACCGGATAACGCCGGCAAATCCAGTTTGGCTAACGACATAGCTACAAGACTAGGAGGGCTGGTTATACACGCTGGCCCTCCAGTCAGTGACTATAGTAAAATGGCTAAGGACATAGCTCAAATGGACTTGGACTTGGCTAATCCAGAACACCGCAATGACGTGTTTGACAGAGCTGCGTGTATAAGTGAGAGCGTGTACCAGAATCACTGCGGCGCTGATGACCTCGCTCTGACAGGCGGCATCCAAAGATTGTTGGCGAGAGATACCATCTTGATTTACTGCCGGCCGCCAAGCAGTACGCTGATGGACTTCTCTACTCACCTGACCAAGGCGTATGATACTGAAGAGACTATGCAAAAAATAGTCGATAACGCGCACTTGTACATTGAGCGATACGATGAAGTATTCAGCAAGATACCGCACATCAACTTTAGCTGGATAGACGCTGTAGACAATAAAAACTGGTATAACAGCTTCATAAACGCCACTGTCTCGTATACGCGCGATATGGCCGCATACAAAGCTGTAACTGAGGGCTTCCTAAATGTCAGATGATATGAATAAAGCTTGGCTAGCCAAGACAAGAGAAGTGCTAGAAGACGGCATCAGCCAAGACGTCAGAGGCACCAGGTCTGTGGAGCTTATCAACTCTACCATCTCAGTAGATATGACTAAGCCTATACTGACCGTTAAAGACAGGGATCTTGGCTATAGATTCATGTTTGCCGAAGCGGAGTGGATACTGAACGGTAAGAACGATGTAGCGTCCATCGAACCTTACAGTCCTATCATCAAGAACTTTTCGGATGACGGAATATGGTTTCAAGGTGCGTATGGCCCCAAACTGGTCGATCAGCTATCGTACGTGGTGGATTCGTTGACGTCAGACCTGGGTACGCGACAAGCTGTTGCCACAATATGGAGCAGAAACCCAAGAGCCAGCAAAGACCATAGTTGTACTGTCAGTATCCAATGGTTAATCAGACATGGTAAACTGCACTGCATAGATACCATGCGTAGCAGCGATATCTGGCTTGGCGTTCCGTACGACGTGTTCAACTTTTCTATGTACTCAGCATACATCGCGCTTGTACTAAGAAGTAAAGGTGTTGACGTTGATCTAGGGACTCTGCACTTAAATGCCGGCAGTCAGCACTTGTACAGTAACAACTTTGTTGCTGCAGCCAATATAGCCGACAGACTGCCGAAAGAGCCATCAGTTAAGGCGTTTGACTACGCACCATTTAGCTTGGATGGCTTTAGCCGGCCCTCTGATTTGGTCGACTACCTCGGTAGGGCCAAAGATATAGTAATAGAGCCGTCTGAGTGGCTATATTCGTCAATAGACGACATATCCAAAGGCAAAAGAGCTGAGGGCTGGTACGATCAATGAACGAAGTAGCCAGATTTATGTTGTAGTTAGTAACTATACTAGTACGTTATTCTTACTTAATCTGGCTACTTCTTATTTGATGTTGTCATTTTACAACAAAATAATAGCCAAATACGTTGCAAAATACGCGTATTTAACCCAGGAAAACTCAAAATGGTGAGAATAGGCAAGCATGAGCACGGTATACAGCGCGCAGCGCTAGAATCAGCACGATCAACTTGCTGCAGAGGCCAGAGAGGCTGCGTACTTGTTGATAGCATGCACCAGATTTTATCGACTGGCAGAAACGGAGTGCCTCGTGGCGCGATCCATTGTATAGACAAACCATGCGCTGGGGCTGGAGCAGCATCCGGTACCGAACTCAGCAAGTGCAAGGCAACCCATGCCGAGGCAAATGCATTACTGCAGTGCCAAGACGTAGATAGCATCTACATAGCATACTGTACCACAGAGCCGTGCATAGACTGTACGAAGCTACTACTTAACACTTCTGTAAAGCAGGTGATATTTAGAGACCAGTACCCACATGGTAAGCAGTCAAAGGCGCTATGGGAAGAATGCGGTAGAGATGTTTGCAACTGGATTCACTTAAAACTGGAAGAAAAAGAAGAAAAACAGACCCAGCCTTCCCTCGAAATTACGCATAGATAACGGAGATCAATTATGACAACTTTGTACAAGAAGCACAAAAAATCTATAGGTGTATGGCACATTAACCCGATACCTAGCGGCCTATTAGTGCAACACTCAACCACACTAAATGGTAAGCTAGTTGTGCACAGAGAGGTTATATCTGAGGGCAAGCAAGGTAGATCGCTATCTGATCAGACCCAGCACAGAATACAGTCCAGAATCAACAAACAGCTAGACAAAGGCTATGTGACCACTTTAGAGCTTGCCAGGAATGGACCTACTAATACCATGGGTCTTAAGCTGCCTATGCTGGCACAGCAGTTCAAAAAAGTCAGAAACAAAGGGCAGTTCGTGTGCTACCAACCTAAGTTGGACGGGCATAGGTGTTTGGTAACAAAGCAGGACGGCAAAGTAATAGCGTACACCCGGCAAGGCAAGCACATTACAACTATCGAGCATATTACTGTTGGACTTATGGGTACACTGCCGGAAGGCATTACCATAGATGGCGAGCTGTACATACACGGTACGCCTCTACAAAACATAGGCTCTTTGATAAAGAAGCAACAACCTGGCACTGAGTTACTAGAGCTATGGGTATACGACCTAATCGGCGATGCGCCATTCAAGAATCGGTATGAGAAGTTGTCGCGCATAATTAAGGGTTTGCCGTCTATCAAGTTGACTCCTACCAGTTTTAAGTTGGTCGATGAGGTAGCGCCTTTACTGACAAAAATGATCGACAGAGGGTACGAAGGATTAATAATTAGGCTAAGCGCAAAAGGTTACGAGGACGGCAGACGATCTAATTCACTAGTGAAGGTCAAAAGGTTTTACGATAACGAGTTTGTTGTTACAGACGTTATACAATCAAAGGAGGGATGGGGTATTTTGTGTTGCGAAACAACCAACGGACTGCCGTTCAAAGTGAGCGCACCGGGTACTCACAAAGAGAAAACAGGCATCTTAGACAACAAACAAGACTACATAGGAAAAATGGTTACGGTGGAGTTTAGCATGCTGACCAACAACGGTATACCGTTTCACCCTGTGGCACTAAGATTCAGAGAGGACATTTAACATGGACATACAAGAGATAAAAGACAGAAAGACTAAAATGGATAATGAGATCTTTCAAGCTGTAGGTAAAGCTGTCAATGATTTTGAAGCTGAGACTGGCGTGCAAGTTGAGTCCGTAGACGTACACTTTATAGAGATACTGCGAATAGGCGTCAGAGGATCCTCAGTTATACTGGATCAGGTCAGTAGCACATTGGCAATATAAACGAAGTAGCCAGATTAAATAAGAATAACGTACTAGTATAGTTACTAACTACAACTTAAATCTGGCTACTTCTGTCCTAGCACGTGCCGTCTTACTATCAATATGTGCTCATCTGAGCCACTTAGAGCGCCCATAAACAAGGCAAACGTTTTTCTACTGTTAAGAACAGCCCATCTGCCGCCTATTGCGCCAAATCTATCCCCTAAACCGATGCAACCTAGCAGCTCAGACACTTTATTGGCGACGTGGACCATTATATACGTCCTATCTGGTACATCACACACCTCCCAGCCTGAAACAAACTCGCCACCGGATGACCTTTTTACTACACCTGATCTACGCTTTCTTAGTACGTACCTACCGGCTGGTATGCAAGAGACGCGCCTTTCATTCAGCAACCAAGGTCTTTCAACAGTTGCACAGGAGAAGTCATCAGCCCTAAGTACTCCGAAAGTACCATGTTTGAATGACGTAGTATTTAGTGTTATTACCATGTTGAGCCTTTGTGTTTTAGATCCATGCTGTATATCCTGCAGGGGGAGTGTCAACAAACGACCCTTCAAAGTTAGCCGTAACTTTGGAGCCGCCCTCTACACTGCAAACTGGAATTATAACGCCTGTTCCAAGCAAGACTTTATGCTCTCCGGTTCCAAGCACAGGGTCACCGCCTCCACCCCAAGCTCCTCCATTCAGTCTAAGCCAAACTTTTCTGGTTGTATGGTCAACTGCGATTCCAAGTCTATCGCCGACAACTAGTACCCCAAGACCATAGGCCCCTCCCATTGAAGACCCATTTCGTTGCTGAACTGACCAATAGTCACTGGTGCCTTGTACATTTCTGTTAGCTGTGTCCACAACGCCCATCACTGGGTCGGGGAATGTAACCTCTTCAATGTCAAGAATAACCTCATAGTATGTTTTGGTGCTTGTTAACGTGTATTCATTATACGCCCTGTAAGTAGGTATGTTAGCAGTACCTCCATCACCAAGGGCTGTCAGAGAGTTGTTACTTAAAGTAACACCACTCCCGGCCGCCGAGGGTGTCCAAATAGATTCAGGGTCTTGGAAAAAGGGTAGTGTGTGTTCAAAGGGTACTATTGAATCGCCATTAGTTGCATGGGTCGCGTACACCTTCACTGTCAAATTGTGGTCACTGTCGGGTGCGGAGTATGAGTAAGATGTACCTGTTTCACCAGTTACGGTTTGTAATAGATCAGGAGCACCGTCGGCATCCCAAAACTCAAGAGTTACCGTGGTATCTGCTGGCAAGTCTTGGGTTGCCGCTGGGCCGTCATTCCAGCCATAGTAGTTTTTACCACTTAAACTTTCATCAATACTTGTGTTCTTCCAAGACACAAGTAGTGGCCCTGTTCGCTGTGTGGTTGGGAATTGCGCCCCGCCAATAAGAATGCCAACTGGGGGTGTAGGCGCCACGCTTACGTTATTCTCAGCCAAATTAATAGTGGCTGGAGTTGCATAAATAGTTCCCCCTGATTCATCCACCAGCTTATGAGTCCACGTGGCGTCTATAGCAATAGGTGAATTAGAACTAGCGGCTGTTGACACTTCCCATACAGTTGCGGCGGTAGTGAATGGCCTCGGGAATGTTCCGCCCAGACCTCGGTATACGTCAGTTAGGGTGGTGACGCCGGTCACGCTGTTGAATGAGGACGTTTCAAACCCTACATACTCATAAACTCCACTCTCCTCTATTAGTAGAATGTTTTCAGTTTCACCTGCCAGAAAATCTGCTGAAGATACATTAGTAGCGTCAACAAGCAATCCGTCAACCTCAATAGTAGTTGCACCATTCTGAGCTAAGGCAGAGCTCAGCCCTTGAGCAATAGTAAAAGACCTAATTGGCGTCTCCAGCACACCTCCCGTCTCAACATAAAACCCAGCAGAAGCGCCCACAGGGTCGATTGCAAATAGTAGAGGGACAGCGGCAACCGCATCGACAAGAAACATCGGAGGTGTAATTGTTTCATAGTAATTACTAATTTCTGCCGGAGCCACAGCGTTGTCACCAATACCTGTTGTAGGTACATCAAATACTGATGTCCCATAAGAAAATAGCTCTTCCACAGCCTGTATTTCAACTTCTCTTTTTAGCAAGTCGCCTTTAGTGTGTTCCGTTACCCTCATTACAAGGTTAGAAAACCCTTCCAACTCTGATGACAGCTTAAATACGTCGCCCACAGACCAGTCCCACGCTTCCCTGCCCGTAATTAGTTTGGCTTCCCTTCTAGGTCTGGTTCTTTTCTTGGCTTCTCTTGTAAGTATTTGTGAGGCTATATAAGCATTAGAGGCGGCAAACATGTCTATAGAAATAGTCACATCCCTACCAAGTATTTGGCGGGCAGCGACATTTGATAATGTTATTTTCTTTTCTTTATAGTGGGCTGCTGAGTCAAGATAAGTTAAGTTGATCTTGGTAGGGGTGCTTGAGATGCCATTCCCAACCATTGCAAGTTCAATTATGTTTTCGTCATCTAGAGATGGGATTGCACCTATGTCAAAGTCGTCTCTCAGTAATGAATACACCACATCACCTGTAATTGGGCTTCTATACCTAACCCCGTCAATCAGGTCTAGTATTTCACGCTCAATAGTAGGTGCATCTTTATCATACCAAGTGCGAGCAATCCCAAGCCCTTCGCTTTTAAGGGTGTCTGCCATGGCTGCTATTGCCGCAGTGTCTATTGAATAACCACTACCTATACCCCACAAGGTATTTTTCATCAGTGCATAAAGGACATAGGCAGGATTGGCCATGTAGGCCCCTACGATATGATTCACCGGATGGTTCAAAGGGTTTGGGTAATGAGCATAAACAAAAGATACAGGTTTGAAATTCTCGGCATTCCCCCAATAAAATCTGTAGGTGTCTAGGTAAAATAGCACTCGCGCCAAAGATGGGTAACCAGGTTGCTCACGTCCCGGCATGAGTCCCTCCACCTTTTGGTTAATATGCCCAACATCATGCCCTGCCACATACATAGCATACCCAGTCATACCTCCACCGCCAGGGGTACCAGAATTACCAAAAACATCAGGCTTATCTATGTACACTTCATCCAAGGTCTGATCCATGGTTCCCTCCCAGATTTTCGCGTCATTTGCCCAAATCTGGTGAAGAACCCCTGGCCCATAGGCTATCGCCATTTCAATGTCTTGGTGGTATTGTTCCCGGCCATTACTCCTCGAATGTATGCGCAATGGTCCCACATCCAATATGTTCGGGCCGTCAACCAAAGTTTTACCCACGGCAAGTGGAATTTTCCTTGATTGTGACACGGTTGGGTGCTTTGGGTTTCCCGGCTCAGCAGATGGTGTGTCCGGCTTCTGAAGCACTGCAAAAAGAACAATTAATGCCATGACTCCGTAATAAATAGCTTCGAGCATTTTAAACTTCTCCGTATACGCCCGAGGCGTCAAATGGATTAACCTTATCTGCATAGGGCGCGCCAAGATACCGATGTCTATTATTAAATAGCGCAGGATCTTTGCACCTATCAAAAGATGCTCTGCACGACGGGTACATTGTTATATCAACACCCGCAACAATAGCCGGAGAAATACGATCCACAACAATATTGAGATTATCTGTTATAGATGTAACCCACAGCTTCTCCACACCGTGTGGGCCTAACAGTGATATGTAGCCTCCCGAATAATGGTCAATATCAACTGCGTCTACAGGAGTTCCTACAGTAAGAGACAACAGGTCAACTGCCACTATTGAATTTGAAAACGCAAAAAGGGACGCTTGCAAACCACAGCCCCCATCGTATTGGGTATGCTGGCAGTTCAAGCCAAAACTAGGTTGCAGAGCAGTTCTATTCAATTCAAAGTCAGATGGAGCAAAGTGAAGTTTCACAACTGGGTACTTGGCTTCATATTTTATGTAACTGCCTTTGAACTCATGAACAAGCTCTGCCATCTCAGTTAGATTATCGCCACGCTCTAGCGACTTAATTTCAATAGTCCATTCTTGTGCTGGGATGTAGGCTCTCAAATAAGCTGACAGAGGATGTAGATAGTCAAGTTCCACAGTCACAGTGCTTTTTGCCGCGTCCCCAGAGTTAACAACCTTTGAATGGGTGATACCAACGTAACTCTCATAGACAACACCTCCATGAGTTATATCTTGCTCAGCAGAAGTGTGCCTGTATATTGTGGTGCCTATGTAAAAGGTGTAGATGTTTACCGGTTGGCTATCTTCTTCTGTTTTATGGAAATCGTTATACGGCATTAAATAACCTCAGCTGTGGTCTTGAGCTCTGATATTATATGGTTCGTATACTTCATCGTGAAATCATCTTTTGCATAACGCGTCAGTCTCATTAACGAGATTACAGCAACCTCCTCAATTGTGAACGCAGGCATTACATCTAAGGTCAGTACTGAACCTACGTCATCAGAGACTCTAGAGTAATAAACCGAGCCGTCATTTAGAAGAACTTGAATGTCGTAAGGAGGTACCAATGCAGTGCCCAACACATTCATGGCGGTTCCACCTGTATAGTTTGAGCTTAAAGCAAGGTCAGTTTGCCATGTCGGTAAGTAAAATGATTTCTGACCTCCTACCCTGGTAGCCAGCCAGCGCTTCACGTCCATACGGCCGGCGTGACCTTGCTTTATGAAGTTATGCTGGTAAATACCTCTAAGTCTATTTTCAATATTCCAGTGCTTCTTTCTAGAAAACTTATTACCGGTGGTAACCTTGGCGCGTCGGAGCGTGGCGTGTATCTTCCTTTGTATCATGGACGGGTCTTGTAAAACGTCGATGCCATAGTGCTGAGTGTATGTGATTTGCTCCATATCGTAAGCTGTTGCCACAACAGCGGTCAGTTTTGCAAAGTAGTGATCCTGATTGTAAAAGTCGTAGGACGCATTTTCTATATAGCAAATCAAAGCTGGCATTACTGTGGCGTGCTTATATTGATTAGATATCGGTAAAAGCAACCCTACATCCGTGAGCGAAGTTGATGTTACTCCTTGCAATTCAGACTTAGGATCAACTCCCTCTTCCTGAATAAACACTTGCTCACCAACTATAAATTCAGCATCCGTAGTGTCCAAGGTAACTGACACCCCACCCACTGAGAGCTCACCAACAGCCCTTTCATCCCACCATAAGGGAACTGCAACTAATTTCTCAGCGTCATCAACCAACGCTTCAAATTGGTGTATTTCTTCTTTTGGGATGTACATAGAATAACTTATTGTTCTGCTGGGTGCCGTGCGCAGGCCTGCCGCATAGGACTTGTTTCTAGCATTTATTTTTGAAGTGTACCAACCTATCTTTTCACTAATTGACTTCAGTGGGCGCCAAGGCAGGGGGGAGACTCTTATTAATGTGACTTCCCATATTACGTCCTGCTTATCATAGTCAAAACGTATTGTCCCCTCATAAAGTGCGGGGCCGTTCTTTCCAGCATAGAACTGAGTATCTAGGTTTGTGTGCGGCATGTGGTTAAACACATACACAGGCTCAATGGACATTGCAGTATCTGGCCCAGTGTCTAAAACTACAGCCGAAAGCGGTCTTGCGTCTCTGCGAAAAGAGGAGTAAATTAGCAAGTTTTGTGTAGCGGACTCATTGAACCGCAATGTGAATTTATTATCTGGCAGTTCAAAGAATCTTTCAAACCAGTTAAAACCAATTACGTCCATATCACTAGGCGCTTTCTTCACTGCTTGGTCAGTTTCACTCCTCCCACGGGTTGACGACCAGGCATTACTGTGCACCGAAACTATATTTGACACAAAGACACCTGACGGAGTACTTGTCAATACAGGAGCTAGGTTTGAAGAATAATTATATACATTAGGCACCCATGGCTTCACAGCGGTGGTTATTGTGGGCGATACACTGCTAGGTGTAGCATCCCGCCACGTGAAATACGGGTAGCTGTTATCTAGAGCAACACCATTTTGAGCTGTCATGTTAGGTCACTATCTTTTTATAAGCCAGGCCGTTGTGGTTGCAACGCTCTTCAGTGCCGGTGTACCCTCCTTTTCTCCCTGCTGGGAAAGTTATCCAAGTATCTGCTCCAATCACATACTCTTGCTTATCAATAAGGGCACCAACATTGCACATACGGACATCAGGTACGGACCCCATTAAGTATAGGGCTTTTGGGCTCACAGATCTGTCCCATAGCATAGCGTGAATAGGGTTAAGTCCTAGAAACCCGTTGTGCATACTAGCGCCTACTGCGTATAGAGGGCCTGTAAACCCGCCGTCTATACCGGTTATCAGTAGGTTATTTAGGGCGTTCCCGTCAGCGTCAGTAGCTGTGTTACTATCACCTATAGTAACGCCCCATCGGGAGGCTGCTGACTTACTGCCGGGAAGTGCTGCCGCAGCGTTGGTTTCACCCCAGAAACTAAAGTTCTGAGTACTCCCTACACTGGACAATCTACCTGCGTCAAAGGGATAGCAGTTTTCATTCGCGCTAGTTGCGTACTCCTGAGACCCTGTGGACACATGATGGGCATAAGCATATTCCCCTCCTGTCCAATCCCCTACCTTAACCATTTCACCGAAACCAAAGTGACGAAAGCTGGTTGCCACATTCTCCACAACAACATGAATATAGTTGTCATCCTCAAAAAAGAAGTAGCTTGGGTATGGGCCAGCCATGTGCGAGACCCGTTTACCAGAATTTGTAAGCGTGGACGAATTATCCAAAGACCCAGTATGGGTACCTGGTGCGCCCCCAGTGTACCCTCTGGCGGTAAATATCTTCAGCAAAGGGTCTACATCCAAAAAGCTGATATAGATGTTGTTTTTGTGCATTGCTCCAGCACCTAAAGCCCATGCGGAGTCTATTGTCCAGCCGTTTAGTCCTGCAAAGGTGAAAAGCTTCGCTATTAGGTCTGATAATCCCGTTGCCGATCCTGTTTCAAATGCCATACTATTCTTCCCTTATTGCTACGCCAGTCCACGTATCTGTACGGTGTATATTTTGAAAAACCATAAAGGTATCCGCACTAATACCATCTGTAATCACATCTTCAGCAGTTACCCCGCCTCCATAACTGCACCAATAAATATTATGGATTTCACCTAAAAACTGCCTTGAAGGATCTAGCATATACAACGTAGCAGGGAGCAATGGAACTGCTGGCGTGCCCGCCCCGTTCTCTGTTGGTAGCAAATTGCTATTAGGCACCCCGCCCGGGCTGTTACTATGAAGCAAGGTTCTTGCATTATAGGTATCCACAACTCTGTTCTCCAAAACTGGGTCAGATGATGAGACATGATATGCAAGAGGCCAGACCACAATAGGCCCCGCACCCACTGTGACTTCCTGACCACCTGTTCCAGTATGATTCATGACCGTATACCACTGCCCATCAACCATACGCAAATACGCTGATGAGTTGCTCCCACTTCCCGATGGGCTATGCGATGACGATGCCCCAACATAGTTGCCGTTAAATAATTCTTCTTTTCTCCAAGAAGACCCCATTACAAGCATGGGGTAAGGGTATTCATCTGCCGTTGCAAATTGATCGAAGAATCCAGCATACATGAATTGATACGCTGTACCCGTCTTCACAATCATGCAGACTCTGCGACCAGTTACAAAGAACCAGTAAGTCATGATGGTGTTTTGTAAGGGTATGTATGACGGCAGGCTCACACCAGGCTGAGCGTCAAAATCAGCCCCTGCTAGATACCCGGTGTAGCCTCGCAACTCCCAGTTATAGTATCCATCAGTGGCGTTAAAGTAAGAGCGTATACCAAAGAATATCTCATCAGTTGCGCCTCCATCACCTTTGAATATCATTTCATAGTCACCCGCCACATCATTTCGCTCAGTGACCCAATGAGATCCGGCTGGAGCTGAAATCACGTAGTCCCTAAACTTAATCATTAGGTCTAGGTAGTCTGTTGCGGTTCCTGTTGTTGTTGCCATATTAAATTCTCAATTTCGCCTTTATCTGGTCGGCATTAGTTTCCATTATGGTAAGAACTTCACTTACCCCTGCGTTTGACCCTATAACCGACACCATGTCATTTGGGTCAATGATAACATTGACAATAGGAGGTGCAGGAGGTGCGGCAGACTCTGGTTCAGTCGTTGAAGGCGCAGCCTTAGAAGGAGTCTGCGCCACAGAGTCAACAGGTACCACTTTACCTCTCTCAGGCGGGATAAAGAACTGGGTACCGTTGTCCGCTCTAAAGATTTCTGGGTTGATGCCTTCACCGACTCTGTACATATTGTCAGCTTCTACGCTGCCGCCGATCTTTTTCGACCCTGACAGCGATTGAGATAGTGCGTGCACCGCGGATATACCTGCTGCAGCGCCTATAGCGTTTGTCCCTAACGTGGCCAGGCTGGCAGACGCCGCTGCCGGAGCCATGGCTGAAGCAATAGACGCCGCAGAAGTAACCGCACCGGCAGTGACAGTTGTCTGCGCAGCTATAGTGGCCGCGGTCACGAGCGCTATATTTTTTATCTGCGCCTCGGGCTTTTGACCTTTCATCTCTGCGCCAAATGCTGCCGACAAGGTTTTGGAGACCAGGAGTTGCACTCCCATCTGAACCAGTGTCGTAATAAATTGTCTGGCTACGCTCTGACCTATTTCTTGGAACGTCTCAGTAAAAGACTCACCTAGAAGAATGGAATCTGCTATGGCAGTACCCATAGCGTTAGACAAGTCTTCGAAGGTGCCAGCGAATAGTTCACCTGCTTCAACGGAGAAGTTCCTTGCGGACTCAAGCATTGACTCGATACCCAATACGAAACCGTCTGTAAATGATGCCTCGCCCATCTCTTTGTTATATGCCGCCAACTCAGTGCGCAAGTCAAACCAAGCGCTTGTGTACGCTTCCATGTTAGGGCCTCCAGCTGAGATATACCCTCCAACAACCTCAAGCTGCGTAGTTATAGCTTTGTACTTCTCTAGTGTCTTATTTAATATATCGAAGGACTCTTCTGTAAAACCTATATCCGTGGCGGCCAGTCTCCCTCCTGCCAAAAGCTCTTGCTGGTCAGTTAGTTCTTTAATTGATGCGGTCAGAGATCTTGTCACTTCCGCGTGCTTGCGCGTCACTTCTGCGTTTGCCAGACCGGCGCCCTTGGCTTTACTTAAAATCCCATCAGCAGTGATCATTTGCTTGTTAAGGCCTGCGATCTCCGCATTCAACCTTCGCTCTTCGGCCCACATTAGCTCTGTAGAGTCTGACGTGGTCTTTAAAGACTCCGCCATCTTGTCCAGTCTGTCAGTATGTGCCTTCGTCTTTTCTGCGGCCTCTTTCTCAAGAATCGAATTTGCTTTGACTGCAATCCCGTACGCGGCCAGCTCTTGTAGTACCGCTTTATACGCTTTCAGCTGCTCTGGATCTGAGCCGGGCGAAGGCAACGTGCTAAGTAAATCTTTAGACGCGGACTTGATTTCATCCGGGTTACCGGCTGCCTCAAGGCCAGACAAGTCTATATCAGCCATAGAGCCTCTAGCTATCTGTAGAGCGTCCGACAGAGCAGCTACAGAGTCTCTTGATTCGGACAGCCTTGCGCCGAGTGTTTTAGATTCACTAAAATTAAGGGCCTCGTTGATATCGATCTTCTTAAGTTCTATGTCGATACCTTGAATCGCACTAACTGTCTGGGTCTCTATGCTATTCTCTAGTAAGCCTATCTGGCGACCTTGCTCCATGTACGCATTTCTAACTCTAATTACGCCAGCCAGATTGGATTTTACAATTTGGATAGACGCAGCAATTTCTTTAAGATTGGCTTGCTCTTCTTTAGACCTGTCATCGCCTTTAGCCCGCTCTTTATCGTACGCCGCGTACGCCGCTTCTGCTGCTTTTATGCCTTCTGCGGAAGTCGAGCTCATAGAGAGAGCAGTACCGAGTCTACTGCTTAGGTCTTTTGCGGCGGTGCTCCGCACGGGTTTAGCTGTGATAGCCGCCTGCTCTGCCTTAAGATTCTCTAGCTGACCTTTCAGATCTGCTATACCTCTCTCCGCCGCAGCTGTACCTATGCTTATCTCACCCATATCTTTGATCTCTGCGATATGGTCTAAGTTTATCATCAGCCTGTCAAGGGGTGCCAATTTGGACAAGTCCGGAGCGGGCACGTCTATATTCATGTAGGCAGCTATCTTCATGGTTATCTGGCGAATGGTCTCCATCAATTGCACAAGTTGTGCAACGGAGTTAACTACGTCCATGAAGAAGTTGCGTATATCATCTTTACCTGCCAGCTGAATAGACATAAGAATTCTATCAAACACACCAGCGATCTGATTCGCTAAGCCGGTTAACAAGTCTTTATTACTAACCATGGTGTCAGTAAACTCGTCGATCAGTCCTTTGAATACGTCGAACAAGCCAGAACTAGCCATCTCGCTAAATATCTGCAACATTGTTGTCTTGAGACGATCCAACTTAGCTTGCAAAGTGGTAGAGCCCTTAGACGCCCCTTCAAAATACTTGGTGACAAGCTCGATGTTAAACAGCCTGATAAACACATCTGATGCCAAGCCGCCAGCTTCTACCAGTTTCTTGAACTGGCCTACACCCATACCCATAGCCGCCGCAGCGGTATTGAGAGCTCCCGGAATTCGCTCTCCGAGCTGTAGTTTCAGCTCTTCCATAGACACTGTGGACTTAGATACCATTTGCTGGAGCGCGTATATAGCCCCTTTAGTATCTTCGGATGTCAGACCTAGTGCTCTACTGGTTACCAGCATTGCCTTCATGGTGGCAGTCGCGCCGGCCAAGCCTAAGTCTGTATCTATTGCCGCTGCGGACAGCTTGATCATAGATTTACTTATAGAGTCCATACTGACTCCGAAATCTAGAGCCATTTCGAACATATTCTCTAGTTCAGATGCAGCGGCAGCGGTAGAACCTGTCACGGAGAACAGTGACACCTCCAACTTCTCAAGCGTTTTTCCTGCCTCTATTATGGCGTGAAATCCGGCTGCCACAGACAGCCCTACCATTGCCTTGGCAAAGTTGAGCATACCTGATGTGGCTTTTTTCAGGGACGCCCATAGATGACCCTTAAGCGATGACGCCAATTTATTAATTTTATTTTCTGTCTTTTTGGCTTTTCCGCCTACGTTGTCCAGACCTCCGCCAGCTAGCTTTAAGCCGCCAGTTAGCTTACCTAGTGCTGCGGTTAAGCTTAGCGAGCTTTTTCGTGTAGTGGAAACCGCTTCTTTCATCTTCTCGAAGCGCGTAATCCCCGCGTTCACGGACGTGCGTAAGGCAGCAAGCTTCTTGGCTGGGATGGAGTCGCCCATGTCGTCAAACGCTTTGCTAAGAGTCTTCATCTGCCTGAGAGACTGGTTAG
>Ga0209345_10001096_pt1 | contig 33551 bp, 32 predicted proteins | sample Cruoilmetagenom7_FD_187294 | JGI IMG/M metagenome (GOLD analysis project Ga0209345, IMG submission 187294) | Oil polluted marine microbial communities from Coal Oil Point, Santa Barbara, California, USA - Sample 7 (SPAdes) (version 2) | ecosystem: Environmental > Aquatic > Marine > Oil seeps ...
AATCATGCCGCTGTACCTTTACCTGATGGGGCCGGACAGCAAGCAAGTCAACGGCCGTTCCATGGACGCTCAGGGTCAGGCATCCGCCTGATCCCGGGACTCAGACCCGACGCCCGCGATTACCGGTGTTGCGCTTACCCACCGAGCGGGCCTTGGTTTTGCCACTGCGACGCTTCTCCTCCACCGCAGGCTGCCCTTTGATCACTGCCTGACGCACTTTCTGGCGCTTGTAAAGGCGCTGCTCCTTTTCCGCCTCATTCGGTGTGGGGCGATGAGTACGAGCCGTGTCCAGCTCCAGCTCACGCGCCAGCAACTCCACCTCTTTGGGTGGCAATTCACGCCAGGTACCTACCTTGATGTCACTGGGCAGGAATACAGGGCCAAACCGCACCCGCTTGAGCCGGTTAACCTGCAGCCCCTGCGATTCCCACAAACGACGCACTTCACGGTTACGCCCTTCCATCACGACACAGTGATACCACTTATTTGCACCTTCACCGTCGAAGTAGCGCACATCCGTGAATTTTGCCATGCCGTCATCCAGCAAAACACCCTGCTTCAACCGCTCCAGCATGGCATCATCCACATTCCCAAGCACCCTGACCGCATACTCGCGGTCGATCTGCATGGAAGGATGCATCATGCGGTTGGCCAGCTCGCCGTCAGTGGTAAAAATCAGCAGCCCCGTGGTATTGATGTCGAGCCTGCCAATGGCGACCCAACGCCCCTGCTTGAGGGGGGGCAGATTATCGAAAACCGTCGTCCGCCCTTCAGGGTCATGCCGCGTACACACCTCACCCAACGGCTTGTTGTATATAAGTACACGACGCTCAGCCATCGAAGCAAAGGTCAGTGTGACCGGCTTTCCATCCAGAACGATTTTGTCAGCAACGCTGACCCTGTCACCCAGTTTGGCCGGCTGATCATTCAGGACAACGCGACCTTCTTCTATCCAACGCTCCATCTCACGACGTGAGCCAAAACCGGAGCGCGCCAAAACTTTTTGCAATTTTTCATCGGACATTTTGACGTCTCTTTTCGGGGCATCTCACGATTGCCCTGTTGATATAAAATTGGCGACAAACCAAAAAAGCCTCTTCAGGTTTCCCCGAAGAGGCTATCGCCGTACGCATGATGCCCGATCACTCAGCGGTGGGCAACTGCTCCTTGGTCAGATTATTCGCGTCCATATATTCACGAAATGCCACTGGGGTACGTCCACGGCCAGACCAGGCGTGCTCATTACCTTCGCTGTCCGTAATAACGTACTTGGCCTTGACCGCTTTCTTGCGCGCAACCGGCTCAACGCCCTGCTTCAATTCTTCAAGCCCAATACCGGCTTCGCGCATCAGGCGCTGAATTTCTTCCACCTGCTGTTTTTTGGCCTGCTGTTCCTGTTCTTCACGCAGTTTGGCCTCTTCAAGCTCAGCACGAATATCGTTAAGGTCAGTAATAACCTTGTCGATTTCGGCCAGGGTCATCTCCTGGCAGTGTTTACGCAGAGAGTTTTTGCGGGTCAGGATCTTGTTAAAATCTGTCATATTTGGCCGCCATTAATTAATTGAACAAGTGGATGAGGTTAATTATCGCTACAAAACTTTTTTTTTCAATACCGACGACACAAAATCCTATTTAAAATGCGCGGTGTCCGCAGCTCCTTCACGAACAACCACCGGCACCTCATCAACCATATTAATCACACTGGTCGCTTCCATACCGCAATACCCACCATCGATGATCAGATCAACCTGATGCTGAAGCAGGTCACGCATTTCGTATGGATCCGTCATCGGCAGCTCCTCACCCGGCATAATCAGTGAGGTACTCATAATGGGCTCACCAAGCTGCGACAAAAGAGCTGCAACAATCGGATTGTTCGGCACACGAATACCAATGGTGCGTCGCTTTGGATGTAACAGTCGGCGCGGCACCTCTGTAGTGGCAGGCAAAATAAAGGTATAGGCACCGGGGGTATGCGCCTTCAGCAGACGAAAGGTTTGATTATCCACTTTGGCATAGGTACCAATGGAAGAAAGATCATCGCACACCAGGGTAAAATTGTGTTTATCATCCAGCTGCCGAATACGCTTGATACGATCTACCGCTTTTTTATCTCCTAAATGACAGCCCAGTGCATAGGCACAGTCTGTGGGATAGATGACAACACCACCTGAACGAATTATTTCTGCCGCCTGCTGAATCAGGCGCGCCTGCGGATTTTCCGGGTGTATCTGAAAAAACTGGCTCATTATTCAAGCCTCCTGTCGAATCAGCACTGAACCGCTTCAGTGCCTGATAAAGTCATGTATAAGGTGTCTATCGCTTTCAACGGCCGGAAAACGTCCCAGCCGCGTCCAGGTCATTTCCGGGTTATGGAAGTCACTCCCGGACGAGATTTTAAGGTTCAGAGTGTCCGCTATTCTCAACAACAGACTGATCTGGTCACGACTGACATTGGGACAACCGATCTCAATACCATCAATTCCAGACTTGGCAAGCTCAGCAACCAACAGCCTCAGCCTTGAAAAGGTCAGACTGTACTTCGTAGGATGAGCCAGCATGGAAAAACCGCCACTTTTTCGGATAATATCGATCGCTTCAACGATATCCGGCCATTCCGCTTTTACATCCCCGGCCTTGCCCTGTCCGAGGTAACGATCAAACGCCTCATTCTCACTGCTGACAACACCTGCTGCCAGCAACGCTCTCGCAAAATGAGGCCTGCCGATCTGACCATCTCCTGCCTGCGCACTGGCCAGCGCTAGAATATTCTCTGGAACACCCCGAGCGACCAGCTTGTGTGCGATTTTTTCAGCTCGGGTTATACGCAGCTCTGCCAGACGGGCTTCGTAGTCTTTCCAGCCCGGGTAGTCAGGATCTATCCCCAGACCCAGCAAATGCAGCACGCGTCGATTCCACAGACAGGTAAGCTCCACACCGGGTATCAGTGTCAGCCCTGCCTCGCTGGCCGCCTGCTGCGCTTCAGCCAGCCCTGCCAGCGTATCGTGGTCAGTCAATGCCATGTACTCAACCGACGCATCCACCGCCATTGCGACCAGCTCCGACGGGGACAGCGCGCCATCAGATGCGGTACTATGCATGTGGAGGTCGAACCCTGGCAGGTGTACCACTTTTGTGGACTCAGTCACGATAAGCTGTTTACCTCTATTGAAATGAACCTTTCACCAACCATATTAGCGGCCCGATGAAACTATTACTCGATTTTCTTCCTGTCATTATATTCTTTGCAGTTTATAAATTCAGTGGTGACATCATTTTGGCCACGGCTGTGCTAATTCCCGCAACGCTGGCCCAGATGGCGTACACTTGGCTCAAGACCCATCGAATCGAGAAAATGCAGCTGGTCACTCTTGGCCTGGTTGTCGTTCTGGGTGGCGCCACTGTGCTGCTGGACAACAAGGCGTTCATTCAATGGAAGCCCACCGTTGTTAACTGGCTTTTTGCCGCGGCTTTCCTGCTGAGCCAGTTTATCGGCAAAAAAACCATCGTACAGCGCCTGATGGAGAGCAGCATCGAGCTGCCGTCAAAAGTCTGGAACAACCTTAATATTGGCTGGGTCGGCTTCTTCATTATTATGGGAATCGCCAACCTGGCCGTAGTTTACACTATGAGTGAAGAGGCTTGGGTCAATTTCAAGCTGTTCGGCATGCTCGGCTGTACCCTCGTTTTCATTATTGGCCAGGGCATTTACATCTCCAAACATATGCCCGAACAGCAAGAGAGCAGCGGAGACAACTGATGTATTACGCCATAATCGCAGAAGATATTGAAAATTCGCTGGAACCGCGCATGGCGGCACGACCCGATCACCTGGCACGGCTGGAGGAGCTCAAGCGTGAGGGGCGTCTGCTGGTTGCAGGCCCTCATCCCGCCATTGACAGTGAAGACCCGGGCCTGGCCGGGTTCAGTGGCAGCCTGGTGATTGCCGAGTTTGCATCACTCGAAGCCGCTCGCCAGTGGGCTGATGATGACCCCTACTGCAAGGCCGGTGTCTATCAAAAGGTGACTGTAAAACCATATAAAAAAGTTCTACCCTAAGCTAATATAGATGTTAGCTGCATACCGGATTCAGGTTACGGCTGCTTAACGGCCTCAAGTTGCCTGTATGGTTGCCGTTAAGGAAAAACCTGATTGAATGTTCTATACTCGTAAACAATTAAAAAACATCCACCTGGCACACAAGGATATGATGATGAAGAAAATTGCAATTGCTGCTGGACTGGCGATGGCACTGGGTACCTCTGCTGCGGTACAGGCTCAGGTTCCGGGTTATGCCGTAAACTCTGACGACACTATCTGGCGTACCAGCTTCGGCGAATGCTGGCACACCGGCTTCTGGACTCAGGACCAGGCTGTTGAAGGTTGCGACGGTGTCGTAGCTCAGGCCGCCCCTGTTCCTGAAGCTGCCCCTGCTGCTGTCATGGCTGATGTTGAGAAGAAGTTCGCTCTGTACTTCGACTTCGACAGCACCCAGGTGGGTGATGTAAGCAACATCGTTGATTACATCGGCTCACTGGCAAGCCTGCAGAGTGTGAAGCTGGTTGGTTACGCCGACTTCATCGGCTCAGCTGCCTACAACGAACAGCTGTCCAAGCGTCGTGCAGAAGCGGTAGCCTCTACGCTGGAACAGTCTGGTGTTGATGCCAGCAAAATGTCTATCGGCTACATGGGCGAGTCTGCTCCGGTTGCAAACTGCACCGGTCGTGGCGCCGAGCTGATCGCATGCCTGCGTCCGGACCGTCGTGTAGACGTTGAAATCATGGGTCAGAAGCGCGTTCAGCAATAAGAACCCTTCGACTGCACCAAAAAGCCGGCCCTGTGCCGGCTTTTTTGTTTTCCTGTTTTGCCTTCAGCAATTCAGCCAATAAAAACGGCAGCCGAAGCTGCCGTTTTTTCTGTCACCCCGCTATCGGTTAACCCACCCAGACCCGCGCATTGCGGAACATGCGCATCCAGGCACCATCTTCAGACCACTCATCCGGCGCCCAAGAGTTCTGCACGGCACGGAACACACGCTCCGGGTGCGGCATCATGATGGTGACACGGCCGTCTGGTGTAGTCAGACCGGTAATACCCAGGGGCGATCCGTTCGGGTTGGCGGGATAAACGGCCGTCGCCTCGCCACGGTTATCCACATAGCGCAGCGATACCGTATCCGACTCGTTCAACATCCGCAGATGTGCGTCATCCTCGAATTCGGCACGCCCCTCTCCGTGAGCCACGGCGATCGGCATGCGTGAGCCAGCCATCCCCTGCAGAAAGATAGAGGGGCTATCCTCAACTTCCACCATCGCGACACGCGCTTCAAACTGCTCGGACTGGTTACGCACAAAATGCGGCCAGAGGTCAGCTCCGGGAATCAACTCATGCAGGTTGGACAGCATCTGACAACCGTTGCAAACACCCAGTGCAAAGGTATCTTCGCGCTCGAAGAAGGCAGAGAACTGCTCACGCGCCACTGCATTAAACAGAATCGACTTGGCCCAGCCTTCACCGGCCCCCAGAACGTCACCGTATGAGAAGCCACCGCACGCCACAAGGCCACGGAACTGATCCAGTGATGTGCGACCGGAGAGAATATCACTCATGTGAACATCGATCGCCTCAAAGCCGGCACGGTCAAACGCCGCCGCCATTTCGACCTGGCCGTTGACGCCCTGCTCACGCAGGATTGCCACTTTCGGGCGTACACCGGACGCGATCAGTTCAGCCGCCACGTCTTCGTTCTGATCGAAGCTCAGGCTGACATTCAGGCCCGGATCCTCACGGTCCAGCAGACGATCAAATTCCTGCTGTGCACAATCAGAGTTGTCACGCAAAGCCTGAATGCGGAAAGAGGTTTCGGCCCACCAGCGCTGCAACTGGATCAGGTCAGCACTGTAAACCTCTTCATCATCGTAGAAGCAGTTCATCTGCAGGTCCGGATTAAGGGTACCGATCACCTTGGCTACATCAGCAAGACCTGCTGCATTCAGTTCGTTCAGAACAGTTTCCATATCCACACGACGCACCTGAATCACGGCACCCAGCTCTTCATTGAACAGTGCAGCTGCCAGTTCAGAGTTGTCTTCGGCCAAAAGATCCAGGTTCAGATCCACACCGGTACGACCGGCAAAGCCCATCTCGGCAATGGTGGCGAACAGGCCGCCGTCCGCGCGGTCATGGTAGGCAAGAATCAGCCCCTGCTCGTTGAGCTCCTGCATGGCGGCAAAGAAGTTGGCCAGCAGCTCTGCATCATCCACGTCTGGCACGCTTTGACCCACCTGGTTGTAAACCTGAGCCAGCGCCGAAAGGCCCATACGGTTCTGGCCATTGCCCAGATCCAGCAGAATCAGGTCGGTTTCACCCTTGTCGGTCCGCAGCTGCGGGGTCAATGTCTTGCGGGCGTCCAGCACCGGCGCAAAGCCGGAGATGACCAGCGACATCGGAGCGGTAACACTCTTCCGCTCGCCGTTATCATCCCAGACAGTCCGCATGGACATGGAGTCCTTGCCTACCGGGATAGTGATCTCCAGCTCAGGACAAAGCTCCATACCCACCGCCTTGACGGTGTCATACAGCTTTTCATCTTCACCCGGGTGGCCCGCGGCACACATCCAATTAGCCGACAGCTTGATATCCGACAACTGGCCGATACGCGCTGCCGCCAGGTTGGTCAGCGTTTCACCCACTGCCATTCGGCCGGAAGCCGGCGAGTCAACCAGCGCCAGCGGGGTACGTTCACCCATCGCCATCGCTTCACCAGCGAAAGTGTCATAGGACGCCGTCGTGACGGCACAGTCAGCCACTGGCACCTGCCAGGGACCCACCATCTGATCACGGGCAACGGTTCCGGTGATGGAACGGTCACCAATGGTGATCAGGAAAGACTTGGAGGCCACCGCCGGCAGTTTCAGTACACGCTCGGCAGCATCCGCCAGATCGATATCCGTCGTATCGAACGCCGGCACTTCGTACGCCATGCGCTCAACGGTACGGTGCATCTTGGGCGGCTTGCCGAACAATACGCTCATCGGCAGATCAACCGGTTTGTTCTCGAAGTGAGTATCGCCCAGCGTCAGATGGTGCTCTTCAGTGGCTTCGCCCACGACTGCGAACGGGCAACGCTCACGCTCACAGATCGCTTCAAAGCGGGCCAGATCTTCAGGCTTCACCGCCATTACATAGCGTTCCTGAGCTTCGTTACACCAAATTTCCAGTGGCGACATGCCCGGTTCATCATTGTTAATGTTGCGCAGGCCGAAGTTGCCTCCACGCCCCCCGTCCTTCACCAGCTCCGGGAAAGCATTGGAGAGGCCGCCGGCACCGACATCGTGAATGAAGGCAATCGGGTTGGCATCACCCAGCTGCCAGCAGCGATCGATCACTTCCTGACAACGACGCTCGATCTCAGGGTTGCCACGCTGCACGGAGGCAAAATCCAGATCGGCAGAGGAGCTGCCGGACGACATGGAAGACGCGGCTCCGCCACCGAGGCCGATGAGCATAGCCGGGCCACCCAGGCATATCAGCTTCGCACCAACTGTGATTTCGCCTTTCTCGACGTGGTCTTCACGGATGTTGCCCAGACCACCTGCAATCATGATCGGCTTGTGATAGCCGCGCACTTCATCACCGTTGACACCTGGAACCTGCTGTTCAAAAGTACGGAAATAACCGGTCAGGTTCGGACGGCCAAACTCGTTGTTAAATGCCGCGCCACCGATGGGCCCTTCAATCATGATATCCAGCGCGGATGCGATGCGCTCCGGCTTGCCATAACCGGACTCCCAGGGCTGCTCGAAATTCGGAATGTGCAGATCGGAAACGGTGAAACCGGTGAGACCGGCCTTGGGTTTGGAACCACGGCCGGTGGCGCCTTCGTCACGGATCTCGCCACCGGAGCCGGTGGCCGCACCTGAAAATGGTGCGATAGCCGTCGGGTGGTTATGGGTTTCCACTTTCATCAAGATGTGGATCGCTTCCGGATTGTAGCCATACTGGCCTGTGGCCGGATCGGGGAAGAAGCGGCCAGCCTCGCTGCCGACAATCACGGATGCATTATCCTTGTAAGCCGACAGAACATTGTCACCTGCCTGCTCATAGGTATTGCGAATCATGGCAAACAGGGAGTGCTCCTGACGCACACCGTCAATATCCCAGCTGGCATTGAAGATCTTGTGACGGCAATGTTCCGAGTTCGCCTGCGCAAACATCATCAGCTCGACATCATTGGGGTTACGACCCAACCCCTGAAAGCTGTCCACGAGGTAATCGATTTCATCATCCGCCAACGCCAGACCAAGCTCGGAGTTGGCCTGAGCCAGCGCTTCACGACCACCACCGAGAATATCCACCTGAGTCATTGGACGAGGCTGCTCATGCCGGAACAGGGCTCCAGCCTGATCCTGTGCTGTCATCACAACTTCAACCATGCGGTCATGCAGCAGAGCAGCAACCTGTTCCCGTTGCGCGTCACTCAGTGAGGATTCGGCGCGAACATAATAGGCGACGCCCCGCTCCAGACGCTCAACGGCACTCAGGCCACAGTTGTGAGCAATATCAGTGGCTTTGCTCGACCAGGGTGAGATGGTGCCCGGGCGCGGCACCACTAGAAAGAACTCTCCGGTGGGCTCTTCGGTACTAGCCATGGGACCGTAACGCAGGATACGATCAAGAACCTGAGACTCCTGTTCCTCCAGATCACGCTGCAGATCTGCAAAATGAGTATATTCTGCGTACAGACCAGTAACGGACGGAACCTGTGACCGGATCGAGGAAAGCAGTTTGGCATGACGAAAAGACGAAAGAGCGGGAGCTCCACGCAGTACGAGCATGTTGATATCGAGCCTCTTGATTCTACCTGCAGACCAGGCGTGGGAGAGCGAAAGAATGAAAGCTGATTTTACCCGATCGGGCCACCGAGATACAGAATAGCCGAGCCTATGTTTAAAGAGCGTAAATCACCCCACCTGCGCGAGCTGATCTACTCGGGCGCCTTGATCAGCCTCACGCTTGTGCTCGCCATAATCGGGCTGAAAACGCCTACCCAGCTGGATGCGATTCGCAACAACGGTATCCTGAGGGTGGCCACCACCAATACCCCCATGACCTACTTCATTCGCCGCTCCGAGCCTGCCGGGTTTGAGTATGAGCTGACCAAGGCGTTTGCCGACCACCTGGGAGTTGAGCTTGAGCTGGTATTGCCATCCAGTTTCGCAGGACTGTTTCAGGTATTGCAGGAGCGTAATGCGCATTTAGCCGCCGCCAGCCTGACCATCACCCGCGAGCGCCAGCAACGCTTCGACTTTTCACCCCCCTACCGACAAAGCGCACCGGTGCTGATATACCGAGTGCGTCAGGGAAACCCGGCTCCCAAAAACCCGCTTGACCTTTACGGACGCAGCATTGGCGTGCTCAAAAGCTCCAGCTACGAAGAGCTGCTGGATCAACTGCAGGAGGAGTTCCCTGAACTGCAATGGTTCAGCAACCCGGATGATACGGTTACCGACCTGCTTGACCGGGTCCATGAGGGCAGCCTCGACTACACCATTCTGGATTCAACCGTTTTTGATGCACAAAAATCCTTCTATCCCGGCCTGAAAGCCGCCTTCGAGCTGCAGCAACCCCAGCCCATCGCTTGGATGCTGAATCGCCACCATGACGGCACCCTCAAGGCAGCGCTGCAACAGTGGTTTGCGCTTGAGGAAACAGCGCAGTTGATTCAAACACTGGAGGAACGCTATTTTTCACGCACCAATCCGCTTAACTTTTTCGACACGATCACGTTCCGACGCGATCTGGAAGAGCGCTTTCTCCCGCTTTACCCCTGGTTCCGTGAAGCGGCGGACGCCAGCGGCATCAATTGGCTACTGCTGGCCGCCATCGCCTACCAGGAATCACACTGGAGAGCGGATGCCGTTTCTCCCACAGGCGTGCGTGGCATCATGATGCTGACCCAGGCAGCAGCTACGGAAGTGGGTGTTGATGACCGTACCGACCCGAAGCAAAGCATTCTCGGCGGCGCTCAATACCTGGTCAACGTTAAACAGAAGATCCCCGATCGAATTCCCGAGCCAGACCACACCTGGTTTGCTCTGGCGGGGTACAACGTGGGGTTTGGTCATCTTGAAGACGCCCGCATTCTGACCCAGAAGGCTGGCAAGGACCCCGACAAGTGGCAACATGTACGCGAGCACCTGCCGTTATTGAGCAACCCGCGCTACTACAACCAGACCCGCTATGGCTACGCCCGAGGTCATGAGCCGGTACAGTACGTCAGCAACATCCGCAAGTATATGGAGCTGTTGCGCTGGGAGGTAGATACCGCCGGGGCACGCAACCTGAATCCGGATCTTGAAAGCGACAGCGATGCCGCTGAAACAAATGAAAACAACCCGGAAACACGACCCTTGCCACTGAGCAACCTGCCCAGCTCACTCTGATGCCGTATTGCCCGACTGCTTGTCACCTGACACTTTGAGCCGTTTCTTTTGTGCTCGGCGCAAGCGGAAAAAATCACTGATCTGCAGACTGCACTCGTGTGCCAACACCCCGCCCTGATACTCCGGCCGGTGATTGACCCAGGACTGATCAAACACGCAACTATTGCTCACCACGGCTCCTGCCTTGGGCTCAGAGGCACCAAACACCACCCGTGCAATCCGCGCGTGTATGATGGCACCGGCACACATGGTGCAGGGCTCAATGGTAACGTACAGTTCAGCCCCCACCAGGCGATAGTTTCCTACCTTGTCTGCAGCCTGCCTCAACGCCATGATTTCGGCATGAGCTGTCGGATCATGACTACTGATCGGTCGATTCCAGCCCTCACCAATCACAGCACCATCCAGCACCACCAGCGCCCCTACCGGCACCTCTCCCAGTTCGGCTGCGCGCGCCGCAAGCACCTGAGCCTGGCGCATGAAGGCTTGATCCCGTGTTTGTTGATCCATCCCGTTATCCTGTCTCACTACCGTCCAGCCCGTCTCGGCATTTGGGCCGATGCCAGCCACTACCGAGAGGCATACCGTACACCCTGAGCATGAAAAAGCCCGCATTAGCGGGCTTTCACATCAGACGTACTGCTCGCCGCTTACTCCCACTCGATCGTGGCTGGCGGCTTGCTCGAAACGTCGTAGGTCACGCGTGAAACCTTGACGACCTCATTGATGATACGGCTGGATACGGTTTCCAGCAGCTCATAGGGCAGGTGCGCCCAACGGGCTGTCATGAAGTCGATGGTTTCCACCGCACGCAAGGCAATGACGTATTCGTAACGGCGGCCATCCCCCACCACACCTACCGATTTGACCGGCAGGAAGACGGCAAACGCCTGGCTGGTCTTGTGATACCAGTCAGCCTTGTGCAGCTCTTCGATGAAGATCGCATCCGCCTCACGCAGAATTTCGGCGTATTCCTTCTTCACCTCACCCAGAATCCGCACACCAAGCCCCGGCCCCGGGAAGGGGTGGCGGTAGACCATGTCATACGGCAGCCCCAGCTCCAGACCAATCTTGCGCACTTCATCCTTGAACAATTCACGCAGCGGTTCAACCAGCTCAAACTTCATGTCTTCCGGCAGGCCACCCACATTGTGGTGCGACTTGATGACATGCGCCTTGCCGGTCTTGGAAGCGGCAGATTCAATCACGTCCGGATAGATGGTTCCCTGTGCCAGGAAACGGCAATCCTTCAGTTTTTCAGCCTCGTCATCGAACACCTCGATGAAGGTGTTACCAATGATCTTGCGCTTGGCTTCAGGATCAGCTTCGCCCAACAGGCGGCCCAGGAACTGCTCCTCTGCATCGACACGGATCACGTTGACACCCATGTTACGGGCGAACATCTCCATCACCTGATTGCCCTCACCCTTGCGCAGCAGACCGTTGTCCACGAACACGCAGGTCAGCTTGTCGCCAATCGCCTTGTGCAGCAAGGCTGCAACCACGGACGAGTCCACGCCACCCGACAGGCCCAGCAGCACTTTCTGGTCACCGACCTGCTTCTGCACCTTCTCGATCAGGTCCTGAATAATATTCGCTGCCGTCCACAGTGCATCAGTGTTGCAGATCTCACGTACAAAGCGCTCCAGAATGCGCAGACCCTGTTTGGTATGCGTCACTTCCGGGTGGAACTGAACACCGTACAGGTTACGCTTGGGATCACACATGGCGGCCACCGGCGCAGAGTCGGTCGCCGCAATCACGTGGAAGCCATCCGGCATTTCAGTCACCTTGTCGCCGTGACTCATCCAGACGTCCAGCGACAGGGTGCCATTGTTTGCGATGTGATCTTCAATACCTTCCAGCAAACGGCTCGGGCTGTCGGCCAGACGCACACGTGCATAACCGAACTCACGCTTGTCGGAACTGGCGACCTTGCCGCCCAGCTGCTCGGCCATGGTCTGCATGCCGTAGCAGATGCCCAGCACCGGCAGCCCCATGTCAAATACGCATGCCGGAGCTCGCGGTGAATCCAGTTCAGTGACGGACTCAGGGCCGCCTGCCAGAATGATGCCGTTGGGGGCAAATTCACGAATCGCCGCCTCATCCATATCAAAGGCATGGATCTCGGAGTAAACCCCGATCTCGCGTACCCGACGAGCGATCAACTGGGTGTACTGGGACCCGAAGTCCAGAATCAGGATGCGTTGCGCGTGAATATCTTTGCTCATACTCAGTGACTCCACCGAATGCTGGCCGCCAGGCGGCACAAACAAAAAGTGGGGCAGTCCACCGCCCCACTTGTCAGTTAGATATTGGTTGTTCAGCCCACACGATAGTTGGGGGCTTCCTTGGTAATACTTACGTCATGCACATGGCTTTCCGTGATGCCCGCGTTGGTGATGCGTACAAACTTGGGCTTGTTGCGCATCTCCTCGGTGGTGGCACAACCGGTATAGCCCATGGAAGCTCGCAGACCGCCCATCAGCTGATGCACGACACCGGCCATCGGCCCCTTGCAGGGAACTCGACCTTCGATACCTTCCGGCACCAGCTTCTCGGCACCGTCCTTCGCGTCCTGGAAGTAGCGATCGGAAGAGCCGGTCAGGCCTGACATGGCACCCAAAGAACCCATGCCACGGTAGGACTTGAAGGCACGCCCCTGGAACAGCTCAACTTCGCCCGGCGCTTCATCAGTACCGGCCAGCATGGAACCGACCATCACCGCAGAGGCTCCGGCAGCAATTGCCTTGGAAAGGTCGCCCGAGAAACGTATGCCACCATCAGCGATCAAGGGGACACCATGTTCGCGCAAAGCAGCCGCCACGTTGGCAATCGCCGAAATCTGCGGCACGCCCACACCGGCAACAATTCGCGTAGTACAGATGGAACCGGGACCGATACCCACTTTCACGCCATCAGCACCCGCTTCGGCCAGTGCAACAGCGGCTTCTGCCGTGGCGATGTTGCCACCCACAACCTGAACCTGCGGGAAATTCTGCTTCACCCAGGCCACACGATCAATAACACCTTTGGAATGACCGTGTGCGGTATCCACCACAATCATATCAACACCGGCTGCTACCAGAGCCGCCACACGATCAGGAGTTTCAGGGCCGGTACCCACGGCTGCGCCGACGATCAGACGACCGCGACTGTCCTTTGCGGCATAGGGGAACGCCTGAGCCTTGCTCATGTCCTTCACGGTCATCATGCCACGCAGTGAGAAGTTGTCATCCACCAGCAGGATCTTTTCGATGCGGTGCTTGCGCAGCAACTCACGAATAACGTCAGGATCTTCGCCTTCATTGGCGGTAACCAATCGATCCTTGGGTGTCATGATGGTGGAAACAGTCGCATCCATATCATGCTCAAAACGCACATCGCGGCTGGTAACAATACCCACCAGCTCGCCGTTATCCACGACCGGGAAGCCGGAGAAACTCAGCTTGCGCGACAGATCAATGATTTCGCGCACAGTGGTATTGGAACTGCAGGTGACCGGATCCAGCACTACACCGGACTCGAATTTCTTGACCCGGCGCACTTCTTCGGCCTGCTGTTCGAGGGTGAGATTTTTGTGGATGATGCCGATACCACCTTCCTGCGCCATGGCGATGGCCAGACGGGATTCGGTAACGGTGTCCATGGCCGCCGAGACCAGCGGAATATTCAGTTCAATACCCTTGGTCAGGCGGGTCTTCAGTGAAACGTCCTTCGGGAGTACTTCCGAGTATCCCGGAACCAGCAAAACATCATCAAAGGTTAGCGCTTCTTCAACGATTCGCAACATACTGAACCAGCCCGTTTTCTGTGAAAAATTAAACAGGAAATTATACACAAAACCTGCGCCGACAACAATCAGCGATCACGATGGATGCCAGCCTTGCCGATGTCGTTTATCATGCCGGCATGAACCGATCTGAAGCCACACACTCTAACGCCATCAGCGTCAGTGAACTGAACCGCCAGGTGCGTTCACTGCTGGAAAATTCCTTCATGAGCCTGAGGGTCGAGGGCGAGATCAGCAACCTCGCCCGCCCTTCCTCGGGACACTGGTATTTTACGCTGAAAGACGACAAAGCGCAGGTACGCTGCGCCATGTTCCGCAACCGCAACCAGCAGGTTCGCTTTCGCCCGAAGGAAGGGGACCAGGTGGTGATTCAGGCCAAGGTGAGTCTGTACGAGGGCCGCGGGGACTTTCAGCTGATCTGTGAACAGATGCAGGAAAGCGGACTGGGCAAGCTGCAGCTGGCTTATGAAGCGTTGAAACTGAAACTGGCCGGTGAAGGCCTGTTCGAGACCGGTCGTAAACGACCACTTCCCTCTCCTGCCCGTCATATCGGCGTGATCACCTCCCCTTCCGGGGCCGCGATCCACGACATTCTGACCGTTCTGCAGCGGCGCTGCCCGGCGCTGCCGGTAGCGCTTTACCCGGTCGCGGTCCAGGGTAACGAGGCCGCAAGCCAGATTGTGCGCGCCATCGAACTCGCCAACCGCGACCAGCGCTGTGATGTACTGATTGTGGGTCGTGGCGGCGGCTCACTGGAAGACCTCTGGCCCTTCAACGAGGAAATTGTGGCACGCGCCATTGCAGCATCCCGCATTCCTGTTGTGTCTGCGGTAGGGCATGAAGTCGACGTGTCGATCAGCGACCTGGTGGCTGACCTGCGTGCACCTACGCCCTCGGCTGCAGCCGAGCTGATCAGCCCGGATCAGCAGGTGCAACAGCAGCATCTCGCAAGCCTGCAGCACCGCCTGCAGCGGCAAATGCATCTACAGCTGCAGCGCTGCCGTGAGCGGATGGATCACCTGCATCTCAGGCTGCGTCACCCCGGTGAGCGCCTGCGTGAGCAGAGCCAACGGCTCGACCAACTTGAACTGCGTTTGCAGCGTGCGCTTCAACAGCAGCTGAGCAGACGCCAACAGCGGCTGGATACTCTGGAACAGCGACTGCGACAGGTTTCGCCTTCTCGCATGTTGCAGCACAAGGCACAACAGCTGCAGCCTCTGCAACAAAGGTTACGCTCCGCCATCAGTCGACTGCTTGAACGCCGCCAGCTCAAGTTGCAGGGACTCGTGCGCGAGTTGAACAGCGTCAGCCCTCTGGCAACACTGGAGCGTGGCTACGCCATTGTTCAATCCAGCGATGGTACCGCCATTACTGAGAACACACAGGTCAAGCCGGGCGAGCAGATCCAGGCCCGATTGCACCGGGGTGCTCTGATCTGCCGCGTCGAGAAGATCAGCAACTGAAGCCCCGTCAAAGATGCAGTTATGTTAGCATCGCCCTCTTTAATCAATCGAACGACAAGCGGATTCAATATGTCTGAACAGGTATTCGAAACAACAGAACAGCGCGCCAGCTATGGCATTGGCCGCCAGATGGGTGACCAACTGGCTCAGGGCAGCTTTGATGGTGTCGATGTGGAAGCGGTGATCACCGGTTTGCGCGACTCCTTTGGCGGTGAAGGCCTGCGGGTACCTGCCGAGCAGATTCAGGCCGCGTTCAACGAGATCACTCAGCGCATGCGCGAAGCTCAGGAAGCACAGGCACGCGCAGCGGCAGCCAAGGGCGAAGCGTTTCTGGCAGACAACGCCAAACGTGAAGGCGTCGTGACACTTGAGTCTGGCCTGCAGTACGAAATCATCGAAGCCGGTGACGATAATGGTGAAAATCCGACCGTCAGCAGCAAGGTGCGCACCCACTATCACGGCACGTTTATCGACGGCAAGGTGTTCGACAGCTCCTATGAGCGCGGCCAGCCAGCTGAATTCCCGGTCGGTGGCGTGATCGCAGGTTGGACCGAAGCCCTGCAGCTGATGACCAAGGGGGCCAAATGGCGCCTCTATGTACCTTACCAGCTGGCTTACGGCGCCCAGGGCTCTCCCGGTGGCATTCCGCCCTATTCCACTCTGGTATTCGATGTCGAACTGCTCGACATCCTTTGATCCTGCTGCCGCACGCACCTTTGCCGGCGTGCGGCGCATTCATTACTCGGGTATCCGCGATGCAATTGAATTACCACCGCAGCGGCCAGGGATCTCCACTGATCATCCTGCACGGTCTTTTCGGCACTCTGGAAAACTGGGGAGCCCAGGTCAAACAACTGAGCGAGCAGTTTGATGTGATCGCCGTCGATCTTCGCAATCATGGCCGCTCCCCACACGATTCGCGCATGGACTATACCGCCATGGCAGATGACGTGATCGAACTGATGGACCGGCTGGGGCTTGAAAAGGTCAATTTGATGGGGCATTCAATGGGTGGCAAGGCCGCGATGCAGCTGGCAATGGATCATCCAGGCAAAGTCGAGCGACTGATAGTGGTTGATATTGCCCCGGTCGAGTATCCACCACATCATAACGATGTGTTTACGGGCCTCAACAACATTAACCTGTCGCAACTGAAAAGTCGCCGCGAGGCAGACGATATACTGAGCCAGCATGTGAGTGCAGAAGCAACACGCGCATTCCTGCTGAAAAACCTCTACCGGAATGAAGACAGGCATTTTGCATGGCGCATGAACCTGCCCGCACTTGAGCAGCAATATGACCAGATAGCGGCCGCGCCCGAGGGCACGCCCTACAGAGGACCTGTTCTGTTCATCAAGGGCGGGGAGTCAAACTACATCAAGGCAGACCATCAGCAGGCCATTCTGTCACGCTTTCCTGCCGCCAGTTTCAAGATTATCGCCGGTGCGGGGCATCTGCCGCATGCCGAGAAACCGAGCGCATTTACTCGGCTGGTCGAAAAATTCCTCAGACCTGATAACTGAATAAAGTGCCGGGCGGGTACATCCGAGCAAAAACACCGGTCTCAACCAGCTGCCGCTGCAACCGACCAATGGACTCAGCCTGCGCCTCACGAATCTCGGCGCGCCTCTCGTTACCGGCATCATCCTCCTGACGCGCTTCAGTTGCAGTTTCTGTTGTCTGCTCCGGTTCTTCACCGGTTTCTTCGCTCGCTTCACTCTCTTCCATTTGGGCCAACTCGGCACGCGCTTCGGCGGCCATGGCACGAGCACTGGCGGCAACTCTGTAGTCCTGAGGTGAAGGTTCAGCCGGCGCCATTGCCGCACGAATAATCGCTTCGGCCTTTTCCAGGGTCGCGCGAGGGTCGCCGCTGACGGCAGAGGTATCAATACTCACCTCACCGCCAACAGCATACATCTGGCCATCCGGGCCACGTTCGTAACTGTAGGAAACAGCTCCGGTAATACCGGCACCGGCAGCCTGATGCGCCATTTCATGCTGCCGCACTTCCCGGTCACGGGCACTGAGTTGCTGAATAACACGCTGTTCCTGACGCTGCTCAGCCGACTGCTGCCGCGAGCTGGAGGCAGTGTCTTTTGGTGTCGATGACGAGGCTTGCGCAGTGTCGTTTGCACTGCCTGTCGGCGCTTGCGGGGACGAATCAGGCCGGCTTGCACGGGTGGCAGGCTGAGAATAGTAGCCGGAAACAGGAACCGACGGGGGTGAGATACTGGAAAGTGTTGTGCTCATGGCAGAAGAGGGAGGGTCACCCCTCCCTTCCTGTATCAGGCCATGGTATCTATCAGGTTGCCCAACACTTCATCCGTCGCATTGACCACCTTGGTAGCAGCAGCTTCGGTGGTTTCATTGACGGTGGAGCTGGCGACAGCCTGATTAACTTCACGCCCGGAAGCTGTTTCTGCCAGATCCGAACGACCGCTGCCCTGAGTGTCACCGGATACTTTCGGCGTATTGTCCAGGGTACGGTTTACATTGAACATGCCACTGTTCTGAGCTGATGTAACGTTCATGGGGCACCTTCCATTTTCAATTGCAGTTCAGGCGCCAACACAGCAGTTGTCAGGACCTCAGGATCCTGACGCTCGATACGCCCTTGATTGCATCTGGCAGGCAGTATAGAACAACTGCAGCCATTGGTCACTTTTTACTCACCCAACAGTGGATTCAGATCAATCCTGTCCGCAACCTGCTCCGCGTCGGGACTTTCCAGCCAAGGTACCCGCCCCAGCAAAGGCGCCCTGAACAAACGCTCCAGCGTGGCGATATTTTCATCCAGACAGCTCATGTCAGAGTCGACCTGGTTGGCGACCCATCCCGCCAGACGCAGGCCGTCACGGGCGATCGCCTCGGCGGTCAAGATGGCGTGATTGATGCAGCCCAGCTTCACCCCCACCACCAGAATCACATCCAGTTCCAGCAGTTGCGGCAGACGTGCCAAGCTTTCACGCATGCTCAGCGGCACCCGCCAGCCACCAGCTCCTTCCACCAGCACCAGATCGGCCGGTTGCATCATGGTGCCGCGACAGTAGGCCGCCAGACGGTCGGCGGTCAATACACGCCCTTCCTGCTCGGCAGCGATATGGGGCGCGATCGGCGGCTCGAAGGCGATCGGGTTGACCTGTTCATAGCTCAGTTTGACGCTGGCGGCCTGCTGCAGCAGCAACGCATCACGGTTACGCAGCCCATCCGGCGTCTGTTCACACCCGGCCGCCACCGGTTTCAGGCCGATGGTTCTGAGCCCTCTGCGGTTGGCAGCCGTGAGCAGTCCGGTGGTCACCAGAGTCTTGCCTGCATCGGTATCGGTACCGGCGATGAAAAAGCGCTTTTTCACTGGGATTCCTTGAGCAGTTCCAGATAGTAAACTTCATAGGTAGCGGGGAGAGAACCATCGGCCTGGCGCTGCCGTTCATAGGCATCCAGAAGCCGGATCAGGCGCTGACGACTGCTCAGCCCCTGCTCGCGGCGGCTGTTCACATTATGTGCACCCAACGCCTTGAGCTCGAGCATCAATTCCTGCAGGCGATTGTAACGAAGCACCTTGTGTTCAGTCTCGCAACGCTCAAGCTTCAGACCAATGTTGTGCGCCAGCAGCTGCTCAAGCGGTGTAAAACTGTTCACATGCACATCGTCATCCACCACCGCCCATGCCCGCTTGAGTTCATGCAGCGTATCCGGCCCCAACGTGGCCAGCAGGCAACGGCCGCCCGGTTTTAATACCCGCGCCAGCTCTGTCATCAGCCGGTCCGGCTGTTCGCACCACTGCACGGCAAGGCTGGACCAGATCAGCTCAACGCTGGCGTCCGCCAGTGGCAGCTGTTCGGCATCGCCACAGAGATAGAATGCCCCCGGCACCGGCCGCTGTTCACGGGCAAACGTGAGCATGCCATGGGCCAGATCCAGATGCAGCAGAGGTGACTCTGGATAACGCGCATGCAGATGAGGCGCGGCATAGCCGGTGCCACAACCAAGATCCAGCAGGTTGCCCTCGACCTGCTCAGGCAGCCACTGCAGCAGACGGTCGGCGATATCACGCTGCAACTGAGCGACGGAGTCGTAACTCCCGGCCGCACGACTGAACGCCTGGGCAACCTTACGCTTATCCCGCTGCATCGGCACCGTCCACCTGTCGCACCAGCGCATTGAGCATGATCAGCACTTCATCGGCATGGCTGACAAAAGGCAGATGTGCGCTCTGCTCCAGCACCTGAGCACCCAGACGGTGATTCAGCTTACGAGCCGATGTAGCCAACCCGGCAGGGACCAGTTGATCCTCGGTACCCAATATCAGCTGAGCCGGGCAGTTCAGAGCCGCCAGTGTCGGCCGCAGATCGGCCTGCAGCAGCACCAGCGCCGCCGCCAGTGCCTGAGGCTCGGCCGTTGCCATAACGCCCTTAAGTCGTTTCAACTCATCACGGGCGCTGGCGGAGCCGCGGGTCTGCAGGGCGGCAAAGCGCTGCAGGGTTTTTGCCTTGTTGTCCGCCAGCGATGCGACGAAGGCGTCAAACACCTGCGGCGCCATGGCACAGGGCCAATCCTCACGGGCAATAAAACAGGGGTTGGCGGCGATCAGGCTCAGACTTTTCAGCCGTTCCGGCGCCCGTTCGGCACAGGCCAATGCCAACTGACCGCCCAGCGACCAGCCGACCCAGTGAGCCCGCTCGGGTGCGGCGTCAAGCAGGGCTTCAACCACCATATCCAGCGACATATCGCCTGCAGGTGCAGAACGTCCCAACCCCGGCAGATCGATCAGCGTCACGCGATAACGCTCGGCCAGACGGTCGGTAAAGTCACCCCAGATGTCGGAACTCATTCCCCATCCATGCAACAGCACCAGGTCCGGGCCAGTGCCGCGTGTTTCATGCCACAGGCTCATGCCATCCCTCACACATCAGCTCCTGCACGCACCGCATCCAATGCATCCAGCAAACCATCCACCTGCTCTTCGCTGTGGGCCGCACTGAGGGTCACCCGCAAACGCGAGCTGCCGACCGGGACGGTCGGGGGACGGATCGCACTGATAAAAATACCGCGCGCTTCCAGCTCGGCACTGATCCGCATCGCCTCGCCGGCATCGCCGATCAGAATCGGCTGGATCGGTGTTGGCGAATCCATCAGCGCATAACCCAGCTGCTCACAGCCAGTGCGAAAACGACTGATCAACTGCGCCAGTTTGTCACGGCGCCAGCTTTCGGATTGAACCAGCCTGAGACTTGCCCGGGTGGCCTGCGCCACCGCCGGTGACATGCTGGTGGTATAGATGTAAGTGCGGGCAAACTGGATCAAGGTTTCGATCAGCACCTCGGAGCCGGCTACAAAGGCACCGGAGGTACCGAAGCCCTTGCCCAGGGTGCCGATCAGTACCGGGACTTCGTCGCAGCTCAGGCCAAAATGTTCGACACAGCCTGCGCCGGTTGCCCCCAGACAGCCAAAGCCGTGGGCGTCATCAACCATCAGCCAGCCACTCTGTTCGCGAGTGGTACGGCTCAGCTGCGGCAGGTCGGCGATATCGCCATCCATACTGAACACGCCATCGGTCACCACTAGCTTGCGACGCGCCTCTGAACGATTCAGGCGCTGAGCCAGGCTGTCGGGGTCGTTGTGCAGGTAACGCTGGAAACGGGCACCACTGAGCAGGCCCGCATCCAACAGGGATGCATGATTGAGACGGTCCTGAAACACCGCATCCTGTTTGCCGATCAGGGCATTGACGGCGCCAATGTTGGCCATGTAACCGGTTGAGAACAGCAGCACCCGCTCACGGCCGGTAAATTCCGCCAGCTCTTCTTCCAGCGCATGGTGCGCCTGAGAATGACCATTGACCAGATGAGACGCACCGCCGCCCACGCCGTAGGTATCGGCGCCCTGCTTGAGCGCGGCGACCACCTCAGGATGGTTGGCCAGTCCCAGATAATCGTTAGAACAGAACGCCAGATAACGTTTGCCGTCGACACTGACCTCCGGCCCCTGCGCCGACTCCAACACGCGGCGCTGGCGATATAAATTGTCCTGCCGCCGCGCCTCAAGCGCAGCCGCCAGATCATTAAAGGACATGGGCGCGCCTCAGTGTGTGGCGGTGGCGTCGACGAACAGCTCGGCGTCCTGCTGCGCCTGGATCTCGGCAGCCAGCTTCTGCTCCTGGTCCGTATCGGAGTCTTCAATGCGCTGCTCAGGGCGGATGCCCAGACGCTTGAACAGCTGCAGGTCACGATTGGTTTCCGGATTCGGCGTGGTCAGCAGGCATTCACCGTAGAAGATGGAGTTGGCGCCGGCAAAGAACGCCATGGACTGCAGCTCATCGGACATCTGTTCACGACCGGCGGACAGGCGCACATGGGATTTGGGCATCATGATGCGCGCCACGGCGATAGTGCGGATGAATTCCAGCGGGTCCAGGTCTTCCACATTTTCCAGCGGTGTACCTTGCACCTTCACCAGCATGTTGATCGGCACCGACTCCGGCTGCTGCGGCAGGTTGGCCAGCTGCATCAGCAGACCGTAACGATCACGGGCGGTTTCACCCATGCCGAGAATGCCGCCGCTGCAGATCTTCATGCCGGAGTCGCGTACATGCTGCAGGGTGTTGAGACGATCCTCGTAGCTGCGCGTGGTGATGATCTTGTCGTAGAACTCCGGCGAGGTATCCAGGTTGTGGTTGTAATAGTCCAGCCCGGCCTCAGCCAGCTGCTGCGCCTGAGACTCCTGCAACATGCCTAGCGTCATGCAGGTTTCCAGCCCCATAGCCTTCACGCCCTTGACCATCTCGATCACGTAGGGCAGATCACGCTCGGTGGGGTGTTTCCATGCAGCGCCCATACAGAAACGGGTTGAGCCGGACTCTTTCGCCTGCCTGGCCTTGTTCAACACCGCTTCGACTTCCATCAGGCGCTGTTTTTCCAGACCTGTGTTGTAGTGGGCGCTCTGCGGACAGTATTTGCAGTCTTCCGGGCAGGAGCCGGTCTTGATCGACAGCAACGTGCTGACCTGTACCTCATTGGGATTGAAGTGCTGGCGGTGTACGCTTTGTGCCTGAAACAGCAGATCATTCATCGGCAGTTCGAACAGCGCACGTACTTCCTGTTCGGTCCAGTCGTGGCGTACTTCAGCCTGGCGTTGCATAACTCCAATCCCCTTGTGACATAATCATGGGACATGCATGGATCGCATGTAACTTGTCAGCATCTTAATTGGACAGAAGGAACTGTCAACTTATGTTTGAACATATAATCAACAAGTGTTTAAGAAATATACAAAGATGTGCGCTGTGTGGAGCCCGCGACTGCCAGACCCACGGGCTGTGTGAAGGTTGCCACGCCGACCTGCCATGGCTGATCCATTCCTGCCCACGCTGCGCCCTTCCTCTGCCACGCCACCTGTCGGGTTTGTGCCTGCAATGCAGGCATGAGCTGCCGCTGTTCGACAGGGTGCAGGCCGCCTTTACCTATTCCTTTCCTGTCAGCGAATTAATCCCTGTCATTAAATATCAGCGACAACCCGCGCACCTGGGCTGGCTGGCAGCGGTGCTGAGTGACTTTATCCTGCAGCGCCATGAAGGCCAGTGGCCTGATGCGCTTGTGCCAGTGCCGATGCATCGCTTCAGCCAGATAAACAGAGGTTACAATCAGGCAGAACTGTTGGCACAAAGGCTGGGCAAGCAACTGCAGATTCCGCTTAACGCCTGTCTGCACAAGCATCGCCGAACACCCAAGCAGATGTCCCTCTGCCTTGAGGACAGGCGACATAACCTGCAGGGTGCATTTGCTGTACGCTCCGCGGTACCGGAGCATGTCGCACTGGTCGACGATGTCATGACGACAGGCACCACTGTATCAACCCTGACGCGACTACTGCTTGAGCAGGGTTGCAAGCAGGTCGACATCTGGGTTCTGGCAAGAACGCCGGAAAACCATTGAGAACCGTCGACGCTGTGAATACCTGACAACCGGTTGATATCGACCGGCGTTCGAGTTTTTGCTAGCTTGAAGGTTATTTCCTGCCTGGACGGAAAAAGGCGATGACATTTGAAATGCTGGGACAGCTGTTTGGTGGTATCGGTCTGTTTTTGCTGGGCATGCAGCTGCTCACCAATGGCCTTAAGCAGGCAGCGGGACGCTCATTGCGGGCAGCACTGGAAATGGCAACAGGCTCACGGCTGCGCGGGCTGGTTTCTGGCGCACTGATTACGGCACTGGTGCAGTCCTCCAGTGCCGTCACCGTGGCGACTCTGGGTTTTGTCAACGCAGGCCTGCTGACGCTGACCCAGTCGGTTTCCATCATCTATGGCAGTAACATCGGTACCACCATGGTCGGCTGGCTGGTCGCACTGATCGGCTTCAAGTTCAAGATCAGTGCGTTTGCACTGCCCATGATCGGACTGGGCATGGTGTTGCGCATTACCGGGAACAGTAATCGGCTGGGACATATCGGTACCGCCGTGGCCGGTTTTGGCATTTTCTTCATTGGCCTGGATTTCCTGCGTGACGCTTTTGACGGCCTTAGCGAATCGGTACCTCTTGCAGAGCTGGGTGCAGGTCCATTGGCGCTGGCGCTGTTTGTTTTTGCCGGTATTGTAATGACCTTCCTGATGCAGGCCTCCGCAGCGGTCATTGCCATTGCCCTGTCGCTGGTTTACACCGGCAGCATTTCTCTGGCGGCAGCGGCTGCACTGGTTATCGGCGCCAATGTGGGCACCACGACCACTGCCCTGCTGGCATCCATCGGTGCCACATCCAATGCCAAGCGCATTTCGGCCGCCCATGTAATTTTCAATCTACTGACAGGACTGGTCGGTCTGGTGCTGCTGATACTGCTGGGGGGCTTCCTCAACCGGCTGGATCCGGCCCAGTTTGATCTGGTTTCCCTGCTGGCCCTGTTTCACACCCTGTTCAACCTGCTGGGCGTACTGCTGATGTGGCCACTGACCAATCGCATGGTCAACTTCCTTAAACAGCGCTTCCGCACGCAGGAAGAAGACGAAGCAACGCCCCAGTATCTGGACAAGAACATCATCACCACCCCCTCTCTCGCGGTTGAAGCGATTAATATGGAGCTGGCACGCGTCAGCCGCATCTGCAGCCGGATGGCCCGTGAAGCGATCAGCGCTGAGCGCGGTGCCGCTACCCGGCTGCAACAGCAGTCGGACAGTGTAAATCTGTTGATCAGCCGTATCGGTGACTTCAACCAGGAGCTGGCGCGTCAGAACCTGAGTATCGAGATCAGTGAAACACTGCCCATTTCGCTCAGAGTTGCCCGCTACTTCAGCGAAATCGCGCGCCTGTCAGCACGCCTGCCGGAATACTACCCGGTATTCGAGCAGCTCGAGGACCCCGGCGTGCGCAGCAGCGTGCAGGAGTTTCAGCAGGCGGTCATCCACCTGATCGATGCCTGTGAAGTGCGTGAAGACCAGGCGGTTCAGGGCTACGAAGCACACCAAATGATGCGTCAGGTACAGCGTGAATATCAGTACCTCAAGGGCAGCCTGCTGAATCAGACCATTTCCAGCCTGCTCAACACGGCTGATTCGGTTGCGCTGCTGGATGCGCTGAGCCACATTCATCGTTTGGCCGAACAGGCCGAGAAGGCCTCGCGCCACTGGAGCAGTACAACGCCGGTGCAGAAGCGCGCAGCACTGGTTGAGGCGGCCTGATCGGGTATACTGCCGGCTGAATCCTGCGGAGTAGACGATGACCGTCCCACACAGCCACAGTATGACGCCGATCGGTTTTATCCACAGCCCGTTTAGCGAGAAGTTCGGCATTCCGCGCCAGCCCGGACTGGCATCGATTCGCGCCCGTATCGAACTGGTACCCCCCTTTTCAAGCCCTGAAGCGGTACGCGGGCTGGAGCAGTGCAGCCATATCTGGCTGCTGTTTCTGTTCAGCGCAACCTCAGACCGGGGCTGGAGCCCCACCGTGCGGCCACCTCGACTGGGTGGCAACCAGCGCCTGGGTGTATTTGCCACCCGCTCGCCGTTTCGCCCCAATCCCATTGGCCTGTCGCCGGTCCGTCTATGCGGTATCGAGCAAACCGGCGATCGGATCTGGCTTGAAGTGGAAGGGGCCGACCTGCTCGACGGCACTCCCATTCTCGACATCAAGCCCTACCTCCCCTACGCAGACAGCCTGCCTGAAGCGGAGTTTGCTCTGGCGTCACGCATTGAGCGGCTAGAGCTTCCGGTTCATTTCAGCCAGTCGGCGCAACAGGCTTGCCAGATCCATGCAGACCGCCTTGGCCAACCGTTGGCACGGCAGATCAGTGAAGTCCTGCTGTGCGACCCGCGACCGGCTTACAGGAAGCAGGATGAATCAAGAGAGTACGGCATCAGCCTGTACGGCCTGAACATTCGCTTTTGCATCACCCGGGAGCGAATCGACGTAAACAGCATCATTCCTCAGGCTGATCAGGATTGATCCGTAAGGATTAGAGTCCTAGAATATTAGAATAAACTAAATAAAGGAGTCGCCGTCATGACCGAGCAGTCCGGCTCGACACTGTCCGCCCCGCAACGCCTGCAGCACTTCCCCATAGCGCTGATTGCAATGGTAATGGGACTCGGAGGCCTTACTCTCAGCTGGCAGAAAGCAGCCTATACTCTGGGCATGTCGCCACTGGTCGGACAGATACTGCTGGTGGTAACCGCCTGCGTACTGCTGATGATTACCAGCATCTATCTGCTCAAAACCCTGCGCTTCAGCCGCGAGGTAATGGACGAGTTCAACCACCCGATCAAAATCAGCTTTTTTCCGGCATTCTCCATCAGCCTGCTGCTCATCGCTACCGCCACTCTCGAGCTTTCGCCGGCCCTGTCGCGCTACCTCTGGATCAGCGGTGCCATCACTCATCTGCTGCTGACGCTGCATGTGATGACCCAGTGGATACACCACTCTCGGTTCAAGGTTCAGCACAGTACACCTGCCTGGTTTATCCCGGTCGTGGGAAACATCGTCGTGCCGATTGCCGGTGTACAGCACGGCTACACCGAAGCCAGCTGGTTTTTCTTCAGCATCGGTCTGCTTTACTGGCTGGTACTGAAAACACTGATTTTCAACCGGGTGCTGTTTCACGACCCCTTGCCTGAAAAAATGCTGCCTACACTCTTTATCATGATCGCACCGCCTGCGGTTGGCTTTATCTCCTACCTGCAATTGAATCAGGGTATGGTCGACAGTTTTGCACGTATTCTCTACTACACCGCGATGTTCATTACGCTGCTTCTGTTTACCCAGTTGCCGCGTTTTTCACGCATTCGCTTTTTCATCTCCTGGTGGGCCTACAGCTTCCCGCTCGCAGCATTTTGCATCTCGACCCAAATCATGTTGATGAAGACAGGCAGTGAGTTTTTTCTGCTGCTCTCCTGGCTTTCATTGATCGTGGTGACCTTTGTGGTCTGTCTGCTGCTGCTCAAAACCCTGCGCGCAATTACCAGCGGTGCCCTGTTCCAACCAGACTGAGCCCGAAAGGAAGATGCTTTGTGCCCGTCAGCAACGGGTGCTAAGCTGACTCCACGCTCTCCTTAATGGATTTGGAGCCACGAAGGGCCGAACTATGCGCAAGGGTCTTTATGTATTACTGCTTTCCGGCCTTTTCCTGCTGACAGTGCTGTTCCTGCACCAGGTCCGCCAGGACAGAGTGCAACAGTATCTGGAACACGCTTCCACTCTGCTGCAGGCCACCTATGATGCAAGCCTGGAGCGCTACGCGCTGGCAATGGATACGTTTTATACGGATCTGGCCCGGCAGCCTGAACTGATTCAGCTGTTTAATCTCGGCGTCAATGCCGATAATCATTCAGAGCGCTTACTGCTGAGAGAGGAGCTGTATCAACGATTACTCCCACACTATCAGGACCTGGTGCAACGCGGCATTTATCAATGGCAGTTCCATCAGGCAGACGGCACCAGTTTTCTGCGTTTCCATGCTCCCGGCGTTCATGGTGACTCTCTGGCCGAAATCAGGCCTTCACTTCGACGCCTGCAGGAGCAGCCCGAGGCCTGCTACGGTTTCGAGGTAGGACGCTTTTTCATTGGCTTTCGTTTCATTCAGCCACTCATGCTCGACGGCCAGATGATCGGCAGCATGGAAACCGCCGTTTCCTTTGCCCGTATCCGTCAGACACTGGCATCCCTCTCACCACGTCAAACCTTCATCTTTTTGCTTGAGCGCAGTACCGTAGAGTCAGTGCTGCTGGGCGGACCTCAGAATCAGCTGCAACCAGCCCTGATCAGCCCGGATTTCCTGCTCCATACCGACAGCCTGAATGATGCCCTGAACCAGGAGCTGCCACTGGAAACCCTGCGTCATTCGCTGGCTGCCCAACCCGGCATCCGCCAGCAGCTCAAGACAGGGAAGCCCTTTGCAACAGCCACTTACCATCAAGGTACCGGCTATGCAACCGCGTTTATTCCGGTACAAACATTGACCGGCGGACTAGGGGGATACATTCTCTCCATTCACCCGGCACCGCTTCTGACCGGCCTGCAATGGGAGTTTTACACCATGCTGGTGGTCAGCCTACTGGTCACTCTCCTGCTTGGCTCAATGCTGCTTCATCTTCACCAGCAACGGCATGCGATTCAGGTACAGAAATACCGGCTGGACGCCATCGGAGCGGCGGTTGGCGAAGGCATCTATGTTCTGGACACGGAGGGCCGGACTCTATACATCAACAGGGCTGTCAGCCGCCTTACAGGCTATAACGAACAGAAGCTGTATCAGGAAAATCTGCATCAGCTGCTGCATCAGCATGAAGAAAATAACGTGTCACTGCAGCAGTGTCCGATTTTCTCAAGCGCGCTCAAGGGTATTACCTACGAAGGTGATGAGCAGTTCAAAACCCGAACCGGTGAGTTGCTGCCCGTTGTTGTGACCAGTCAGCCGATGATTGAGCGGGGCCAGATCACAGGCGTTGTCACCGTATTCCGCGATATAAGTGACCGCAAGGAGGCAGAGCGCAAACTCAAGCGACTGGCCACCACCGATTCCCTGACCGGCCTGAGTAACCGACGCGCCCTGCTTGAGCGGCTACATGAAGAGCAGCTCCTGAGCAAACGACTGGGGCATCCAAGCAGCCTGCTGATGATTGACTTTGATCATTTCAAGCAGATCAACGACCAGTATGGGCACAATGTCGGCGATCTGGTATTACAGCACTTTGCCAGCCTCGCGCGAAGCTGCCTGCGCGAGACCGATTCGATTGGTCGTCTCGGGGGTGAAGAGTTTGCCATTCTGCTGCCCGGCACCGATCTTGACGGAGCCATGCAGCTGGCAGAGCGTCTGCGTCACCTGCTTGAACTGACACCCACCGAGACGGCGGATGGTCAGGTCCCAATGACACTCTCCATTGGCGTCACCACACTCCATGCCAGTGATACCGGCAGCTCGGAGCTGCTGAGTCGAGCAGACGCTGCCCTGTATCAGGCCAAAAGCGGTGGTCGCAACCGAATTGAAGTGCGCCACTAGTCCTGCCAGAGGTTGCAGCCCGCTACAAAGATCGTTCTAATGACCCCCCTCACACCAGTTCCCAGGAGTGGAGATCACGCATGCGCGGTCCTGATACAGAACAGCTTGCCTTTGACAGTCAGCATATCTGGCACCCCTATTCGTCCATGATCAACCCGCCACCGATGTTCCCGGTGGAGTCCGCTTCAGGTGTACGCCTGCGCCTGACAGACGGGCGTGAGCTGATCGATGGCATGGCCTCCTGGTGGTCCGCCGTACATGGTTATAGCCACCCGGCTCTGAATCGGGCCGCTCACGAGCAAATCGATCACATGTCTCACGTCATGTTTGGCGGGTTGACCCATACACCGGCGATAGAGCTGTCACGCAAACTGGTCGACATGACGCCAGCAGGCCTTGAACGGGTCTTTCTGGCCGACTCCGGTTCGGTTTCGGTTGAGGTTGCGCTGAAGATGGCGATCCAGTACTGGCACGCCCGTGGCAAACCGGAAAAGCACCGCATGATCAGCCTGCGCAACGGCTACCATGGCGATACCTTTGGTGCCATGTCGGTGTGCGATCCGGTGAACGGCATGCATGAGCTGTTCAGTGGTGTACTCAGCCAACAGATCTTTGCGCCACGCCCGGAAACGCCTTTTGACGCCCCCTTCAAGCCCGCCGATATTGCCGAGCTTGAACGTCTGCTCGGCGCACACCAACATGAATTGGCAGCGCTGATTCTCGAACCCGTTGTGCAGGGTGCTGGCGGCATGCGCTTCTATTCCCCTGAGTGGCTGCGCCGGGCACGAGCGCTCTGCGATCAGTATGAGGTGCTGCTGATTGCCGACGAGATTGCCACCGGGTTTGGTCGCAGCGGAGAGCTGTTTGCCTGTAACCATGCCGGCATCAGCCCCGATATCATGTGCCTTGGCAAGGCCCTGACCGGCGGCTACATGACATTGGCGGCCACTCTGGCTACCGCCGAAATTGCCCATACCATATCAGCGGGCAGTTCCGGCTGCTTCATGCACGGCCCCACGTTCATGGCCAATCCGCTTGCCTGTGCCGTGGCACTGGAAAGCCTCAACCAGCTCGAACAGCACGATTGGCGCACTCAGGTAGCACGCATTGAATCAGGCCTGAAGCAGGGACTTGAGCCCGCCCGCTCTTTTGCCAGCGTAACCGATGTGAGAGTGCTGGGCGCGATCGGCGTAATCGAGCGCCATGAGCCGGTTTCGCTGGCGCAGGTACAACCCATGTTTGTCGAAAAGGGAGTGTGGGTACGTCCATTCGGCAGGCTTGTCTATGTGATGCCAGCCTATATCATGACAGATGAAGATCTTGCCACCCTGACCGCCGCCATGGTCAGTGTGATTCAGGAACTTGAGCGGTTGTAAGCAACTTTCAGGAGAGTGCACAAGATGGCCCGGATCAAACTGGATATGCCGGACAATTACCTGTTCAGCACCGAGCTGTGTGTTCGTATCAGCGATATAAACTACGGCGGACACATGGGCAACGACGCCGTACTGTCGATGGTACACGAGGCTCGCCTGCGCTTCCTCAAGCACTACCACTACGCCGAGTTTGATGTGGAAGGGGCTGGTATCATCATGACCGATTCCGCCATCGTCTATAAGGCGGAAGGTTTCCATGGTGATCGTGTACAGGTGGACGTAACGGTGGCCGACTTCAACAAGTACGGCTGCGACCTTTACTATCTGCTGAGCAACAAGGACACGGCGGTGGAGATCGCGCATGCCAAAACCGGCATCGTATTCTTCGATTACACCGCCCGCAAGGTGGTTGCCGTGCCCGAAGGCTTTCGCAACAAGATGCTCAGGGAGTCCTGAGCATCTTCCTATTCGCCATCATCGTAGTTGTAATTGATGTGTGACAGGTTTTCAAAACGGGTGTACTGACCGATAAACGCCAGACGTACAGAACCAATGGGACCGTTACGTTGCTTACCGATAATGATTTCAGCGGTACCCTTGTCCGGGCTGTCCTCGTTGTACACCTCGTCACGGTAGATGAACATGATCACGTCCGCGTCCTGCTCGATCGCACCGGACTCACGCAGGTCGGAGTTCACCGGGCGCTTGTTGGGCCGCTGCTCAAGGCTGCGGTTCAACTGCGACAGAGCCACAACGGGACAGCTCATCTCCTTGGCCAGGGCTTTCAAGGATCGTGAAATCTCTGATATTTCCTGGGTACGGCCTTCACTTTTACCGGTTTTGAGGGTCATCAGCTGCAGGTAATCGACCATGATCATGGCCAGATCACCATGCTCACGCACGATACGGCGGGCACGGGTACGCATCTCGTTGGGGCTGATACCGGGCTGGTCATCAATAAACAGCGGCTTGTTCTTGAGCATGTTGACCGCCGTTGTCAGCTTGGGCCAATCATCCTCTTCAAGCTGACCGTTACGCACCTTGGTCTGATTGATACGACCGAGCGATGACAACATACGCGTTACCAACTGGTCCGCCGGCATCTCCAGCGAGAACACCAGTACCGGCTTCTCCGTCGCCATCAGGGCATTCTCGACCAGGTTCATGGCGAAGGTGGTTTTACCCATTGAGGGACGTGCCGCCACGATCACCAGATCCGACTTCTGCAGACCGCCGGTGCGATCATCCAGATCATCAAAACCGGTGGTGACACCCGTGAGGGAATCCGCATTGTTGAACAGCTCGTCAATCCGGTCCACCGCTCGCTTAAGCAGCGGATTTACCCCCTCGGGACCTCCCTGATTGGGTCGATTTTCCGCAATCTGGAAGATTTTCTGCTCGGCCTCGTTGAGGATTTCATCAGAGGCGCGACCGCCGGGATGAAACGCACTGTCGGCGATCTCATTGGCTACGCTGATCATCTGCCGCAGCAGCGAGCGGTCACGCACGATTTCGGAGTAGGCGCGGATATTGGAGGTACTGGGGGTATTGCGAGCCAGAGTGACCAGATACTCCAGACCACCTGCGCTTTCCAGCTCAGCTGTACGGTCCAGTTCTTCCGACAGGGTGACTACATCGATCGGTCGGCCTTCATCGATCAACTTCTGCATGGTGCGGAAGATCATGCGGTGATCGCCGCGGTAGAACTGATCTTCCAACAATACTTCCGATACCGTATCCCAGGCGTTGTTGTCCAGCATCAGGCCGCCCAGAACCGACTGCTCGGCCTCAATCGAATGGGGTGGCTGCTTGATCTGCTCCAGCACCTCGTCGTTCAGATCTGCCATTTCCACCTGATCACGCCTCCTGAGTTATGCAATATCGCCACTTTTATGCGCCCCGCTCTCGCGGCATACCTGCATCCTGCACATAACCGCTCTTTTGCATCCCTACAATCGCAGGTATACCGTACGCCCTGCACATAAAAAAAGCACTGCGCAGTATATACCACGCAGTGCCTTTTCTTAACCGGGTTGCTGTGCGAAATTATTCGCCGGCAATAACCAGTTTGATGGTGGCGGTCACTTCAGGGTGTACCTGAATGTCGACGTCGAATTCGCCAACGTGACGGATCGCACCTTCCGGCAGACGTACTTCGCTCTTGTCAGCCTGAACGCCGGCAGAGCTCAGCGCTTCCGCGATATCACGGGTACCGATGGAACCGAACAGTTTACCCTCGTCACCGGCTTTGGTAACCAGAGACAGTTCGAGTTCGTTCAGCTGTTCGGCGCGAGCCTGGGCCTGAGCCAGCTTGTCAGCGGCTGCTTTTTCCAGCTCGGCACGACGCTCTTCGAACCTGGCGACATTATCAGCGGTAGCCGGTACGGCTTTACCCTGAGGAACCAGGTAGTTACGGCCAAAGCCCGATTTAACGGCGACCTTGTCACCCAAATTACCCAGCTTACCGATATTTTCGAGCAGAATAACTTCCATCTCGTAAAACCTCTTGTTCTGCAACGGCTGCAGTCTTGAATCCCGGCTGCTGCACGCAATCTCCGGGCAGCAGCATTAAACTAGTCTGGCAGCACTGTGTGCTGCCTCCGGCTGTATCAACCGACGCTTAAACGTCGTGGCTGTCGGTGTACGGCAGCAGAGCCAGGTAGCGGGCGCGCTTGATAGCGGTGGCCAGCTGACGCTGATAGCGTGCCTTGGTACCAGTGATACGGCTCGGAACGATTTTGCCGGTTTCAGTGATGTAGCCTTTCAGGGTATCCAGATCCTTGTAATCGATCTGTTTTACGCCTTCAGCGGTGAAACGGCAGAACTTGCGACGACGGAAAAAACGTGCCATCTGAACTTCTCCAATAAATAGGGTTAACGATTACTCTTCAGCAGCTTCTTCAGAGCTGTCATCGGCAGAACTGTTGTCCTGCTTCTGCTCTGTACGCTCTTCGCGACGCGGCTTGCGCTCTTCGCGAGACTCTGCTGCCTTGATCGG
>Ga0209345_10001099_pt1 | contig 33422 bp, 29 predicted proteins | sample Cruoilmetagenom7_FD_187294 | JGI IMG/M metagenome (GOLD analysis project Ga0209345, IMG submission 187294) | Oil polluted marine microbial communities from Coal Oil Point, Santa Barbara, California, USA - Sample 7 (SPAdes) (version 2) | ecosystem: Environmental > Aquatic > Marine > Oil seeps ...
CCAGTGAGGCGAGCAGTTCCTGACCGCCTCACTGGACTGCGCCCTGTTTGCGCAGAACGTCATCGTTGCAGCCGAATCTCTGGGGCTTGGTGGTGTTTATATTGGCGGTCTGCGCAACAGGATTGCGGATGTGGCCGAGCTGCTGGAACTGCCCGAGCTGGTCTATCCGGTGTTTGGTCTGTGCCTGGGCAAGCCGGATCAGAACCCGGAAGTCAAACCACGCTTGCCGCTGTCGGTGGTGCTTAAGCAGGACCGCTACGATGACAGCCAGGATGAGGCAGTGATCCGTGAATATGATGTCGCGGTGCGCGAATATTACCGTACCCGTACCGGCGGCAACAAAGAGATGAGCTGGAGTGAGCAGATTTCCGGCATGCTGGTCAAGGAAGCGCGACCACACATGCTACCCTTCCTGCAGGCACGGGGTTTTATCAAGCGCTGATTTTTTGCCTGCCGCCCGTGCAGGCTGATTCCGGCTCGTCTATGCTGAACGCAGGTGCCCACCGCAACCGAAACGGTGGGCTCTGTCGAGTTTCAGCCTGAGGAGCGTCACCATGCCCGGCAACCATATCGACACACTGCTGCAGCAGCTTGAACATGAATCCCATCGCCGTTCCCGTTTGCAGACCATCACCTTGCCGATCGAACAGGAAGATCTGGTTCGTTTGCAGGCACTGGCGGAAGTGTACGGCATGGATATTACTGAGCTGACACCTGTCCTTCTGCACACGATTCTGACCGACATCGAAGCACATATGCCATACAAACCCGGCAAAAAGGTGATTCGGGTGGAGGATGACGAGCCCATTTATGAAGATGTGGGCCCAACCCCCCGTTACCTTGCCGCCAAGCGCAAACACGAGAAAGTGTGCGCCTGAGCTTGTCACGACCGAGTGGCTGGCGGACAATTGTTATCCTGTAACACAGACAGGACTCTCTTGTGCCCGCACAGCCACTTCGCTCCGTTCCCACCAACATCATCACCGGGTTTCTCGGCAGCGGCAAAACCACCGTCATCAACCATCTGCTGAGCCTCAAACCCGCCTCAGAACGCTGGGCCGTGCTGATCAACGAATTTGGCCAGATCGGTGTCGACGCCAGTTTGGTCACCCACTCCGATGGGGTCGAAATACGTGAACTGGCAGGCGGCTGCCTCTGCTGCGCACTGGGTCCGAGCCTGCCGATCACACTGGCCACACTGCTCCGCAAGGCCCGCCCGCACAGACTCTTGATAGAACCCACCGGGCTTGGCCATCCGGCACGTATCGTCGATATTCTGCAGGGAGCGCAATTTGCCTCCGTGCTGGATCTTCGCAGCATCATCTGCATGTTGGATCCCGCCGTGCTAAACCAGCCCGATGTGCTGCAAAAATCCGGTTTTCTGGACCAGCTTAATCTGGCTGACCTGATTGTACTCAACCGCACCGATCTGGCATCCCCCGAGCTGACACAGGAGGCATGCGATCTTTCGCAGCACCTGTTTCCCCCCAAGCAGGGGGTCCTCACGGTTGATCGAGGGCAGCTGGATCTCGCCTGGCTCGATCTGGTGCACGATGGCCAGCTAAGCGCACAGTTTCCCGAGGCGCATGCCGAGCCCGCGAAAGCCAATCCACTGCTGACACCGGTAGTATCACAGCCACAACAGCCACCGCACCCTGGACGGCCACTGTTCAAGCAAGGACAGGCCCAGGGTTATTTCAGTTATGGCTGGGTTTTCGCGGCCGAAGACCGTTTTGACTACAGCGCCATCCGCGCGACTCTCGACAGTTTGAATGAGGTCATTCGCATCAAGGCTGCGCTGGCGATCGGTCATGCGTGGGTGGGCTACAATCGCAATCGAGGGGATACAGGCGCAGAGGTTAGCGAGCTGGCTTGGCGCCGAGACTCACGTATCGAAATACTCGCCGACCGGCAGATGGACGGCTCCAAGTTGGAAAAGCACCTGCTGGCTTGTCTGCATTAGACAGCAGGGGCGGTACGGCCCGTCCTGTCAGTTCCAGTTCAGCCGCGGCAACCAGAGAACAACCGACGGGAACATGATGCACAGTCCGTCAAAATCCTTGATGTCGTTGATGTCCTTGTTGTAACAACCGCCGGTTTCCTGTGACGAAATGCAGCAGGGCAGTACTTTTACGTTGTACAGATCATAGGCACTTTGCAGAATTTCAGCACCGCTCCAGCCCATATAACCGATCCAGTCCCAGCCGGCCGGAATCTTCCCGGAATACATGGCGTTAAAGACTTCAGGCCGGCACCAGATCACCGGGGTTATGCACCTTCAGCTTAACCTTGCCTTCAGTTACCGTTTCCAGTTCCTTGGCAAAACGCACAGCGCCTGCCTTAATGAAAATATTAGTGTTGAACGTGTTTGCCACATCGAGCCAGGCAGTGCCGGCTGCCTACAGAGTGGTTGAAAGCGCAAGCGCTGCCACACCTGCGCCGATTGCAGTTGTCATGGAGAGTACTGACTCATGATTTCACTTCCTGTTGTTATTGATTCGGTTGAAACCTGAATGCATTACCCCGGCCTGACACCGGGGTAATTTCGGTTACTTCATGGAAATTGTAGTATTGACCCCAAGCGACTCGCTGTCAGGTTCAAACCAGCGTGAGGTTACGGTTTTGGTCTGAGTCCAGAATTGAATCGCCTGCTTGCCGTTGGGGCCGAGATCACCCAGCTTGGATGCTCTGGAACCGGTGAAACTGAAGAAAGCCACCGGTACAGGAATCGGCACATTGATGCCCACCTGTCCCACATCAATATCATTTTCGTAACGACGTGCCGCCCAGCCGGAGCTGGTGAAGATGGAGGTGCCGTTACCATTGGGGTTGGCGTTGATGAATTCGATGGCCTCATCCAGCGTATCCACCGCGACCACACACATCACCGGACCAAAGATCTCTTCGCTGTAGATGCGCATTTCAGGCGTAACATCAGTAAAGATGGTGGGGCCGACAAAATTGCCGTTCGGATACCCGTCAACGCTGACCGTGCGACCATCCAGTGCCAGCGTTGCGCCCTCGGCCACACCGGAGTCGATCAGGCTGACCACACGGTCTCGCGCCTGCGGCGAAACCAGCGGCCCCAGGTCGGCATCACGCTGGGTTCCAGGGCCGATTTTCATCTCTCTGGAGCGTTCAATAATCTCGGGCAGCCACTCTTTGGCTTCGCCGACCAGTACCACCACCGAGTTGGCCATGCAGCGCTGGCCCGCGGCCCCGAAGCAGGAACCGATCACATTGTTGATCGCCTGACTGCGGTTCGCGTCCGGCATGATCACGCAGTGGTTCTTGGCTCCCATCATGGACTGCACGCGCTTGCCTGCAGCACCGGCACGATTGTAGATATGCGTGCCCACATGGGTGGAGCCGATAAACGACAGCGCCTTGATATCGGGATGGTCGCAGATCATGTTGGCCACATCAGCGCCGCCATGAACCACATTCAGTACACCGGCCGGAATGCCGGCCTCATGCGCCAGTTCTACCAGACGCATGGTTGAGGTTGGATCCTGCTCGGAAGGCTTGAGTACAAAGGTATTGCCGGTGGCAACTGCCAGCGGGAACATGAAACTGGGCAACATCACCGGGAAGTTGAAGGCAGTTATGCCTGCCCCTACGCCCAGCGGCTGCTGCAGAGAATATACATTCACACCACCGGCGGCATTCTCGGCGATTTCCCCCAACTGCAGTGAGGTGATGGAGCAGGCATGCTCGATCACTTCAAGACCACGGCCCACTTCACCCTCGGCATCGGGCAGCGTCTTGCCATGCTCTTCGGTAATCAGAGCCGCCAGCTCTGCGGTGTGCTCGCGGACCAGTGCCTGGAATTTCAGCATGATGCGCATCCGCTGGGCCAAAGAAACCTTGCGCCAGCTTTTGAATGCCTCCTTGGCTGAAGCCACTGCACGATTCACTTCATCCACCGTGGCAAAAGGAACTCGGGCGACCACCTCCTGAGTGGCCGGGTTGATGACATCACGCCACTCCGGGCTCTGCGAACGGACTGGCTGACCATCAATGAAAAGCGGGATTTCTCGAACCGACATCTACCTGATCTCCTTATATTTTTTGTGTACTCAGGCAAAACAGAACAGTGTCTGCAGCTGCTTTCGAGTCTAGCGGCGCATCCTGTTGACAGACAACGGCCATCCAAGCACATTGGTTGTGCAAAAATGCACAAGGAAAACTCCATATGCTTAATTGGCAGGACATCCAGATTTTTCTCGAAGTCGCCCGCGCCGACCGGCTGACCGATGCAGCCCGCCGATTAACCATAGACCATTCAACGGTATCGCGTCGTATCCGTCGTTTTGAAACCGAGCTCAATACGCAGCTGTTCGAGCGCAGCACCCATGGTTACAGATTGACCGCCGCCGGTGAGCAGCTGCTGCTGTTTGCTGAGGAGATGGCGCGACAGGTCACGGGGGCCAGCGAGAGCATCAGTGACCAGAACCTTCAGGTCAGCGGCCAGATCCGCCTCGGCGTGACCGAGGGCTTTGGCACCTACGTTATCACCCCTCTGCTGAGTGTATTCCAGCGCCGCTATCCTGAGCTGACGGTCGAGCTGCTGGCCCTTCCCCGTGCCGTCAACCTTAGCCGTCATGAAGCCGACCTGGCGATCACTATCGATCGTCCGCGTAACGCCGAAATGGTGGTTTCCCGGCTGTGCCGCTACCGACTGCAGCTGTATGGTGAACAGGGGTATCTGGATCGAAAGGGACGTCCGGCCGGGGTTGATGCGCTGTCAGGCCTTGACCTGATCGGTTATGTGGACGACCTGATCTTCAGTGATCAACTGTGCTACCTGGACCCCCTGCTGCGAGAGTTGCCGACACCGCCCCGCTTTGCCCAGCGCAGCACCAGTATTATCACTCAGCTGCACGCCGTGCTGGCAGGCACGGGGCTGGCGGTGCTGCCCTGTTTCATGGCTGAGCAGGACCCTCGACTGGAGCCTTTGCTCAAGCCCGAGATCGATATCTGTCGCGAGTTCTGGATAGCCGCCCGCGCAGAACAGCGCCAACTGTTGCGGGTACGCCTGCTGTGGCAGTTTTTGAAGGATGCGATTGAACTGAATCAGCCCTGGCTGATGGGAGAGAGCGATACTGGCCTGCAGTTGCCGCTGTCAGTACCTTTGGTGCAGCAGACGTAATAACAATGGATATGAACAGAACAGCGGGCATGACGCCCGCTGTTGGAATCCGGACTGTCGATGCTCAGGCAACAACAGTGACGTTTTCAGCCTGCGGGCCTTTCTGACCCTGAGTAACTTCGAAAGTTACTGTCTGGTTTTCCTGCAGAGAACGACGACCAGTACCGTTGATGGCACGGAAGTGAACGAATACGTCCGGGCCGTTTTCCTGCTGGATAAAGCCGAAGCCTTTTTCATCGTTGAACCACTTGACGGTACCAGTTACGAGCTGTGACATTTTTTGCCTCTTTCTTTTGCATGTACACCAGCCATTGGCTGGCTTTTCTTATGGTTGGATGCACCAAAGGTGCGATCCAGTCGCTAAAGGCTCGAAACACCGTTCGAACCCCTTGATACCGGAACCTGCTGGTCACCGGCCTCTTTCAGCGTCCGGGCATCATGCCCGAATGCGGAAATCTTCCCTGGTATTGGCACACTCAGGTAACACTGTGACAGCACTGCAGCCTGTTGCCATACAGCCTGACCGACTCTGTTTGCAATTCCATGACACACGCAACCCTGCCCGGCCTGTCATGTGTACAAGGCAGCAGACGATAAAAACAAGGGGGGCTTCAGGAACGCTGACAACAGAGATAGCGTTCTTCAGAATCGCCATGGAATGGCTGAAGAGGGAGCGGCCGACACCTGAACCGGTAACGCTGGTTGTGGTGCCTGTATCACGGGCGGCAAAAGCGCCGCTGAATGGCTGTCGTATCAAGTAACTCAAACTCCGGGCCGATGTCATATCGGCTGTCCGGCTGCCCGCAGGCGGCTATTTCACTAGCACCGGATTTAAACGCTTTCCAGCATAATACCCAAGTTCAGAGCAAATACAATGCCGCCTCAGCGAATTTTTTCAGGCCCGACTACCCTGCTGTCTGCGCCCCGGCGCCGGCTTTTTACGCCCACTCTTTTTGCCCTGTGCGTTACCTGCACGCGGTGGCAAACCGGTATGCTGGGTCAACAGCTTGCCCTTGCCGGCACGGTTTGATGTGGGCGAGTTCTTGCGCCGCGGGCTGACATGGCGGGCATCTTCGGGCTGCTCGGCCGGGATCAACTGTTTTTCGCCATCACCGATCAGATCGGCCCGCCCCATCGCCGTCAGCGCTTCACGCAGCAGCGGCCAGTTGTCCGGGTCGTGCCAGCGCAGGAACGCCTTGTGCAGCCGGCGCTGACGCTCTCCCTTTACGGTTTCGACCTTCTCGCCGCTCTTCTTGTAGGTCAGCTTGCGCAGCGGGTTGCGGCCGGTGTGATACATTGCCGTGGCGGTGGCCATCGGTGAGGGGTAGAACGCCTGCACCTGATCCGCCTTGAAACCACTGCGCTTGAGCCAAAGCGCCAGATTCATCATGTCTTCATCGCTGGTACCCGGGTGAGCAGCGATAAAATAGGGAATCAGGTACTGGTCCTTGCCCGCCTCTTTCGAGAACTTCTCGAACATGCGCTTGAAGGCATCGTAGGTACCGATGCCGGGCTTCATCATCTTGTCGAGCACACCGCGCTCGGTGTGTTCAGGCGCGATTTTCAGGTAGCCGCCCACATGGTGGGTGACCAGCTCACGCACGTATTCGGGATCTTCCACCGCCAGATCGTAGCGCAGGCCTGAGGCGATCAGGATCTTGTTCACCCCCTTGAGGTCACGCGCCTTGCGATACAGTGAGGTCAGCGCACCGTGATCGGTGTTCAGGTTCTGGCAGATACCGGGGAACACACAGGAGGGCTTGCGACAGGCGGCCTCGATCTCGGGGCTTTTGCAGGCCAGTCGATACATGTTGGCGCTGGGGCCGCCAAGATCCGATATCACGCCGGTAAAGCCCGGCACTTTGTCACGAATCTCTTCGATCTCGTTCAGAATCGACTCATGGGAGCGGTTCTGGATGATGCGCCCTTCATGCTCGGTGATGGAGCAGAAGGTACAGCCGCCAAAGCAGCCACGCATGATGTTGACCGAAAAGCGGATCATCTTGTAGGCCGGAATCTCCGCCTTGCCATAGGCCGGGTGCGGCACGCGCTGATACGGCAGACCGAACACATGGTCCATCTCGGCCGTGGTCAGCGGGATCGGCGGCGGGTTGAGCCACACTTCCTGATCGCCGTGCAGCTGCACCAGTGCACGGGCGTTACCCGGGTTGGTTTCCAGATGCAACACCCGGTTGGCGTGAGCGTACAGCACCGGATCGTTGCGCACTTTTTCATAGGACGGAATCCGGATCACGGTCTGGCTGCGATCAAGCTTCACCCGTGGCTCGATATGCAGGATCTGCACTTCGTCCTCGCCGTCCATCTCGGCGCTTTCGCCTCCCTCTCGGCCATTCTCAAGCTGACAGGCCTCAAGGTCCCGGGTATTCACATAGGGGTTGATGATCTTGTCGATCTTGCCGGGGCGGTCAATACGGGTGGAATCGATCTCCATCCAGCCCTCGGGGGTGTCCTTGCGCACAAAGGCGGTGCCGCGCACATCGGTGATCTCGCTGACCGGCTCACCCCGGGCGATGCGATGCGCCACTTCCACCACCGCACGCTCGGCGTTGCCGTACAGCAGCAGATCGGCACGGGCATCGAGCAGGATGGAACGGCGCACCTTGTCCTGCCAGTAGTCATAGTGGGCGATGCGACGCAGCGAGCCTTCGATGCCGCCAAGAATAATCGGCACCTCCTTGTAGGCTTCGCGGCAACGCTGGCTGTAGACCAGGCTGGCACGATCCGGCCGTTTGCCCGCCTTGCCGCCCGGCGTATAGGCGTCGTCGGAGCGAATCTTGCGATCAGCGGTATAGCGGTTGATCATCGAATCCATGTTGCCGGCAGCAACACCGAAGAACAGGTTCGGCTTGCCCAGTGCCTTGAAGGCATCGGCGGAATGCCAGTCGGGCTGGGCAATAATGCCCACCCGGAAGCCCTGCGCTTCCAGCAGGCGACCGATGATCGCCATGCCAAACGATGGATGATCCACGTAGGCATCACCGGTGACGATGATGATGTCGCAGCTGTCCCAGCCAAGCTGATCCATCTCCTTGCGGGACATGGGCAGAAAGGGCGCCGGGCCAAAGCATTCGGCCCAGTATTTGGAATATTCGTAGATCGGAGTGACAGCGGACATGGACGACTCTGCGCTAAGGGTGAATCAGGGCGCGAGAGTATAGCGCACTTTTTGATCAGTGCCGATCTTCAGCCCCCGTCAAATGGAGATCTTCACACCGGTGTCAGGTGATTATCCCAGCGGATGCTGTCAGCGCTGATCTGCTGCAACTGCCGGCTGCCGGGTGTCAGTCGATATACGCCCCCCATTCCCGATGTGCAGATGAAGCCTCCTTCGGGCAGAGGCAGAACGCCCGATACATCCTCCAACTCAATACTGTGCAGATAGCGCCGCTGGCGATAGTCCAACAGAACCATACGATTTCCGCGCGGAGCCGTGACGGCTACCACCCCGGTCGCCGCATCCATCACTACGCTGGCAATATAATTGCGCAACACCTGTTGATCTGCATCCGGCAGACGGATCTCTTCAAATCGCTGCCGCTCCACATCAAGCCAGGCGATCAGGCTGGGCTGCTCCCACTCCGGCCCCTCAAACTGGTAGCCCGCCATCACGATTCCCTCGGGGCTGATATCCAGATGGTGTATGCTGAGCTGGTGGTGTGAGGGCTGGTGCCGCTGCGTGACCTCTTCCTTGAGACGATTCACCACCAGCAGGGCCGGCTGCATCCGATCGAGATTGAGTTTGATCCGGCCATAGTCGGGATGGGTCTGGATACCGCCGGCGGCAATCACCAGATCTCGACCATTGGGGTGCAGCCTCACTTCATGAGGATCCATCACACCCAATCGAATCTGGCCAACCTGACGGTAGCCCTGTGCTGCGGCGTAGACGTTGAGCACCCCTTCGCTTTCTTCATAGCGGTGTGCCGTTGCATAGAGCAGGTCACCGTCGGGCGAAAATGCCCCGTGGCCGTAGAAGTGCTCACCCGGCTCAGAGGTTACTACCTGAACCAGCCGGCCCTGTTTCGTATCGATAATATTGAGCTGCCGGCCGGGTCTGCGCGAGAAAAAGGCCACTTCATCAGAGGCCGGGCGCGCGCAGCCCGCATGACAACGCTCGGTCACCTCAAGATTGTGGACAACTCTTCCCTGCACATCCGCGATCAGCACACGATGATCACCTGCAGCCGTTTTGGCAGCACTGATGAAGTATCCTTCCCGGGTTTGCGCCAGCAGCCCCGGGGACAGCGATGCCAAAGCGGCTGCAGAAGCCGCACCCAGCAGAAAGTCACGACGCTTGAGCATGCTCAGTCACCGTCGCTGGAGTTGAAGCCCTTCACAATGCCCAACTCGACCGCAACACGATCATTGAGATGGATCACCAGTGCATCGATGCTGACAAACAGCGACTGCAGTTGCGCATAGCCCCCATCGTTCTGAAGCAGCGTCTTCATGCCGGCCGGCAGCACGCGGGATTTTTCGAGTGCCGTTGCCAACCGCTCCCGGGTTTCCTGCAGCAGTTCCGGGGACGAATCTTTCAAAATCGGCTCAAGCCCGGGCATGAAATACCGATCCAACCCTTCCAGGGTCGCTCGAATGGTGGCCAGCGATTGCTCACTGCGCCAGGCATCCGCCAGAAAATGCACACGCCGGTTGTTGCCGGACAGCCCCATGGGATCGCCAAGGCGCTTGTCTCGGATGATTTCGGTCGCATGGATCGCCGATTTCACCATATCGGAGCTGTACTCCGTACGCGACTCGAAATGAGACCGGAACTGCTGCCAGTTCTGCGCCAGCGTTTTGGCATTGGCTTCAAGCTGGGCGCCGATAACAGCCGCTACCGGGCAGGCACTGCCGGGGCCGTTTCTGGCCTCATGCTCAAACAGCAGATATTCCAGCGCCGGAAAGCCTTTTACCGCAACCCCTTCGGCACTCAGCACTTGAGCCGTCACGGGTGTTTCGCTGCGCAACAGCATCTGGCTCTTGCGGGCAATCAGGTTCTTTTTGTCCGGCCAGAACTGCATCTGCCAGCCCATGCTGTTCTGCTCGATCGGTCCAAACTCGACAAAGCGGACGGCCTGCCAGGCCATGAATGCCTCTGTCCACTGCTGTCGGACATCCGCCTGTCCTGTTGTGTCGGGAGCCGCACAATACTGATTCAGTGCTTCGGACAACTGTCCCGATGCACTGGCCAACTCAGCATATCCCTGCGACAAACCGGCATGCCAGCGCGGCAGCGATGTTTCCGCCTGTGCCGTCAAAGGCAGCAGCAAGGCAGCGATACAGACCAGCTTTTTCATCATAAAGACTCCAGAAAGGTGATCAGTGCCGTGCGGTGCTCCGCATCCAAAGCCCGGTACACTTCTTTAGCCGCTTGAGCTTCACCACCGTGCCAGAGGATCGCCTCTTCCAGCGTTCGGGCACGGCCATCATGCAGGAAACCGGCACGCGGGTTGATCAGCTGTGTCAGCCCAATGCCCCACAATGGTGCTGTACGCCACTCCCGACCACTGGCCAGAAACTCCGGTCGATTGTCTGCCAACCCCGGCCCCATGTCGTGCAACAGCAGGTCGGTGTAGGGCCAGATCTCCTGCCCGCTCAGATCCGGCCTACCATCCACCTGACCCGTGACATGACGCGGTGTATGACAGGCCGCACAGCCGGCCTCGTTGAACACCTTCGCACCGGTCTGTACGGTGGCATCATCCATATTGCGTCGTTCAGGCACCGCCAAACTGGAGGCATAAAAGCCGACAAAGTTGGCGATCTTGTCGCTGACTTCGATGTCGCCACCGTTGGGGAAGCGCTCACAGCCTTGCTCGGGGGTACAATCGGTATGCGGTGCGAGTGTCGACGTCAGCCCCATATCGCCGGCAAACGCACCCATGCTTTGCTGCATCACATTGGGCTCGGCCGCCTTCAGACCAAAGCGTCCCAACACTCCGCCGGTTTTGGTAGCCTTGTCCCAGACACGGTTGGCTCGACCGGAGATACCATCGCCATCGCGGTCATCCGGGTCTTCCGCTGCCAGCAGGCTCGCCTCCGGGATGGCCTCCAGCAGCCCCAGACCAATCATGGGGGGAGCTACACGCGGTGAGGTCAGCAAGCCCTCAGGCAGGGGGCCGTAGCGCGGGTTTTCGATGGTGAAAATCGGCTCACGCAGCTTTACAACCGTACCGTCAGCCAGCACTTCTTCACGCTCTTTCCATTCCAGCAACAGATCAGCTTCAGGCTCCATGCCCGGAATGGCAGCCGTCTGCAGCTGGGTACCGTATATCGGCGCAGGGATAAAGCCGTGCTGACGAATAGCTTCGGCATTCAGATTCGGATCTCCCGATACCGCCAGACGCAGGAAGATGGAAACCGGCGGTTCATCCGGCTCATGCGGATGGCCACGACCATCCTTGAGGTGACACCCCTGACAGGAGTTGGTATTGAACAGTGGCCCCAGGCCGTCACGGGCGTCGGTGCTGGCGGGCGCAATCACCCAGGGGTTGCGAAAAAAGCTGTTGCCGACGCTGAAGTTGAGCCTTTCACTCATGGCCAGATTGGCCTGTGGCAGTGAATAGGCGTTGTGATCGGACTGGGCCACACTGCCCTCGCCACCACTTTTGGGAGTGGTTTGTACCGGGTAATCCGGTTGAGCCATGCTGACGGACGCCAGCGGCAGCAAAAGGGCAAGCAGCCCGCTGCGTAAGATAGTCATCGCTGTATTCTCGCGCTTGCCGATCGGGCATCCCTGCCCGACACAACTGGGGGGTATCGTCACGATCAGAAGTTGTGGCCGGCGGTATCCGGCTCAAGTGATGTAATGCCAAGCGTACCGGCCATCCGCTCAATGCTGCCGGTCTGATTGACCAGTGCTGCAATCGCCGCATTGATAATTTCGCTGCCGCGCGCGTTACCCGGTGCGATCATCATGTCGAACGGCATGGGGGATTCACTGCTCTCGGCCGTTGCACGCATCACCTCCAGCGCGTGCATGCTGGCATCCAGATCGGATTTCAAACGCAGATCCAGGGACACATCCTGTCCGGCCACCAGATCAGACAGGGACGGACCTTTCAGTTCCTCGCCGCTGGTGCTGACATAGCGGCCAAGATATACGTTCTGAATTCCCTTGCCGTTGTAGTAATGCGAGTTGTGCGTATTGTCACTGAAGCAGTCGTGCTCGTCCTCGTAGGAGTTGGCCTCGAGGGCAACCTTCATGCGCTCACCGGCCAGCTCACCCAGCGACAAGGAGCCCATACCGAACAGCATGCGTCGCAGCACTTCGGCGGGCTCGGTTGCCAGCAACTCAGCCCTATAGTTGTCCTGCACCCCCGGCGCCCACTGATCGACCATCCACTCCAGGTCCTGCACCAGCAGCTCGGATGCGGCTGCAAGGTACTGACCACGACGGTCGCAGTTGCCGTTGGTGCACTCGGCACCCTGAATATAATCGGTCACCGGACGCTCACCGGCACCGGGAACAAAGCCGTTCAGGTCCTGCCCCCAGAGCAGAAATTCAAGGGCATGATAGCCACTGGCCACGTTTGCCTCGGAACCGCCGATCTCGTTCAGATCAGCCAACAACTGTGGCGTGATCTCACTGACATCAATGGCTTCACCCCCTACCTGAAGGCTTTCGTTGGCAATGATATTGGCCAGTGCACCTTCGTTCCCCAGTTCGTACTGGTAATCGGCCTCCTTGACGTAATCGATCATGCCTTCATCCAGAGGCCAGGCGTTCAACTGCCCTTCCCAGTCATCGACAACGGCATTGCCGAAGCGGAACACTTCAGACTGCTGGTAGGGCACCCGCGCCTGAATCCAGGCATCGCGCGCGGCCTGCAGATTTGCATCCGTTGGCTCAGCCAGCAATCTGACAATCGCCTGCTGCAATGCCTGGGCGGTGATCAGCGAATCCCTGTAAGTGGCATGCGCCAGGTCAGCATAATGCACCGCCACCTGTCGCGGTGTGACAGCCTGCTGGCTGGCAGCAGACTGCTCAACCGCCTGTATGGGCTGGGCATTCACGGATACCTGCTCGGCTTCCGATTGATTACAGGCCGTCAGCACAACAGATGCGGATATGACCAGCGCAAGGGGTTTCCAGGTAAAGCGCGATGACATGAGACAAGCTCCCTATGACCAGTATTGATAATGAGTTAGATTACTATTAACTATATTGTCTGTCTTATTTATTAAGAACACAATACCTGCCATGGCCGTAATCCTCGTGGTCACAAAAAATACACAGTCAGGGCAACAGGAGGGGGTGCAGCCCGAGTGGTCATATCCACTCGGGCTGCAGGCTGCATGAGTGCAGAAGAAGGGGCGTAATCAGTGAGGCGCGCGTGCCATGGCACGAGGCCAGCCAATCGCAATCGAAACCACGGCGGCGGCCGCCAGTAGCCAGCAGTAATGGATATTACCGGCGATCAGCAGTGGCGAAAGCCCGGCGATGGAGCCGGCCAGCAGTACTTGCGCACCATAGGGCAACATGCCCTGTATCACGCAGGAGAAGATATCCATCAAGCTGGCACTGCGGCGCGGGTCAACCCCGTAGCGTTCGGCAATGTCCCGTGCCAAACCACCGGAAATGATGATGGCGACCGTATTATTGGCCGTGCAGATGTTGGTCAGCACCACCGCTGCACTGATACTGACTTCACCGGAGCGGCGATGCTTCTTCGGATCACTACTCTGGCGCGTCAGCCTGTCAATCATGCCGGACAGCCAGACCAGACCGCCCTGAGATTTCATCAGCGCGCCCAACCCCCCAATCAGCAGCGACAGGATCAGGATCTCCTGCATGCCGGTATAACCGGCATAGATATCCTTGGACCATTGGGCAATTGAATACCCATCGGTCGCAAACAGACCCACACCGCCGGCCAGTAAAATCCCGACAAACAGCACCGCCATCACATTCAGGCCCGAGAGAGCCAACACCAGCACCGCCAGATAGGGCAACACCCGGATCAGCTCATATTCACCCGGCGCCTCCACTCGGGCACTGCTGCCCTGAATGTAGAGCCAGACCAATGTCAGCAGCGCTGCCGGCAGGGCAATCTTGAAGTTGAGCCGAAACTTGTCCTTCATCTCACAGCCCTGGGTACGGGTCGCGGCGATGGTGGTATCGGAGATGATCGACAGATTATCACCGAACATGGCCCCACCGACCACGGTTCCGATCGCCAGCAGCAATGACAGATCAGTCGCCTCAGCCACACCGACTGCAATGGGAGCCACCGCCGCGATAGTCCCCATTGAGGTTCCCATAGAGGTGGCGATAAAGGCGGTGATCACGAACAGGCCCGGCAACACAAACTGGGGCGGGATGATGCTCAGGCCAAGGTTAACGGTGGCATCCACACCACCAACCGCCTTGGCAACACTGGCGAAGGCACCTGCGAGCAGAAAGATCAGCGCCATGGTAATAATGGTGTGTTCGCCCACGCCACTGACAAAGGTCTCGATACGCTCGTTAAGCTGCCCTTTCTGCAGGATCAGCGCCAGCACAATGGCCGGCAGGATCGCGACCGGGGCCGAGATCTGGTAGAAGGCAAAATCAACACCGGCGGACTGGTAGTAAAGGCCACTGCCAATAAACAGTGCAAGGAAAAGCCCCAGCGGCAGCAGGGCCAGAGGAGATTGTCTGGTCATCTGTCATCATCCGATCAGGGTTGCAGCGATCAGCCGCAACGTTCTCCCGTTCAGTCTGGTACACCAAAGCGGAAGCGGAAAGTGAAAATACGCCCCTGTCCCTGCAGCCGGACTTACCCGCAACTCCCGTTACTGGGCTTGCAGGCCATGTGGCTGCGGGCGTAAAAGCGCGCAATTCTGTCACAAAAAGCATAAAAGCTGAACAGCTTATAACCACTACTTGATGTTGGCGATCCAGGCCGGCCCCAGTTGCTGCATCTGACGCAGCACCCGGTCAGTCCGCTGGCGTACGTGGTTTGAAGGTGGTTGTGCCGAATAGATCCAGGGATTGGGCAGTATCGCCGCCAGCCGTGCAGCCTCCTCCCGGCTCAGGCGCTGTACCGGCTTGCCAAACCAGTACTCACTCGCCGCGCCAACACCATACACACCGGGGGCAAATTCGACGATATTAAGATAAACCTCCAGCGTACGCCGCTTGCCCCAGACCTGCTCCAGCAGCAGCGCCAGCGGCAACTCAAGCCCCTTGCGGGTCCAGTCGCGCCCCGGCCAGAGAAACAGATTCTTGGCGGTCTGCTGTGTCAGTGTGCTGGCCCCACGCAGGGACTTGCCCGCCATGGCATCCCGTATCGCCTGCTCCAGCTCCTTGAAATCCACCCCCGCATGCAGTGGAAAGCGCTGGTCCTCGGCGGCCACCACCGCCAACTGCATGTGCAGTGGAATGGCATCCAGTTCAACCCACTGGTGACGGTAGCGATCAGGATAGCCTTCAGGTGTCGTGATGCCACGCCAGATCATCCAGGACCAGAATGGCGGGTCCACATACCGCAGCGCCACTGTCACACCCACGGTCAGGATCAGCCAGATCAGCAGGGCACGCCAAAGCAATCGCCACAGGGGACGAAGCAGGTAACGGGATAGAAATGAGGGATTGGAAGCGGCCACACGAAATCCTGTCAGATAGTGCGCCTATTGCAGCAAAATCAGACCGGAATGTCAGCCGCCTTTTGCAAACACTGATACCAGTAGTTGACCATGGCAGGGTCGGCCTGACTGACCTGCACTGGCGGGAACAGCGGTTTGGCACCCGCCTGCTGCAGCTGACCGGCAACCGACAGGCCGAAGGCGCAGAACTGTGGATAACTGCGATCTCCCAGCGCCAGTACGGCAAAAGGCAGGTCCGCATAGCGCTTGAGGTCATCGTCCGCCGGCCAGCGATCCCCTGTACGCGGGGCATCGCCCTGGCCACAGGTACTGGCCACCAGCAGTAGCGCCTTTGCAGGTAAGGGCTGCTCCGCCAGCCGGTTCAGCTCGATCAGGGCTGCACTGCAGCCCTGCTTGCTCAGTCGCTTGCGCATCTGCTGCGCCAGCTGTCGGGCGGTGCCGGTTTCAGTGGCATAGACAATCAGGTAGTCCGCTGCACCACTGACGACCGGTTGCTGCCGCTGCCTGCGCACCTCCGCCCGCCACAGCAGCAGCGCATAGGCCGACAGCACCAAGGTTGCCAGCCACTGTCGATCCGCACCAAGACCCTCCATCTGCCAGACCAGCGCCATGGTCAGCGCCAGCAGTGCAAGAATCAGTTTGCCTGCATGCCTCAAAGCGGCAACACCTCCAGCGTGGCGCTGTAGCTCAGACGGCGCTTGGCGCCTTCAAGCAGTTTGCTGTCCTGATCGGCTTCCACCTCCAGCCAGTACATGCCCGGTTCGCTGAACTCCAGATTGATCTGACCGTTGGCATCGGTTTTCACGACGATCTCTTCAACCTGATCACGATAACGGATGCCGTGACGGATCAGCGTCACCTCAAGACCGGCTGCCGACTCACCATCGAGCAGGAAGCGGAACTCCACCGGTTCACCGGTAAACAGATCATTCGGATGGGTCACCGGCACCAGCTCAATCCCCTGACCGCTGGTTTTGAAATTGGCATCGGTCGGGGCACCCTTGGTAACAAACACCTGCATGCGGCTGTCGATTTCACTCAGGCGCAGGTCTTCGGCATCAGCCGGAATCTGGCTGATCTCGTCAACACTGCCACGCCAGCGTTTCATCTCGCCATCAAGCGTGTAGCGACCAAATACCCCCTGATTGCGGTTTTGCAGGGTGTAGGTACCCTCTTCTTCCAGCCGCACATCAAACACCGAACGGTATTTGCCCTTGGCCGGGTTCTGCGCTTCAACCAGTTTGCCGCTCGGTGACAGAATTTCCAGATTGTCCAGCTGCAGCGGGTGGTGCTCGAAATAGAACAGGTTGTTGGAAATGGCACCGTCTACGGTGATCCAGGCGTTTTCACCGGACAGGACGGTCGCCGAGGGCAGCATCCAGGCACGATGCGCCTGAGCCTCGATGGAAGCGCCCATGCCCAGGGCCAGCAGTGAGCAGGCGGCCAGTTTTTTCAGATTCATTGGTATCTCCTTGTTTGAATTCGGGCCTTGTTTGAATCGAGCCTTATTTGAATTCGGGCCTTGTTTGAGTTCCGGTCAGTGGTGCAACGCTGACTTCAGGGCTGCAGTGACAACGTCACACGACCCAACTCATGTTCGCCGCTCTGAGTCTGCTCACTGGCGGCTGTCACCGGCCAGCTGAACGGCAGCTTGACCAGCTCACGGCCACCCACCTCACGGGCCGCTTCCACCATCAGCTGATAATCACCGGGTTCCAGTTTCGCCAAACCGGCGTGGTCATCGGTGAAGGTCAGCGAATGCACACCCACCGGACGGGTTGCGCCCGAGAGGCCATCCACCGGAAACTCCAGCTGACGGCCGCTGCGGCGCCACCACTGGCGCAGGTCCTTGAGCCACTTGGTGCCTTCGTTGTCTTTCAGTTCCAGGTCGTACCAGACGGCCAAGTCGGCCTGATGCCGCCCCTTGTCGGTCTCAATCCAGATCGCCACGTAGGGCCGGTGGTATTCCGCTACCTGCAGCGCCGGTATCTCCACATCCAGTTTCAATTCAGCGGCCATGGCGGTTGAGCTGCCCACCGCCAGCAGCGCAGCCGCTGCCGTTGTTTTCCATTGCATAAACGCTCCTCAGTCAAGGCGCACAGTCAATGCACCAGCAATATGGCAAGCAGCAGCGGCACCATGACGCCCAGCCCCGTAATCGGCCAGACACTGATCCGCTCCCGCGCATGTATATAGAGAACCCCAAGCCCCGTCAGGCAGAACACAATGCACAGCACGGCAAAGAGGTCGATGAACCAGCTCCAGGCCGTACCGGTGTTGCGCCCCTTGTGCAGGTCGTTCAAATACGAGATCCAGCCACGATCGGTGGATTCATACAGCAGCCCGCCGGATTCGAAATCCACGCTGAGCCAGGCATCACCGCCGGGACGCGGCAGTGATACATAAAGTTCATAGTTGGACCATTCAGGTTGAGCGTTACCCAGACCGATGCCCTCCTGTGCCAGCCAGCGACGCAGGTTATCGGGCAGATCTTCGGGTGCGGCTTCTGCCTGAGCTGACAGCGATTCAACCAGCTCGGGCGGCAGTTGCGATTCAACGGTTTCAACCATCGGTGTGGCCGGGATCTGCCCGGCATGATTCAGTGTGATACCGGTAAAGGCGAACAGCAGCATGCCAAACAGCGCCAGCGCCGAGCTGATCCAGTGCCACGTCATCAGACGGCGCAACCAGCGGCTGCGGGTCTGAGAATTATCGTGTTCAGAAACAGCACTGTGGTCCGCACCAGACTGATGAGCGCCAATCAGCTCATGTGTTACCCCATTCATTACCACTACTCCATCACCAGCAGAGCGCAAAAGGCTATAACAATTCTCAATTACCATCAACGAATGATAATGATTATCAATGTAAAGTTTTGTAATCCATGTGTGCATGCCTCCCGCAGCAGGCAGAGCCAAGATAAATAACCTAAATGATAATGATTCTTTTTATTTAACTTATTATTTTTGATTGCTAGCATTCTTCGCGCTTGAACACCTGAATCAGGCTCGCTGTACATAAAACCAAGTAGAAATGAGAAAAGGATAGAGACGTGAGGAAGTCACATTACCGCACTGCTGCAATTGCCTTGGGTACTGCCATCTCTGCATCCATTCATGCCGAAGAGGCCGTTAACCTCGACACAATGGTGATCAGTGCCGCCGGCATTGAACAGAAGTTGACCGATGCTCCTGCCTCAATCACCGTCATCACCCGCGATGAACTGGATAAGAAGCCCTACCTCACCCTGCTGGATGCGGTGAGGGAAGTGGAAGGTGTTGACGTGGGTGAAACCACGGACAAAACCGGCCAGGGCGGCATCAGCATTCGTGGCATGGGCGCTGACTACACCCTGATCCTGATCGACGGCAAGCGCCAGAACAATGTGGGTGACATCTATCCGAACAACTTCGGCGGCAACCAGTTCAACCATATCCCGCCCAAGGAGATGATCGAGCGCATCGAAATCATCCGCGGCCCGGCCTCAACTCTGTATGGTGCCGATGCACTGGGTGGTGTCATCAACATCATCACCAAGCGCAACAGCACCGAGTGGCACGGCTCGGTTTCACACAGCCGCACCCACCAGACCAATGACGACTTTGGTGACGACACCACAACCGACTTTGCTGTCAGCGGCCCATTGATCAAGGACAAGCTGAATATTGGCATTCGGGGGAGTCTGTATCAGCGAGATGCATCAGAACCACAATATACCGACGAAGTTGACCCGAATGGGGATCCGGTACCGCGTGAGCTGGGCTTTGGTGCAGGCGGCAAGACCACCGAGAACGAAAACCACAATCTGGGTCTGAAACTGGACTTCAAGCCAGCGGATAACCAGAACCTGAGTTTCGATTATGAAACATCAGAGCAAACCTACGACAATGAGCCAACAGATGGGGCTAACCCGTTGGGCACAACGGACAGCGTAGGCCGCCTGCCGATGGTGGGTTATGCGCTGGACCAGAAGTTTACGCGCGATCAGTTTTCCCTCCGGCATGAAGGTGACTGGGCCTTTGGCCACTCGGACATCACTTTACACCGTGTCACAACCAGCAACGATGGCCGGACCTTGCCACTGACCGCAACAGAACGACTCCAGTACGAGCAGATGGATGGTGCTGGTGCAACTGATGCGGAAATAGAGGCTGCGTTCCTGCCCCGTCCGCAGCGCATCATGGAAACACGCCAAACCACACTCGATATCAAGCTGGACTCTCAGATTGGTGATCACTGGCTGGTCTACGGGGGGCAGTATCTTGATGCCGAAATGGAAGACGGCGCTTTCGGCATGAACGGCAGTGATTTTGAGCAAGGCACGGTCCAGGAGCATAAGCAGTGGTCCCTGTTTACAGAAGATAACTGGGGCCTGACCGATTCCTTTACCCTGACCGGTGGAGCCCGTTATGACCACCACAATATTTTTGGCGGTCATATCAGCCCACGTATTTATGCCAACTGGAACCTGACACCTGAATGGACGGTAAAAGGGGGGATCAGCAGCGGCTACAAGGCGCCAAAAGCAAGCGACCTTTATGACGGCATTACCGGTTTTGGCAGACAAAGTACACTTCCCTTTCACGGAACGCCTGACCTCCAGCCCGAAACCAGTGTTAACAGCGAGCTGGCGGTCTACTACTCACACCCGGATGGCCACAACTTCAACGCCACCATCTTCTCCAACAAGTTCAAGGACAAGATAGAACGTGGCAATGGTATCTACCACTGCGATGACCCTGCCGCCGACAGCGGCAACTGTGCCGACCTGGCACCTGAATGGAATCAGGTACTGGGCGATGGCTATACCTTCAGCCAGCTGGTCAATATCGACAGTGCGAAAATCGATGGCATCGAACTGGCAGGCAAGTACCAGTTCACGCCAAAACTGTACCTGCGCGCCAACTATACCTACACCGATGCGCGCATCACCAGCGGCGCCAATGAAGGTCAGCCTCTGAGTGGTACCGCCAAGCATATGGCCAACGCGACTCTGAACTGGCGAGTCACACCGCAGTTCAGTACCTACCTAACAGCGGAAATGCGCTCGGAACGCTTTACCAGCACGCCTCGCGGCTGGTCATCTGATGTGGACTACCCGGAGTTCTACAAGGACTACACCATCTTCCACCTGGGTGCGAGCTATGACGTGAGCAAGAATTTCACTGTTAACGCACGCATCAACAACCTGCTGGATGAAGATTTCACCAGTTACCAGACCATCTTTACAACGGAAGATGGCGGCGCCATCTGGGACCCGAACTATATCGACGACTACAATGTGAAAGCCAAGTCGCGCAACTTCTGGCTTTCGGCCAGCTACCGCTTCTGATCAGAAGCAATCCGACCTTCATTCATTTGGCGCCCCTTATGGGCGCCTTTTTTGTTCACACGGCTACAGCTTTATCACGCCCACAGCCTGCAGAAATATCACCACAATCACCACCGGTACCAGATACCGCATCAACGGCAGCCAGATTCGCCAGAGCCCCTTGCGGCCTCCAAGCTCTTCAGCGGTATGCTCGGGATTCATTACCCAGGCGGTGAACAGCGCCATACACAGGGCTCCCAACGGCAGCATCCAGCCGGAGGTAAGATAATCCAGCGCTTCAAAAAAGGTCTTGCCCGCCAGGGTCCAGTCGGCGCCCATGTTGAACGAGAACACCGTGCCCAGGCTCAGCAGCCGTATCCAGTATGGCGATGAGGATAGAAGTGCGCACGATGGAGACCGATTTGGGCAGGTAGGAGCCGTACACCATCATGGCGCCACCCCCGATACTGAGGGTAAAAAAGGCGTGCCCCAGTGCCAGCAAAATGCCGGAAGCGGTGAGTTTTCTGAAGTCCGGATTGAACATGAAAGCCGCCGCTTCAGCAAAGTGACCACTGCTGGCGGCAAAACCCACCAATATAAGCAAAAACAGGAACAGCAGCGGCATCAGCAGGTTAGCGGCCTTTTCCAGACCGCTGCGCACGCCCCGCCCGACGATGCCCAGCGTCAGCACCAATACAAGTGTACCCCAGCCGATCAATACCCAAGGGTTGTGCAGATGAGCATCAAACCGCTGCCCGATCTCGGCTGGCTGCAGCTGGGTAAAGACGCCACTGGCGGTCAACGGGATATAGGCCAGCGCCCAGCCGGCTACCACCACATAGAAGCTGAGCAGCAGAAAGCCGGTCAGCACGCCGAGGCGGCCAACGTTTTTCCACAGCGGGCTGGCACCGGCCTCCTGTGCCAGAGACGCCATGGAATTGACCGGATTCTGCTGACCGCGTCGACCGATCAGCACTTCGGCCATCAGCAGCGGCAGGCCCAACAGGGCGATACAGGCCAGATAGACCAGCACAAAGGCACCGCCGCCATTTTCACCGGCGATGTAGGGAAACTTCCAGATATTGCCCAGCCCGACCGCTGCACCGGCAGCTGCCAGTATAAACGCGAACCGGGTGGACCATTGCTGTGCGGGCATACGCCCGGTAGAAGGTTTCGAAGTGTTGTTCATGACAGGATTCCGCTTGGATCAGCGGGATATCCTGCCACAATTGGGAATCATTTTCCGCCGTTTAGCTGCGGCCCTGCACCTGCTCCAGATAGTTCAGCCAGCTTTTGGCCTGATCACGGGTACCGCTGTGAGCGCTGGCACGTTCGAAGCTGGAGCGCGCCTGCTCATATTCGGCGCGGTTGATGTCAGCGATACCTCGCAGCAGCAACAGATCAGCCGCATCCGGCTTGAGCGCAACCGCCTGATCAATGCTGCGTTTCATATCACTCCAGCGTTTGAGTTGCAGCTCCAGGTAGGCCAGCTGACGCCAGGTGTCATAATCCGGCTTGCGCTCGGCGATGCGCTGCAGAGTGTTGCGCCCCTGTTCATAGAGTTTCGCGTCCAGCTGTGCCTGTGCCAGCAGGCGCTGATGCTTCAGGGTATCGCGCACCTTACCCACCTGCAGAGACTGCTGCAGCACTTCGGCAGCGCGTTGAGGTACGCCCTGCTGCATCATCAGCTGCACCAGCCAGATATACTGTCGTTCTTTCTGCAGATGGCCGCCGATCCAGGCGGCACGCAGCGTTGCCAGCGCATCCGCATGACGTTCGCGGATCTGATACACACTGGCCAACTGTTCCCAATACCCGGACTTCTGTGGATAACGTTCGGTCAGCAGCTCCAGTACGGCTGTCGCCCCCTGCCACTGCTTCAGCTGAAAGTGCGCCGCCAGCTGCAGGCGATACCAGTCTTCAGGCGCCCGGCCTTTCATCCTGATCGCCGTTTTGATCGGCTCAACCACCTTTCGCCACTGCTCCTGCTGCGAATAGCCCTGCGCCAGCAACAGATAGTCATCGGCGCGAATCTCCTTATCAGCCACCCCGGCCGTCTTCACATGCTGCATCCAGCGCTCCAGTGATGCGGTACCTTTTTGCCACTGATCCAGTGTCAACTGGAGCTGAGCCACGATATGCAGCAGCCGGCGCTGGTCATGGTCAGTCAGCGCATCCAGCTCCCAGGCTGCCTGAAACTGCTTCAGCGCTTCAGCCTCCCGCTTCCGCTGCAGCGCCAGGTTGCCGCGGAACTGGTGCGTGTAGGCCTTGCCCGGCGGGCTCAAATCCTGCTGCGCCAGCTTGTCCAGCAACTCGGCTGCCTTGCCATACTGCTCTTGCGCCATCGCCTGCTGCGCTGCGTTCAATTGCTGCAGCACAAAAGGAGAAATGCTCACGGTTTCGGCCCGGACAATACCGGTCAGGCCCAGTAACAACAGCAACGGCAACAGAGTGATCATGCGTTTCATGCGATTACTCCAACTTGAATTCCAGACGCTGACGGGTACGGAAGGGTACGGCCTGCCCTCCTTCGGTCAGCGGATTGAAGCGCCAGCGCAGCAGTGAGCGCTCAACCGCACTGTCGAACATGCCCGGCGGTGAGGACTCGACAATTTCAAACGAGTCAGCGACTACATGTCCGGAGCGGTCCACCGTAAACTCGGCAACGACGAACCCCTCTATCCGTCGCGTCAATGCACGCCGAGGGTATTGCGGGTTCATCCGCGATACCGGCGTGGCATTGAGGTTCATGCTGATACCAGGCGAAGGCGCCGGTGCCTCAACGGCCTGTGCAGCCGACAGGTTGGCGGCGGCATTGATGCGGATATTCATATCCAGCTTCGGCGTCGGCATATCCAGCGCAACCGTTGGCATATTGACCGCCGCCGTCTGCTGCAGGGCGGGCGGCTGCGGGGTATCCGGCTGTTGTATTTCAGGCTCGGGCGGTGGCAAAGATTCGCGCTCCCGCAGCTGCACTTCTGAGTCCAGTTTCAGCCGGTGCAGGTTGATGCTTGTATGGTCGGTCACCATCGGAGGTTCTGATCGTCCGATTCCAGCCAGATGTGCCATCAGCAAAAAAAGCAGCAGGCTGACCAGTGCGGCTGCCGGCAGGAACAGCAGCGTACGCATCAGCCCTGACCCTCACGGGTTGCCACCGCCACCTGTTCGATACCGGACAGTTTGACCTGATCCATCACCTGCACTAGAAGGCCTGTTTTGGCATCCTTGTCCGCCTGAATCATCACGCCCAAATCAGGCTGCTCCACCTTGAGTCGCTCAAGTGTGGGACGAATCATGCGGATATCCACGGGCTGTCGATCCAGCCAGACCTCATCCTGTGCCGTAATGGCCAGCATTACCCCCTGGCTTTCCTGTACCTCGGAGGTATCCGACACCGGACGTTCGATTTCAACCCCGGCCTCACGTACAAAACTGGTCGATACAATAAAGAAAATCAGCATGATGAAAACAATATCCAGCATCGGCGTCATGTCGATTTCGGCATCGTTTTCCATCATGTCCAGATTCAGTCGTTGCCTCATCCTCTGGCTCCTGTGATATCAAGACGGGTACGTTGCAGCTGGCTCCAGCGGGCCAAGCGGTTCCACAGCAGCAGGCCGCTCATGGCCATCACCATGCCGGCCAGTGTAGGCAGGGTCGCACGGGCAACCCCTGCGGCCATCAGCCGCGGATTGCCGGTACCGTTCAGTGCCAGGGTGTCAAACAGGTGGATCATGCCGGTAACCGTACCCAGCAGACCAATCAATGGGCAGAGTGCAATCAGGGTACGGATCAGCGGCAACCCTCCCTGCAGATCCAGCAGCAGATCAGCACGCTGCAGACGACGTTGCGCACCGGCCTGCTGATGACGGTAGGCTCGAATACGGCGTGGAAAGTCTATCCAGCGGAACCAGAGCCGCTCCAGCAGCAGTGTCCAGAGCAGCAGACTGACCAGCAACAGTGACCAGAGCACCGGCCCCCCCGCCTTGAAAAAGCCTTCCAGTGCTGCCTGATACTGAGCCAGGTCAGGCAGCATGGCGCGCCTCTTCCGCATCACTCTGCTTTTCACGCTGCAACGCCAGCAAGGCCAACCCTTTCTGTTGCAGCAGCTGCAACAGACGCCGGCTGCGTGCGGCCAGCAGACTGTGGCAAAACAGCAGCGGAATCGCCACACACAGTCCCAGAACGGTGGTCATCAGTGCCTGAGAGATGCCACCGGCCATCAGTTTGGGGTCGCCGGTTCCAAACAGGGTGATGCTCTGGAAGGTACCGATCATGCCGGTGACGGTACCCAGCAGGCCCAGCAATGGTGCCACTGCCGCGACCAGTTTCAGCAGGGTCAGGCCACGCTCCAGAATGGGGGCTTCCTTGAGCAGCGCCTCATCCACTCTCAATTCGGTTTCATCAGTGGTACGGCCCGCTTTTCCCGCCTGCATCACCCGGCCCAACGGATTATTGCTGTGCGCCTGCTGCGGCTGGCGCAGCTGTTTGCGTACACTCAACTCGACCGTGATCGTGGTCATCAGCTTCCAGAGCGCAACCAGCAGGCCAATGCCGCCCAGCGACAGAATGATGTAACCCACCAGGCCACCCTGAGCGACCCGTTCTTTCAAATTGGGCGTTTGAGCCAGTAGTGCCAACAGATTGCCCCGACTGGGGTCAATCACAACGGAATCGCTGCTGCCCTGGGCAAAGTTACGCGCCTGAGCCGTCACACCACCGACAGGCTGCACCGGTAACTGTTGCAGCATGCCGTTTTCATGGTTCAGGTACTGGCCGGCTGTATTCATAGCTGTGAAGGGACCGATACGCAGCACTTCGGTATCCGCACGCTTCCCGTCCGGCATGACCACCGGCGCGGTAAAGGTTGCCACTTCGCCGGCCGCTGTCATCTCCTGCTGCAGCAAAAACCAGAGCCCTTCAAGCTCCGACAGGGTCGGTATGCGTTTGCGCTCGGCAAATGCCAGCAGTTCACCTCGCTGCGGGTACAGATCCGTAATCATGGAATCAGTCACAAGACCTCGCAGCTCCTGTGCCTGTTGCTTGACCACACCGAACACCTCACCCAACTGACCACTGCGGGCGCGCAGCGCTTCGCCCTGCTCAGTCAACGCATCCTCATTGGCCTGAAACGCGACCTTAAGAGCTTCCTGTTCAGTCTCGGCGGCGGCCAGACGGGCACGCGCCTGTTCCAGCAAAGCCTGCTGGCGGGCATGGTCACCACGAAACTCTGCCAGCCGCTGTGCATCGCTGCTGCGATCATCCGCCACATCCGTGCGAATCTGCTGCAACAACTGCTGCAGTTCATCAGCCTGGGCAGGCAACGCCAGCACCATGGACAGGACCAGCAATACCGATTGGATTACACCCTTCACAGTACATCTCCTGTCAGTTCAAGCGGCAGCTCCAGCAACTCCGGCACCGACTGCTGTCGTGCCACACTGATTCCCTTGCGGATCGACCAGTTGAACTGATCATCCAGCTTTACCCAACCGTCCTGCTCACGGCTCCAGCGACCGCTTTCCTCGCCATCCAGCGTCTGGTAGTAAAGCCCGACCCGACCCAGCCGCAAGAACGCCACCTCACGCTCGGCAGCGCTCTGAACCAAAGTGTCCGTCCAGGCCTCAAGCGTGCGACCATACTCGGCCTCGATCTGGTAAGCTTCCAGAATCTGGCGGTATTTCTCTGCAAGACTCACATCGGCCCGATCAAGCAAACGCGCCAGGCGTTCAACACGCTGCTCTCTCTCTTGCAGCAGAAACGGCAGGTCGGATGCCACAAATTGCTCCAGCATCGCCTGCATCCGAACCAGCAGCGGCAGTGTCGCCTGCTCGGTTTCGGCCAACGATTCAAGCTGCACCTCGATATCGGTCAACTCACGGGTCTGGTCTTCAATCATGCGCGACAGCTGACGGTTGTAGGCTTCTACCAGCTCGGCCTGACGCAGGGTCGCACTGTACTCCTCGTAGTTCTCCCGCGTCTGGCGATCCAGCTGGTCGATGCTGCGCTGTACCTGAGCGCCTTCACGATGGCTCTGCTGCAGCGTCTGCTGTGCCTGGTCGAGTGGCCCGGCCTGGGCCAGCAGCGACATCGAACAGCCAAGAACAAGCAGAGCAGCCTTACTGTGTATGGTCTGCATGACTAACCCAATGTGTAATTTTAATGAAAACGATTCGCATTATTTAGTCTGTTGTTATGAAATGCAACCCTGAATTGGTATCAGGGATGATGTAACTTCGACCAAAACGGAAAGTATTACGACCGAAGGCCCCGCCAAGGGCGGGGCCATTGGAAATATCAGTATTTCCAGCCAAGCGTCAGCATGACGTTACGAGGTGCTCCATAGTAGGCCTGCGCCCAACGGACACTGTTGATGTGCTTCTCATCCGTCACATTGTTGATATTCAGCGTAGCGGTCAAGCTCTTGTCGATACGGTAGCTGGCCATCAGATCAACCAGAGTGTAGGCATCCTGAGTCGCTACGGCACTGGAGACTTCGTCCTGCCAGCGTACGCTGCCACCCACCTTCAGCTGGGGCACTGAGGGGATGCGATAAGTGGTTGCCAGCTTGAGTATGTGGCGAGGGGTCTCGGTTTTGGTACGGTTACCCTCGGCATCTTCGATATCAACAAACGTATAGCCTGCGTTTGCCTGCCAGCCGGGCATCAGCTCACCGGACAGGTCGACCTCGACCCCCTTGCTGGTGACACCATCGACACCACGGTAATAGCTTTGCCCGCCACCAAAGGTTCCCGCCAACTCGGGTACATTTTCCTGCTCGGAGCGGAAAACTGACACCGAGCCATAGGCACGCCCCCCAAAGAGGTCCGCCTTAATGCCGGTTTCATAGGTTGAGCCTGTCAGAGGGTCAAGCAGACGGCGGTTTTGATCCTGCTCTTCCTGCGCTTCGAAGATTTCGGTATAGCTGGCATACCAGGTATAAGTGTCATTCAGTGTATAGGTCAGGCCCGCATACGGCACCAGCTCCAGGTCATATTCCGTATTGCGACTGCTGCCATAACTGGACCCTTCACTCTCAAGCGTCACGGCCTTGAGACCGGCCAGCAGATGCAGATTGTCAGTCAGGCTGAAGCGCCCTGCGGCATAGGCACTGCTTTGTTTGTGTACCCACTCACTGCCATCGACAGCGGCATCGAACACCGGCTCTGGATAACTGCCATCAAAGGCACCACTTGCACTCAAGTCAGTACCGATACCTTGACCATAGTTGGACTCATCCCATATTTCTGATCTGAACCACTGAGCACCAACAATCAGTTCATGTTCACGCCCGCCCAGCTCAAAAGGCCCTGAAGCGTGAAGATCAGCAACCCATTGCTCGGTTTCCATGTCATATCGGCTTGGATAGGACTTCAGGCCAAGGCCCGTGTCAGGATCGGGGGTACCATAAACATAAAACAGCTTGCTGTCAGATTCTGTTTCGGTGTGGGTCAGTCGCGCCGTGGCGGTCCACCCATTGGCCAGCGTTTCACGCAGCTCGGCAAAGGTATTGAGTGTCTGGTTATTCCAGTAGGACCAGTCAGCGGAGGTGCTGGTGGATACGTCATAGTCTGTGGGCGTGCCGTCAGTGAACTGCATCGGCAGGGCACCCCACAGCGGACTGTCCGAATCATCCTGCTGCCGGCTGTGCCCCACGGTCAGAAGCGTGGTCCCACTCAGATCAGCTTCCAGCACGCCATAGAACAAGTCGCGCTGTTTCTCATATCGGTCCAGGTAGGATTTACCATCCTCAAGGGCTACCACTGCTCGCCCCCGTACTGTGCCGGCATCGTTGATAGCACCCGACAGGTCACCCTGCACGCGGTAACGCTCCCATGAGCCTGCGCTGATATTGGCGGATGCCTGCGTTTCTCGTGTCGGACGCTTGCGCACCAGATTGACGGTTGCAGAGGGGTTACCACTGCCGGACATAAGGCCATTGGCACCACGCAAAACCTCTACCCGATCATACAGGGCCGTATCGAGATCCCCCATCTGATTGCCGTATACCGCGGGTACGCCCAACCCATCCAGCTGAAAGTTGGTGATATCAAAACCGCGCGCCGTGTAATAAGTGCGATCGGTTTCCACGCGCTCCACATTTACACCCGGCGTAATGGCCAGTACATCGTTGAGATTATCGAGACCGAAGTCATCCATCTGCTGACGATTGACACTGGTCAGCGCCTGGGGCGTTTCAAGTGGTGTCAGAGCCAGCCCCGTTGCACTGCGCGTGGCCGGTGCCTGATAAGTTTCACTGTTTTCAGTGGAGGCGCTGCCTCTGATTTCGACTACTTCCTGATCTACCGCAGCCTCTGCTGCAATGGCGGGTTGAGTCATCGTGTAGGTGGACAGGGCCATCACCACAGCAAGGTGAAGCGGGTTGGGTTTTAGCTGCATGTTACATTGCTCTCTGAAAGTAAGATGATGATTTTCAGCATCCGTGCCTGTAACTTGCACTTAATCTAAACGATAATGCTTTTTATTTGAATAAGCATTTGTAACTATTTGGCTATATTTTTATTCCCCCAGGAAACCGCCACTCTGACGCCGCCACAACCAGGCATAGCGGCCCCCAAGGGCCAGTAATTCATGATGACTGCCCTGCTCGACCACTTTCCCGGCCTCAAGCACAATAAGACGATCCATGGCGGCAATTGTGGATAATCGGTGCGCAATGGCGATTACCGTCTTACCCGCCATCAGTTGCGCCAGATTCTCCTGAATGGCCGCTTCCACCTCGGAGTCGAGTGCCGATGTCGCTTCATCCAACACCAGAACCGGCGCATTTTTCAGCAACACACGCGCGATGGCGATGCGCTGTCGCTGTCCTCCCGAGAGTTTGACACCGCGTTCCCCCACATGGGCATCGTAGCCATGTCGCCCGTTAGCATCCTGCAATTGCGGGATGAACTGATCCGCATGTGCCATTCGCACGGCTGCCTGCATTTCGTCTTCGGTTGCATCCGGTCGGCCATAGAGGAGGTTTTCGCGAATCGACCGATGCAAAAGGGACGTATCCTGGCTGACCACACCAATGGCGGCTCTGAGACTGTCCTGGGTCACCTCGCGAATGGGCTGGTCATCAATCCGAATCTCGCCCTGATCGGTGTCATACAGCCGCAGCAGCAAACTGACGAGAGTGGATTTGCCCGCTCCCGAACTGCCGACAACACCGACCTTTTCACCCGCCTTTATGCTCAATGACAGGTCCTTGATCACAGGCCGGCCCGGCTCATAGCCAAACCGGATCGCGTCGAAATCGATATTGCCATTGACGATGCGCAACGGCTTTGCATCCGGTTTGTCTACCAACGCATGCGGCTGGGCCAGTGTGCCCTGACCATCCTGTACCGTACCGATATTGCGGAACAGCGCGGCAATTTCCCACATGATGAACTGGGACAGGCTCTTCAAGCGCAGTGTGAGCGACACGGCAATCGTGATCGCACCCGCCGTAACACTGCCATCCCGCCATAGCAGGATGGACAGAGCGGCCGTGGCAAAGATCAGCAATGCGTTCAACATCCACAGGGTGATATTGAGCCCTGTAATCCTGCGCATCAGCGGATACACCGTATCGAGGAAACCTTGCATGCTGCGACGCGCATACTCATGCTCGCGCTCGGAGTGGGCGAACAGTTTCAACGTATGGAAGTTGGTATAGCTGTCGACGATTCGACCGGTCATTTCAGACTGCGCGTCTGCCTGAAGGCTGGCATGCTTTTTCAGTCTCGGCACCTGCACAAACAGAAGAAACAGGTAACACCCCACCCAGACCAAAAGCGGCAGCGACAATCGCCAGTCGGCGGATATGATCAATGCGGTCATGCCGGACAGGTAAACCAGCACATACAGCAACACGTCCAGCAGCTTCATAACGGTTTCACGCAGCGACTCGGACGTTTGCATCACTTTGGTCGCCAGCCGACCGGCGAACTCGTTTTGATAGAATCGATGACTTTGGCCCAGCAAGTATCGATGCGCGTTCCAGCGAATCGCGGCACTCATGTTGATAAACAGCGATTGGTGAAACAGCATGGAATGCGCCATTACCGCCAGTGGCATGACCACCAGCACCAGCAGCGCCATCCCCCAGAGCCGTATGCCCTCCTGTGCGAACAGCTCGTCCGGTTCACGACTGCCCAGCCAATCAACCAGATTGCCCAGAAAGCCGAACATCGCCACCTCTATACTGGCCACGATCAGTGTCATAACCCCCAGCAGCAGCAGCGCCTTTTCATAGCCACGGCAATAGAAACGAAAGAAGGCCCAGAGCCCATGCGGCGGTTGCTCTACGGGGTGCTCGGGGAAAGCCTGTGTCAGGCGCTCAAAAAACGTGAACATGGGAAATCTCCAGAGTAATCAGCGCAGACGGCGACGTGCCAGCAGCCAGACGAAGTAGCTGCCGCCCACCACCGAGGCAAGCAGCCCGGCAGGAATCTGTTGTGGCCAGATCAGAATGCGTCCAAACCAGTCTGCCAACAGCATCAGCACCAGCCCCAGAGCAGCGGCGACCAGCAATTGAGGAACCGCACGCCGCGCGCCCAGCATACTAGCCATATGAGGTGCCAACAGTCCGACAAAGGCGATCGGACCCAGCATTGAAGTAATCAATGCCGTCATCAGGGCAACCAGCAACAGCAATAAAATACGTGCACGTGATCGGTCCAGGCCGCGTCCAGCGGCAAAGTCATCACCTATGGCGATCAATGTCAGGGCGCGTCGAGCCAGCACCGCAAGCAGAATACCCAGCAAGGTTCCTGCCGCAAGCAACACGGATTGAGATGAAGAAATACGGTAGGTCGAGCCGGCCAGCCAGCCCAGAATCGCCGTGGTATCTTCCGTACCACGCGCCAGCGAGAACTGCACCACTGCATCCAGCAGCGCCGCCAGCGAAATACCGGTCAGGGCCATCATTCCGGGTGCGTAGTCATGGCGCCGCCCGAGCCACAACAGCAGGGCCAGTACCGCGAGGCTGCCGCCAAAGGCCACCAGCGGACCCGCCTCGCGGATCGAGCCACCAAACAGTACGACACTCATAACCAGGGCCAGTGTTGCCCCGGCGGAAAGCCCCAGAATATCCGGACTTGCCAGCGGATTCCGAATTAGGCGCTGCAGCACGACACCCGCCACAGCCAGACCGGCGCCGGCACTGGCAGCCGCCAGCACCCGAGGCCAGCGCAGGGAAAGCACCAGCTCGTCAGGCCAGCTCCATCGCCAACCCTCGGCAGTTGGCGCCAGCGTCAACGACAGACACGCCAGCATCACTGCCGTCAGCATCAGTAGCCCGGCTGTCAGCGGATGCAATTGTTGCCGCCCTTCGGGTAACTGACGCCCAGCATCACCACCGCCAAGGCGGTTACGCGCCAGCCAAATCAACGCAGGCGCGCCAATCAGAGCTGCGGCTGCGCCGCTGGGTACCAGGTTCGATGACCATTGACTGAACAGCAACGCCAGGGCATCCGTAGCAAGCAACAGCAACGCTCCCAACAGCAGGCTGAATGCCATTTCGTCTCGTGCACTTCGACTGCCCAGCATGCGTGCCAGATTAGGCGTCAACAGGCCAATGAATCCGATCAGCCCAACCGCTGTGATACTGACCGAGGTCAACCAGAGCGAGACCAGGATCAGCACCAGCATCACCGGCAGCAGATTCATGCCACGCCCCTGAGCAGCCGTATCCCCAAGACGCAGCAGTGTCAGCGGCCTGGCCGCAAGCAACAGCAGCACCGGTATGGGCCAAAGCCGTGGCAGCAGCCACTCCACCCAACTCCAGTCCGTTTGGGCCAGATCCCCCGCTCCCCAGATGAACAGATTGCGCGCATACTGATCGTTCAGCAGTACCAGCCCCGATGCAATGGCACCCAACAGCAGATTGACCGCCATGCCTGCCAGCACAACCGGCAAGCCACGCAGGCCGGTACGTCCTGCTATCAACACAACCAGCACCACCGCCAGCATGGCACCGGCAATGGCGGCCCAACTGCCCCAAAGGGCCGCCAAAGTCGGCGATATCAGCGTAATAACGACCAGACCCAACCATGCCCCAGACGCTGCGCCCAGCGTCATGGGGGATACCAGCGGGTTTTGCAGAAGCTGTTGCAGCACGCTGCCAGTCAATCCCATGACAGCACCGACCAGCAGCGCCATCACCACACGCGGCAGCGACGAAAACCAGTACTGATAGCCGGCAAAATCGGTTGGGGTATCACCCAGCAACAGCCGCCATTGCGTTGCAGCCGTCAAAGGCGTTTCGATTTGCAGGTGCAGTCCAGCGATGATCAGCAGCAACATGCCGCACAAGGTGTAGCGTTGTATCAAGGCTGGATCTCCAGCAGGGCATCG